>CETJ01097000.1_pt1 | contig 10851 bp, 19 predicted proteins | sample 531341 | NCBI WGS metagenome assembly CETJ01 (sample SAMEA2622677, study PRJEB7988) | marine metagenome | isolation source: saline water (ENVO:00002010), including | reverse complement strand
ACAAAGTCTAAACTATGATCAGCAATTTGATCAATCACTGCCATGGCACGTCCTTTGATGATGGCAATGCGGTCTCCCCACTCTGTAGCACCTGTTCTAAATGCAGTTTCATTGGCCGCATGATCCCATGGTGTGAACTGCGTGGCACGTGAGTCTGGCGGTATTGATTCATACTGCCATGCATATTCTGGATTGTCAGGTTGATGCTCCCATGCATCCACACAGGTCATGTGCAGGCTGGTGTTACGCATCAGCCAAAATGTAGTCACACCCAGCCATACACCCAGTTCTAATCCATGTGTCCAGTTGTGTTGTTTGGCCAGTCGTTCAATGACTCTGTAGCGATCCATCAGTAGTCTCCTGTGAACAGTGATCCACGATACAGTATGTAATCAATGATCATCACGTTCAACAGTGCTCCTATGGGTGTGATCATCCATCCAAACAGAAATGGCAACATGAATGCAAAGAATATCAGTCTGAACAGATAAAAGTTTGCACGTTGTGGTTGCCATGACCACCATCCTGGTTCAGGTCTTGGCTGTCTATTGTCTTGCATTTCCCAACGGTTCATTTGAGATATGTATGTTGCTTGGTGCGTTTGTGTTTGCGGATGTAGTCTTTTCTCATCTTCTCACCTGTGCGATACATGGATGCTGTCCATAGAAACACAAATGCAATCAGTGGCACTGTGGTTATGAGAAACAACACCACGCCACCATTCAATTTGTTGCCCCACCATCCAAATGTGGCCACAGCAAAGATTACTGATGCAATGATGATGAACACTGAAAATTTGAGTCCTGGTATGGGTATCTTCATACGCCAAACACCAGCACCATGATCACAACCACTGCCAATGCAATGGCTTGGAACAACACTCTCAGTCTCATCAGTGAATTTGAATTACGTTTGTTGAATCCACCATTCACAGCAAATGCTCCTATGCCTATGATCACACACAGCAGAGCCAACACCATGAACAGTAATAATATTCCGTTACCTGCTAACATACTTCATATTATATACGATTTTTGTGTACAGTCAATAACTATGTGCTTTTCTACCATACCAAAAACAGATAATTACAGTATGAAAAAACTATACAAAAACAAATGGGCATGGGCAGTTGCTATCATCATTATAATTGGTGTGGCATATTGGAGTTCTCCAAGTTGGAATCCAGTTGAAACTCCTACGCCTACTGAAGACGTTTCAGGTTAAATCACTCTCCTACATACTCAATCAGCAAAGTTCGATTGTCATGTAGAGACAGATTGATACCACGTGGATGCCAAACTGTTTGCCATCTTGGTAATACATGTGTGGCAATGTGTTTGTCTGTCCACAAGCGATGTGTGATCTCACACAGTCTGGTTTTGCGATCGTCTTGAGTGTCTGAGATGATTCTGCACAGTTCGACATCTACCATGTCGCTGGATGCTGTGCATTTCAGTATCTCTGGCATACTAAAATCATATTTACCATCCGTTGACATTCACACGAAGTTTGCTATAATTACATGATGAAACGTGGATTCACTGCTGGTTGCTTTGACCTACTTCATGCGGGACACTGCATGATGTTGAGAGAGGCTCGTGGATCATGTGACCATCTCACTGTGTTTCTACAAACAGATCCATCCATAGACAGGCCAGATACCAAAGCCAAACCCACACAGTCATTGCCAGAACGTTTGGTACAACTTGAAGCCATACGTTGGGTTGATGATGTGAAAATATATCAAACAGAACAAGAACTGCTTGAATGGCTCACACTAGAACAGTTTGATGTGAGAATCATAGGAGCAGACTACAAAGGCAAATCATTCACAGGAGATGACTTACCACATGAAGTAGTGTATAATAGTAGAGATCACAAGTTCAGCACAACTGAACTGCGTAACAGAGTAAGCAATGGACACAGCAAAGAAGTTATAAGAGAAGTAGAAGTGATAAAAGAAGTACCAGTAGAAGTTGAAAAGACTGTGGAGAAGTACATTGACAGACCAGTTGTACAAGCACAAATGGCCGCAGGCAAGTCATTTGAAGAAATAGTAGATGAAGAAATACCTGACATGAAGTTTATGAGTTATGTGTACGAGGCCAACAACGCATGAAGATAGGATTTGCATGTAAGTATGTCCACCCTGTGCGTGACATCAAACCCAAACAACTCAAAGAAATAGAACAACCACTCAACTGTAGAGCAACCACTGTGCGTTGGCTCAACGAACACAAACAAGACGCAGAAGACAAACTGTGGGAACTAATGCAACACAACATTCAATCAATCTATGAATTGATTGGATATGTGGGCACACTGCCTAATGAACTGCGTATGATTCGAATATCATCTCCTATACTGCCAGTGGCCACAGAAGCCACGTGGAAATACTTTTGGTCCAAACCAGATGTTATTGACTACTGTGAGAAGAACTTTATACGTTGTGGCAACCTTGCAAGAGACAAGAATGTTAGATTGAGTATGCATCCAGGACAGTTCACTGTGTTGGCATCTGACAATCCGGACATTGTAGAACGTTCAATTGAAGAGTTTGAGTATCATGTGAACATGGCTCGATGGATGGGATACGGCAAAGAGTTTCAAGACTTTAAGATCAATGTACACATATCAGGTCGTAAAGGTCCACAAGGCATCATAGACACCATGCGTAGGCTAACACCCGAGGCCCGCAATGTGTTGACCATTGAGAACGATGAAATGAAATGGGGACTAGAACATTCGTTGGAACTTGAAAAGACCTGTGCGTTGGTGTTAGACATACATCATCATTGGGTTGCTACAGGAGAATACATCACACTATCAGATGACAGAGTCAAAAGAGTCATAGACTCATGGCGTGGCAAACGCCCTACACTGCATTATTCTGTGTCGCGTGAAGATGTATTAGTTGATCATGATCCTAACACACGTCCTGACATGGATGCATTGTTAGAACAAGGATACAAGAAAACAAAACTGAGAGCACATTCTGACTTCTATTGGAACAATGCTGTGAACGATTGGGCAGGGTCATTCACAAAAGACTTTGACATCATGTGTGAAAGCAAAGCAAAAAATCTTGCTTCAATTGATTTTTACAACAAAATAAAATTATAGTTCAGTTACTATTGCTTTTTTAAGTCCAGCAATTTCTTTTGCAGGATTCAATCCTTTTGGACATGAGTAAGAGCAATTCATTATTGAATGACATCTAAACAGTTTCAAAGAGTCATTCACAGCCTTCAAACGTTTTTTACGTTCAGCATCACGTGAATCGTTGACCCACCTTGATGCTTGTAACAACACAGCAGGACCAAGATAGTCATCTCCATTCCACCAGTAACTTGGGCAACTTGTAGTACAACAAAAGCACAATACACACTCCCATTTGCCATCTAGTTTTTCTCTATCAGCAATTGACTGTGTCTTTTCTGTTTTGGTCTTGGTTTCTGTCTTTGATCTTTCCATCCACGGTTTGATTGATTCAAGTTGTCTATATGCTTTGCTTAGATCAGGCACAAGGTCTTTGATCACCTTCATGTGTGGCAATGGATATATTCTAATATCTTTCTTAACACTCTCCATGCTTTTCAAACATGCTAAAGTATTGACTCCGTCAATGTTCATAGCACAGGAACCACACACACCTTCTCTGCATGATCTTCTGAATGTTAGTGTGGTGTCTATTTCGTTTTTGATCTTCATCAGTGCATCTAGCACCATAGGGCCACACTTGGCCTGATCAATTTCGTAAGTGTCCAGTCGTGGATTCTTTCCATCCTCTGGATTCCAACGGTATATGGTTAATTGTTTAGGATCTTTTGACTTTTGTTTAGGAGCATGATGTATGCCTCTTGTAATTTTTGAATTTGGAGGAAGTGTAAGTTGAACCATATTGGTTAGGCAGGCACCTCCATTTTGATTGAATAGTTAGGGTCTTTTGATTTCTTTATGACTCCTGGAATAATTTCTTTGTATGCTTGCCACAGTGTTTGACGTGCAGGCAGTTCATGTTCTATTGCCTTTCTAAGTTTAGGCAAGTTATAACTTGGTATCATTGGAAACATGTGATGTTCTACATGGTACTCCATTTTCCAATATATGAAACTGAATATAGGATTAAGTTTGACTGACCTTGTAGACAGTCTGTGATCTTTTACATTCTCTGGTAGTCCCCAGTGTTGTGTAATACCCCACACAATGTTAAGTGTTGCAAAAAATTTAGGCACAAGTAATAATAACACAGGTAGTAGTGTCCATGCAACTATTGACCATGTAATCAGTGATATCCAAATTGCTACAAATATACGCGATGATAGAACGCATTTCCATCTTTCTTTTTCTGGTATTGCTTCACGCATGACTTTGGTATTCACGCCAAAGGCGTGTTGTATGATTTCTACATATAGTGATTTGTGAAGTGTCAAGAATGCAGAGCCAGGCACAAACATCAACATAAATCCAAACAGACTTGGCTTTGCAAATATTTGATGATCAGATTCAAAGTCATGTGGGTCAGTTGATCCTGTATATGAGTGGTGTAGTGTGTGACTCCAACGCCAACGTATTGGCTCGAAGTTGTCCATGTAACTTGCAATGTAGTAGAAAAAGTCGTTCAATCTTCTTGATTTGAATGCTGTTCTGTGTCCACACTCATGCCATATAGCATCAGACCCTCCCCACAGTGTGCAGTACATGAAGTATGGTAGCAGGAACCACCATGTTCCATATGTGTAAAAAGATGAAACCCCGAAGACTGAAAGTAGTGTAAAGAATATAATCATGTGTTGCCATCCTGGCCAATCACTACGTTTTTTCAGTTCTTTGATAACAGAACGATCTATGTTAGGACTATACCATTGATTTGATACTTGCATACAGTATTTAATTTAAAATGCTATCTTGTAGCCATCTCTGATGGCTTTATGAAATCTGTCTTGTGCTTCAGTGCTGTTACACTGTTTGACTTCTACATGGTTACCAAATGCACTGTTGAAGTAATAAGTTACTTCATGATGAAATTGACCTTTACGGATAACAAATGCTATTGAGTCGTTGCCATGTGTTAGGATGTAATTTTTAACCTCTAGTACGGCAGTTTCATCCTTGGGCATATCGTATATATTATGATATGATTAAAAGAGTGTCAAACCCATTTTTCGCCAATTGCTTTGAGTCTCTGTGGAGTATTTAGATCATTTGGTACAATGTTGTAGTCTAGCAAATATTGTAGTTCTGCGTTGCCAACATCTTCTGGTTTGGTATTCATTATAACATTTCGATTGTGAATCATTTGGTCTGTGTTGTTTGTAATCAAATCATCAAGTTTAGACTTGTCCATATCTTTTAATCTTGCTAAATTGTCTGCTATGCCTTTTATCCTTTTATCGATAGTAGGCTGTTCAACAATATTGTAATCAAATATATCATGATATAGTTCTATACCAGCACTTTTGAGATATTCATAATGTCCATAATAGTTTAATTGTAGTGATGGTTTTAGGTACAGATATGACCTCCAAGTTTTTTCTGTACAGTATATGCCATCAGGTTCTTGCATTGACTCTACCATTGCTTCAAAGTAACAGTCATCATATCCTGGATGTATCTTTGGTGGCGTTTGCTTTTCTAATGGAAGTTCATCACTCCATGTAATATCATCTAATGATTTTTCTTCTTGGAATGGAAAATTAACATTGTTTCCCATTAACCATCCCAGTTGTTCAAAACCAGCAAACTCACTTTTATGCCAAGACCATATTGCAGAATCTAATAATTTTCTATTCCATAATTCTTCCATAAGCATGATTCTAGGAAGTTTTGGTTTTCCATTTGTTATAGAAAATAAATGATTACAGTTCATGCTTGGAACTGCAGGACGATCAGGCCATGGCCCTATAAAGGCAAGACAGTATGCAATGTTGTGCCCAGGAATACTAATAAATTTTTTTATGTTAGAAACAATGTTGTGTTTTTTACAGGTATTGAGATACACTTGTTCTGAATTAGCAACATTTGAAACTAACGTAATTGGTATTACGCCAGCCATTGCATTAAATTCTTCTAAACAGTAATCTCCTACCTTTACACTATGAACTGTTCTGTGTTCTAGTTTTTTTGGTGTTGGTACACTTACACTATCCAACAACACATAAACCATTTGTTTAGTTTTTGTAAAATATAGTTTTTTTAATTTTGCTGATTGTCCAAACACCTGACTAACGTGTTCTTCTGGTAATTTGTTTAGTATGGCTTTTTGTACTTCTTCAGGTTGATCATGTGGCTCTGGAAAACTTACAATATGGCTGAAGTCCATTATTTTTTGGCAGGTGGATGTCCGTTCTTTACATAACCAACAGTCTCTCTGCTGATATCATCATGGTTAAACTCTGCCCAATACAATTCAAATGCTACACCGTCTTTCACTCCTTCAAACTGATGATAAACTCCTGGTTTAACCTGTGTGAAGTCTCCTGCTTTCAAAACAGTTTCGTCAACAAGATCATAATCATTTTGCCAAACCCTTACAATCATTTCTCCTGACTCTACAAAGAAACCATTCCATTTAAAATTGTGTTTGTGTTTTGAACAAGTGCCTTTGGCCTTGTATTCTATTCTGTGAAATTCAAGCACACCATTTGCGTGTACTAATTCAGTTTGTCCCCAAACTTTACCTGCTATTCTACTCATGTTCTATCCTAATAAATTTTTGGTATCAGTCTTAAAATACTTGTCAAGCATTTCAAGTATGTCATCATACTTGGCAATTTCTAACATTTCTTTCTCAATAGTTTCTACGAAATCAGAATGTTCGCCTATGCCTGCAGGATTCAATCTGTATGTGGTAATATTGGCACGATGTTTTTCAATCTGTGCTTCTGCATGTTTGCGTAGTGCTTCTAATAGATAATCGCCTGGCTTACTCATATAATGTATGTATATAATTAGCCAGGCAGTTTTTTAATTTATATTCCTGTATCTCTTTTCTTCCACAGTCTGGAAGTATGCGTAGACTAATATGCCTACGATGGTAAATGCTATTGGCACAACAAGCCATGTCCAATTATCTTGTGCAACCATTTCGCCAATGATCACACCAATTTCAAACATTGCAATACCAATACCAAGAGTAGCCATTGCAAATAATGATGCATAAGCCACATGTTTTAAAAAGATTGTTGTCATAATAAACTCCTAGTTGTTGGTTTACGAGTTTATTATAATATATGTTGTGGTTTTGTCAACAGTTATGCAGAAGTATTCATAACATCACCAGTTGATGGGAAAGTAATTTTCCATCCACCACCTGATTGTGCTTCAATCTTGTAACCTTTGCTGACATGCCAACCTTTCATTGATTGTATGCCTCTCCACCATTTCTGGAAGTCAGCCGCTGATTTTGTGTGATTACTGTTGCCTGCAATCTGTGCCGCTAGTTGATCTTTGGTCCAAGCAGTAATGTAACCCTCGTTACCTTTAATGCCTGACTGTGTCATTACGTGAGACCATTTTCTGTGTGCCATGTGCAATACTCCTTGTTTGCAGTATTTATAACTGGTATTGATAATTTACCATCATACCATAGGACTGTTTCATGCGTAAATTACTTTTGTCAGCACTTCTATTGACACGATGTAGTTTGGCCCCATTACGCAAATGAAACCGTGCTACGGGGTCTTTACGTTGTGATAACCAGTCATTGACTGCATCAATGTCCTCTGGCTCAATATCAAATTTGTTAGTGAGTGTTGGTATTGGAGACAGTGTTGCAAATGTATTGATATTTGGCATGCTTCTATCAATGTTCTTTACCATTTCAAGCAAAGCCTTAGCACCCACCGCCGTTGGTAATTCGCTAATTTGATTTGCTTCTTTGGTTTTGTACACAGTATAAAACATTGCAGTATCAGGGGAGTCTGATTCTTCTGCAATTTGATTCATGCTAGTTGCTATGCCTTTAGTGAATGCCACACAACTAACCACTGCGATTATGTCTTCAATCACACAACCCCATGCCCATCTGTTGCCTGTGGTTCTAAATGTTTTGCCTATATGAGGATGGATTGGATCCTGTCCTAATACTTTATTGGAGGAAGTTAAAGATATTATTTTCATAACTCATTATAAAATGTATTTTGCATTAAGTCAACTGAGGTATGATTGTAAGGTCATGCCATGTGTTTAGATCTGTCATCTCTTTTCTGCCTGGACCTTTACAATGAAACCAGTGTGAAGTGTTACGAAATCCTTTTACACCTTCATCTACATATTTGAACGGCAAAGGCAGTGTCAACGGAAAGTATTTCAGCAACATAAGTTGTTCCCATTGAGGTGTGTTACTATAGGTTTCAAATTCTTTACGAATGTTTTCAAGTCCTTTGATTGTGGTTGGATGATTCTTGTACAGCACCCAGCCTGCATTGATCTTAAATCTATCAACCATTGGTTTCATTTCTTTACCTACCTCTTTTCTATTGGCAAAAGTTACGCCTTTATATTTTTTAAAAAACGCAGTATTCATTGGCTTATTTTGTCTTACATCAGCATCAACCTGTAGTAACCAATGTACATCTTGTATCAAGTTACACAAATGTTTCATTCTTACATTTTGACACCATAACACACGGTCTTCACCATCTTTCCATTGTTCTTTGATAATTGTTACATTATATTTCTCTGCAAACTGGTCCCAGTCTCCTTCACCAATTGCTATAACAAATTTTTTATTGAAGTCTCCTGTGGTTAGACCTTTTAGTGATTGTAATAAAGTTTCAACCCAATGCCTGTAGTTCCAGTCCGTGCAGGTTACAATGTTAACTTTTTTGTGTTTCATTACCTCGCATATTTACGGTAAATATGTATGGGGAAACAATTATGCCTTGGAGAAGTATTGTCATAATAACTTTCATATTGTTGTTATGGGTATATGTCAACACCTTGTAATCTAAAAATTTAGGAGGGTGGGGACCTGGTAAGAGGTCCCGTACTTACCTACACACCCTCAATGGTACGGTCTGTAGGACTTGAACCTACACGTCTTGTGGACAATAGGTATAACCTATCGCGTCTACGAATTCCGCCAAGACCGCAATACTATTATACTTCTTGCCAATCTATTTTGCAACCTTGTTCTTCCAAATCTTCTGCAAGATCCTTTTCACGTTGCTCGCCGCCGTCCATGTTATCCATGTACCAAGAATCCAGTTGCCATTCGCCTTCTTTATCTTTTCTGTATGCTATAAAGGGCATTAAAAATAGTTCTCCATATGTCCTTCTCTTTCCAAGTCTAGTGTTATACAATGGACACCACCATCCCAAAAGCATCCATGACGCCATGGTATGTACACAGGTTCCATTTTATGTTTCTTTAAAAAATTATTTACTGTTTCATTTTTATTATTTGATACACAGACATGATGTTCATCTAGTACCATACAATTAACATCGAATACAGTTTCTTCTACATAACCAACCCAGTGTTCTAACCATGAGTTCACAAATGTAATAAATTGATCATTATCCTCTTCACCAGGCAAATACCATTTTCCATCTGTTTTATTTTTGTATGCTAAGAATTCTTTTAAGTTTTTCCTATCCGCCTCTGGCAAATAACAAACGTCCCATCCAGGAAATGTTTCATCATAGTTTTGAATATCATCTACACTAAGAACAACACCAGGCTTGAGTGTATGAAAGCATCCATCATTATGTCCACCAATTTCCAACTTAATATATTCAAAATGTGGAAATGTATTTTTAAGCCATTGTAAATTTTTTTCAGGAACTTCTAGTGCATCATAATATACTCTGCTACCAACTAATGTAACACATGCCGCTGGCCAAGTTGGATCAGGATCATCTTTTCCAAGCATAGACGTGATTGCAGTTGGATCAATAATCAAGTCTTCGGCATTATATTTTTTCACTGTGTCTACAATACCTTTGTTGTTAAGTGGATTTGCAAGTGATGAAACTACAAATTTATTGCCCATTACTAGTTGAAAGTCTCTTGGTTGTAAACTACCTCTTGGAATTGGTTTGACAAATGCATCAGTATTGTTAACATTATCCCATATATCTAGATCATAATGGGTAGGTGGCCTTAATACTTTACAACCAAAATCTTTTAACACAGATTCGTAATAATCTAAATCTTGTAATGTTTCTTCTGTAATTCTTAACAGTGGATCTCTAATTTTATCTGATTTGATTACATCATAGAATTCTGGGGGATGGCAAGTGCCAAGCATTACTGTTTTTAGTTTGCCCCATTTATTCCATACATTATATTTCATCTGGAAAATCTCTATATAAGAAATGTTGTATGGTATCTGCATCGACTAAATGATTGAAACCAACATGTTCTCCTTCGATCATTTCTTCATTACGGACTACCGAAGTCATTGCATCATCGAGTTGTTGCATATTTTTAAACTCCATGTCTATTCTAAATTCTGGTAGATCCATTGATCTAAATCCTAGTTTCATTCTAGTAATTCTGTATGATTCAATACGTTTCATGTCTTGCATTTTATCTAAAAATTTTCGCATAAGTCTGCAAAAATTATGTGCATTAGTTTCTGAAGAGTGATCTGCGTATATGGTGTAAACGTCCATTTGAGTAATTATAGCACAAATGGACGTTGATTACAATTAATAATCGCGATACAATCGCAACACTTCTTTGACCACTGGATGTCTTTGAACATCTGAACGATCAAATTCTTGTAGGCATATCCTATGGGATGTACCTTCTCGCATAAGTTTTATAAAGTCAAGCAGTCCATTCTTATGCTCACGATCTGCTTGAGCCAAGTCACCAGTGATAACCATTTTAGATCTATC
>CETJ01047937.1_pt1 | contig 10855 bp, 8 predicted proteins | sample 531341 | NCBI WGS metagenome assembly CETJ01 (sample SAMEA2622677, study PRJEB7988) | marine metagenome | isolation source: saline water (ENVO:00002010), including | reverse complement strand
GCATGATCTACAGGTAAACTATGCTCACTCCTCCCGTTTTCAATCTCACTTACTGTGTCGTCGATGGGGGTGTTTGGAGCAAACGACATCATGCGCATCAATGTCATTTCAAACGCACTTTTTCCATCAGCTGCAAAAGGTAAATCTTTTCTACCTTGCAGTGCAATCTGATAGAGCAACTGCACTTGCTCAGCTGGAATGGTCTTCGCTAATTGAAATATCGCTTTAGCCGACGTAGTTTCTAGCTTACAGGCTTCTGGCACCCACTGGGTTAACGCAATTTGGTGTAGCAGACTGGCCAATTCGCTGTGTACGTTGTCATAGTCAGGCGCTTGCTCTGCAATATCATTAACCAACTGCAATACATCAGCGGGGCTTTTGCTTACTACTGCGTGAATGACTTTAAGCAACTGGTTCTTGTCCATCAGCCCCAGCATATCGGTTACTACCGATGCCAGAACCTGATTTCCACCTTGCGCAATAGCTTGGTCAGTCAAACTTAGCGCATCACGCATACTGCCTTGGGCGGCTCTTGCCAAAAGCGTTAGCGCTTGTGGCTCGAAAGGTAGCTGTTCATGCTCTAAAATATGCTGCAGCTGTCCAACAATCTGCTCCCGAGACATGGCTTTCAAGTTAAACTGCAAGCAACGGGATAAGATGGTTATCGGAAGCTTTTGAGGATCAGTGGTCGCCAGTAAGAACTTAACATGTGGAGGTGGCTCTTCCAGCGTTTTTAACAGCGCATTAAAGCTGTGTTTTGAAAGCATGTGTACCTCATCGATAAGGTACACTTTGTAACGCCCGCGAGTAGGTTTGTATTGCACGTTATCAAGAAGCTCGCGAGTATCCTCAACTTTGGTTCTTGATGCAGCGTCAATCTCTAACAAATCAACGTAGTTCCCCTGCTCTATCTCTTTACAGGTGTTACATTGACCGCAAGGATTTGCCCCTTGTCCTTCTTCGCAATTAAGGCTTTTCGAAAAAATACGTGCAATGGTAGTTTTACCTACGCCTCGCGTACCTGTAAACAGATAAGCGTGGTGTAGACGATCGTTATCCAAAGCATTTGAAATGGCAGAGACAACATGTTCCTGACCCACAAGTTCACTGAACTTGCCCGGTCGCCACTTCCTTGCTAGTACCTGATAACTCATTATTACGTATTTCGCCTTTTGCTAGTTATGCTTTATAGCGATTATTCGCCTTCAAACTCACAAATAGAGTAGCTTTCTATATCAAGCGTACTCAATTTCTTCTCGCCACCTAGGTCCGGTAAGTTAATAACAAAACCTGCATGGTTTACTTCACCGCCTAGTGAACGAATTAGTTTCGCAGAAGCGGCTATCGTTCCACCAGTTGCAAGTAAATCGTCAATAAGAAGGACTTTATCACCTGGCTCAATGGCATCTTTATGGATTTCCAATGTATCCATGCCATATTCAAGCTCGTAGCTCTCGCTAACTACTTCACGAGGAAGTTTGTTGGGTTTTCTCACTGGAACAAAACCAATGCCCATTTCGATGGCCAATGGCGCACCAAAAAGGAACCCGCGTGCTTCAGTACCTGCTATCTTGGTAAATCCCATACCTTGATACTTTTCTACAAGTAACGAGATACAGCTACTAAATGCTTTGTGATCTTCTAAAACGCTGGTCACATCTCTAAATAAAATACCTGGCTTTGGATAGTCAGGTACGGTTTTCACTACTGATTTAATATATTCTGCAGTCACAATTATGCCTTGAATGTCTGCGTTATAACCAGAAGGTGAACCAGCCGGCGATGATATGCATCAACGGGAACGCGATTAGAGTTACTAGCGATGCTAGAAAGTACCACTTGTTATAGACTTCTTTGAAATCTGAATTGTCAGCCATTTGCACTACCTAAACAATTTTGTGAACAAAAAAATGGTGCTAAATGTTAATCGAAAGCAAGCCCGATTGACAGCGCTAATATGATCGATCGCTCACTTTCAGACCAGATCCTGGCGAAAGTTTAATATAAAGCAGGTAAATAGTAATGGTTACTTAGGATACTGGAAGCAGTATTCCTTTTTGTAACATGTCAGTGAGGGTCTGGTTCATACCATTTATAAGCACGTTTGAAGGAATTTGGGGAAGTTGTTGGCACAACGACTCAGCTAATTGTTCTATTTCCATCCCCAGTTCATTTTGTTCCAGCGTGTTGACTAAAATAGCCGTCACCGGATTAACATGAGCAAATTGAACGTCAAACTCACGGTCTCTGTAAACAACGTAGAACTGCTGTTCTTCGGCAGGTTGCTCTGGGATATAATCCTCACCAATTAGATGGACTTCGAACTGATATGCCGCCAACGAGGCATACGGTGACACCCTAATTGCGGTAACATTGTTTTCTTGCTGATAGAACTCAACATTGTCTTCATTTTTTCTGATACTGACGTCAAGCTCAAGCCACTCATAGTGAGCAAGTTCCGCAGCAAAGTCAGGCAGAGTAAAATCGAAGTTTGGCTCTGTTGAAAGGTACTCAACGAACTCTTTACTTATTTCAGCAAAATAAGGAGAGCGGCATTCGTGCTCAATAAAAAACTGCCGCACAATGCTCTCCCACCCTTTCTCACCATACTGTTTTACTATGATGGATTTTAGAACCGGAAACCCGGTGCTGACGAAGTTGTCGATGTTATTAAAAAACAGGGATTGATAGATTTTCATCCGACGAGCGTGATCGGCATCGGTACCGCAATATGTTTGGGGATCTTTGATCGCATCAACGAACGTTTTCTGGGTGGTTTGGAATGACTGGGTCACGCGACACTTCCTTTAACCTTTGACGCTATTGCAACTTCGCATCTTGTTTGAATTTGCTTAATTCTCTTCACTTCCGCCAACAATTCGTTTAAGGGGGGAATATTAAAGTCACGCTCTAACAATGTAGGAAATACGCCATGTGTGAGGTAAGCGTATTCCAATAGTTCCCAGACTGGTTCAATGACATCTGCCCCATGTGTATCAACTTTTAAATCTTCAGCTTCATCATAATGACCTGCAATATGTCCATATACAATTTTGTCTGAGGGCAACCCCTTAATAAAAGCCTTTGCATCATATTTGTGGTTAATACTGTTCACGTAAACATTGTTTACATCGAGCAGCATCTGACACCCAGATTCATTTAAGATACTAGAAGTGAATTCTAGCTCGTCCATCTCTTGGCCAGGCGCAAGATAATAAGAGACATTTTCTAAAACCAGTGGTCGTTCAATAATATCTTGAACTTGGACAATTCGAGAAACTACGTGCTTAATTGCGTCTTCAGTAAAGGGAATTGGCATCAGGTCATACATATGACCATTGCCGGAACAAAAGCTTAAGTGCTCACTGTAAAGTGTAATGTCATTTGCGTCCAAGAATCGCTTAACGGTTTTTACAAATTCAACATCTAGTTTGTCGCTACTTCCGATAGACAAAGATAAACCATGAGTAGTAAAGGGAGATTGCGAAGACGCTTGCTGAAATTGTTGTTGGTACTTTCCACCAAGGGGGATCCAATTTTCGGGCGCAACTTCCCAAAAATCCACCTCAGATGGCAGCGTAGGTAACAACTCTTTTAGCATTTCTCGACGAAATCCCAAACCTGCGCCATAGATGTTTTTCATATCTTCCCCTTTTACCGCATGGGATTGCAAAATAGCAACGCACGTTATTAGACAAAAATGGCCATCATTCGACAGCCATTTTTTGCTAAGCGTAACTCTTATAGCGTTACATTATTCAATTTCACGCTACAGGATGTTATTTGAATGGCAATTACATGCTACCGCATTTACCTTCGCCGCACTTACCTTCTTCACCAGCTTTCTTGTCGCCACCACATTTGCCTTCGCCACACTTACCCTCTTTGTCGGCTTTCTTGTCGCCGCCGCATTTGCCTTCGCCACACTTACCTTCTTTGTGAGCTTTCTTGTCGCCGCCACATTTGCCTTCGCCGCACTTACCTTCTTTTTCGGCCTTTTTGTCGCCGCCGCACTTACCTTCTTTCTCAGCTTTATCGCCGCCACATTTGCCTTCTGCTGCGAACTGACTATAGCCCGACTCTAGTGCTTGCATACCAAATGGGTTTACGTCTGCTACTGCAACTGTTGACGCCAAAGAGCCAATTACAACTGCACCTAATGCTGTCGCTACTGATGATTTTTTGATTTGTTTCATTGATGTACCCTCAATAATATTAGTCATGTTTGACGTACAGTAAGCACGTATACATTAAAAGACCCTTTGGACTTAAAGGATATTTCACAAAAATAGATTTTTTTACAATCAATTTTTATGACCTTGATATTAAAAGGCTTTATATTAACAAAAATGCATTCCTACATGTTAGCTTTAAGTTAATAGGAAAAGTTAAGTACAGCAATTTCAAAAAGTACAGGGTAGATACGGTGAAGCAACAATTTTATCTGGGTCAATGGCAGGTCGATGTAACCAGCAATACGTTGTCTCTAGGCAAGCTCAAGAGAAATTTAGAGCCCAAGACCATGGATGTATTACTGCTTCTGTGCCAGCACCAGGGTCAAGTTGTCTCTTCCGAAGAAATCGTTGCTCAATGCTGGCCTAAATCAATGGTCGGCGATAACCCTGTCCATAAAGCTATCACCAACCTACGTCGAGCATTGGGCGATAAGGCGTCATCGCCTGAGTATATTGAAACAATACGGAAACGCGGTTACCGAATTGTTGCTGACGTTCAATTTTTAGGTGACGAAAGAGCGAAGTCGACCGACTCTAAATGGAAAAGTGCTTCGCCGTATGTTGGCCTTAGCGCGTTCTCTGCTAACGAAAGTCAAGTTTACTTCGGCAGGGATACTTTAATCAGAGAGTTAGTCTCCCGTACTGCCGAGCTTTTCAATCGAAACCGGCCTTTTATGATGGTGCTTGGCTCAAGTGGATCTGGGAAAAGTTCACTCGTTCACGCGGGATTTTTACCCAAATTGCTCGATAAACAGGGCATAAATGGGCTACATGCACATGACTTTTTGAGTATTGATCTTGCCGATATAAATACTAACGCCAGCCCGTTTGCAATTGTAGACGAGATTGCTGCTCATATGCTGGATTGGGGAAGTGACGAAATAGGTATATTTGAAGGTTATAGTGCATCCCTTCTCGCAGACAAACTACTGACTTCACCGCAGTCAGTGGTTGATATAGTCAAGCGTTTTTGTGAAGAGCACGAGCTACAGACAAAAAGCGCCTATTCTTTCTATGCTGTCATTATAGACCGACTAGAAGTATTTCTTGCTGATACAAAAATAGAAGACAAAGACAAACGGGCTGTATTCACACTTTTGGAAACGCTGAGTCAGAGCAACCTCTTTCTTGTTGTCCTAATCAGCAGAAACGACTTCTACCCGCTTATTTCCAGTTTCGAAGTCTTGATGAAAAATAAGTCCCGCGGGGCTCATTTGGACATTGCACCACCTTCGTTAAGCGAGCTTGGACAAATAATCAAACTTCCTGCTTTGGCAGCAGAACTGCAGTGGGAACATGACGGCACAACAAACGCCACTCTCGACGATGTTATTCTGTCTGATGCAAGCTTAGAACCGAATTGCCTTCCTCTTCTACAATACACACTCCAAGAGCTTTACTTACAACGCGACGGTAATTTACTTAAACGGGATACATATTACGCGCTAGGAAAAATCGATGGGGCCATCGGCCACAAAGCCGAATCAACCTACTCCCAAATGCCTGCATCAGTGCAAAATGCGTTAAACACAGTACTTCCTCTTATTGTTAACTTGTCTGGAATAGACAATACGATGACAAGTAAAACAGCCAGTTGGGATGAGCTAAAAGGCGATGATGAGCGTCGGTTCGTTGAGCTCATGGTAGAACAGCGCCTTTTCGTTTCATTTCTAAATCAAGGGCAAGCCAGTTTCAAAGTTGCGCACGAGGCAGTGTTAAGAAAATGGGAGCGAGTTCAGCAATGGATAGCACAGCACCAAAATACACTTTCAATTAGGGCAGCCCTTTATGATCAGGCAAAGAAATGGGCAGAGAATGATAAAGATGACGCCTATCTTCTTCAATCAGGAAAGCCGCTTCTAGATGCCTCTACACTTCTTGATGCGAAATACATCCGTCTATCGAATGCAGAGCGGGAGCTTATTCATCAAAGTCAGCGTAAATTCAGAAGGAAAAGCCTCTTTAAAGCGTTTACTGCTGCACTGTTGGCCGCACTATCTGTTATTTCTTTTGCTGCTATGCTGCACAGTAACCATTCTCAAGCTTTAGCTGAACGAAAGCGATTGGAAGCCGAAAACCTAATGGGGTTTATGATTGGCGATTTTGCCGATAAGCTTCGAAGCGTAAAACGCATGGATTTGCTAGAAGGTATTAGTGAACAGGCGCTTAAATACGTCACCCAAGCCCAAGAAAGTCAAACGGGATGGATTGGCTCGTCAACGCCGAAGCCTAGTTTTGAGCTTCGCTTCCAACATGCTCTGTCTTTGCAAGCAATGGCTGAAGTGCGGTTTTACCGCGATGATGCCGTGACTGCCCAGCAATTATATAAAGAAGCCGATAAACGATTGGGGGCATTACTTGAGGAGCAGCCCGACAACTTCAAACTATTATTAGCTGCAGGCGCTAATGCATTTTGGTTGGGAGACATTGAATTAAGAAACTATAATTTTGCGCTGGCGGATGAGCAGTTTAATCGTTATTTACGCTTTAGCGAGGAAATGCTGAAGGTATCCCCCAACAATCCGGATGCTTTGCTAGAACTGAGTTATGCAACTAATTCGATTGGTAGTGTCGCCTTTCGTCAACAAGATTTTGGCAAAGCTCTTTCGTTTTTCGAATCATCGCTGACTTATAAGCAACAACTTTTTGAAAAGTCAGAGTCACCCATTATTACCGCATCCGCTGTTGCAGATACTTACTCTTGGATCGCGTCTACACAAATACACAAGGGCCGAATTCACGAAGCGCAATTAACCTTTGCGAAAGCAGAAGCCATTTTAGAGAAAAGCCTAGCTAACTACTCAGGGAATGCAGAGATAATTGAAACACTTAGTTTAATTAAAATGAATGTAGCAAAGAGTAGCCAATTTACTGAAGACCTTAATACTTCCATTGAACATTTAAATGATGCTAAAAAATTGTTGATCCAATTACTTGAGCAGGACCCTGCAAACAGTTCATGGCAATCATACTATAAACATGCCAGGGCGTTGCTGGACTATTACAGGTCACTAAACGCAATCTCTGCATTGCACAATCATAATGTAAAACAAGATATCACTATTGATGAGCTGCTAAAAGATGGTGCACGCCTCTCTTCGAAAATTTACGCAGTCCTCTCTTCCCAATATCGTCAGGAATGGCAAATCAGTAGAAATTTGCTAGCTCAAATAAATATAGAGCACGCTATTGAAGAGGATTTAAACAAGAATATTAAGGCAGAATTCATAAATGTTAGGGAATTAGAAAACTATGTCCTATACCAAATCGCTAGTATTCGTCAAACGCACAACGATGCGGGAAAAAATATCGATATAGTTCAAAAGGAATGTGAAACACTGTTTTCACTTACAAACTCGGTAATCAACGTAAGTAAACACCCTTTATTCTTACAAGCTCATGTATTCTCAGGATACTGTTTAAATAAACAAACAGCAGTAGCCAAACATCGTAGGCAACTCGCTCTTATGAACGTACCAATGCCACTTTATTTCACCAACATCAATAAGGAACTGATAAATGACAACACCACCGAACTATGACTACAGCGTTTCCGTTGACGCAGAAGGAGTCTTTACCATTATACCGGAGGGCGGTGCGCCAGAGTCGCCCATTACCGTTACTGTGCCGAATACGACTATTACTTATACTCTTACCTCAGATACCCCAGCTGCCATGGTGTTTTTAAACCCCGAAATCACGAATGATCCTGAAGGGGATTTAACTTGGGAATTTAAGGATTCGGGTAGGTGCATTGTTATTACTGATTCAGACGCCGACGAAGAAGACGCTATTTGCGTAAAACTAGTTACCGGATTTATTAGCCCAGACCCTCAAGTAAAAAACGAGCCTGTTTAAAGAGGTAGATTTTGGGGTACCTATCAAAGTGATTTTTACTCCACAAGATATGACGTCTAGGTATTTATTCTGCGCGCTTATCTTTATCTGAAAAAGCACGTAGCAAGTACATTTTCACGAACAGTTCGTGCTTGCTACTATCGTTCAGACTCTCCCTCTCACGCACTAACTAAACGCTTAACATCAACTTCATGCCTAAAATTGAGTGTTTTTTCTGATAGTGTAAACCTCCCCTAAAATAGCTCCATCATTTTGATCTAGAGGAAACATATTTGGTCCCTGCCACGAGATTTAGCTTGATACAAAAGCGTATCAGCCGCCTGCAATAGCGATGTTGTGTTCTCGTAACGATGATTTTCATTGGTTGCTACTCCCATACTAACGGTGAGCTTTTTGTTCGACACTAGTACAAAGTGTCTGGCGCTCAGTTGGGCAAGGTGCCGCTTTATTCGTATAGCCAACAGTTGAGCGGTTTGTGAAGAGCAATTGGGTAAAATAATCGCAAACTCCTCTCCACCATAACGTGCTGCCAAGGTGTCACGGTTAGGCATACTCAAACTCAAAAGTTCACCAATACGTTTTAAACAACGATCGCCAGCTATATGACCATACTCGTCGTTAAAAGCTTTAAAGTGGTCTATGTCTATTAAAATGACGCTTAACGGCAGCCCCTCACTACTACATTTAACCCATTGGCCGCTTAAGTAGTCTGAGAATTTGTGACGATTAGCTAACCCTGTTAAAAAGTCAGTTTCAGCCTTTCTTTTCAATGCAGCGTACTCAGCTTTATGCAGCGTCAGATCACGTAGTATACAAAAGAATAACGAGTTGCTAGACGATAGCTCTTCGGGCAACGATGAGACTGAGATTTCTACGCTAATATCTCGGTGTGTGTGGCTTCTTTGTGTAAGAGAAACTTCGAATGGTGGCGTTTCTAAAACATTTTGCGCCGCATTATCTAAACACTGAATGACATGGCTTTGTATTTGGCCCGTTTCATCGTTTACGAAATTAAGCAGGTTTTCACTCAATAGCGCTTCCCGAGACAACCCCAAGAGTGAGGAAGCATTAGAATTAACCATTTCGATTGTACCGTTGCTGTCCACAACGACTATTGCCTCGTTAATGAAATTAATCATTCTTGCAAGAGAACTGTCTTTGTAAAAATTGAACAGTCCGAGGTGGGAAGTTGCCGATTTATTTTTACTTAACATTGATGTATGCATTCCATTATACCGCCCTAAAGGCCCTGAATTGCATACAAGATTACGCCGATATCACTAAGCTAACCTTCCGAACACCTTCTTTTTTAACCCTTTGTTTTTTTTGAGAATTATTTATATCTGGAAGATTCTAGAAAGGTTAATTTTTCGTGATTCGATAGGATTCTATAACTGTCGAATTTTGATTTTGGCTAGTAGCTAAGCTTAGACTGTCTATTAGTTCATCTCTGTACACACTATAATTCGACACTGCGAAATAAGAAGGAACGGTTAGCCTTTCCAACGCTACTACGTCAGTTAATCGACTGCCGAAACTTTCTATATAGAAGAGATAAGGCTGTTTGTAACTAATTAGGTGGGAAGTTCATCCCACGTCAAAAAGATGAATCGCTTCAGTACTTGTGGCCATATCGAAGAACTCAAAACCTTCTTTTATTAGTGCCTGACGAATACCTAGATAGTCATAACCGCGAATAGCCGAGACCGACTTAACATCGCTTAGCCTGTTGTTTTGCATTAGTACGATAGATAAGTCAACGAACGGGTTTTCGATGAATGTAACGTTATTGTCTAGTGCAGAAGTTCCTCTAACATTAATTGTTAGATCTACTTTTCCCGTTTTCACTCGTTCGAATAAGCGAGCTGGAGGCATGCACTCTACTGACACTTTATAGTTTAATTCTGTAAGGAGAGCCAAAGACGCATCTATTGCTTCACCGTGGCAGCGGAATGATTTGGGATCTTTTATCACTAGTGGAGGAAATTCAACAACACCCAGTGTAATGGACGGCTTCAGCTTCACATTCTCTTGTGAACTTGCGCTACACATCCAGAAAAACAAAATTAGGCAACACCCACGAACTACGTTAGATCTCACAACTCTACCACTTCATTTACGTCTTAAATTATTTATATAGGATTTATTAAATCAATTATAGAACGAACGCACAAATTTAAAGACTTCCTCAGTTAAAATATGCTTACAGAACAACTAACCTAAAGCCCCACACAAACAATGGGGTCAGAGTACATTTTTACTTATCTAACAAATGTGACCGGAGCATATTTCAAGCTCATAAAAAGTTGAGACTTTGTTTACTCTGCCCCTATTTAGAATCTTTCATACTTGTTCCTAATCTGCGAACAATAGTTTTCTAGTTCATATTCAAACTCATTATTACACACACCACAGGCATAGAGAGCCGATCTATCTAAACCCATAAAAAGGGGGTCAGAGTACATTTCTTTTGTTAACGAGAGTGAGAACCAAAATGTACTCTGACCCCTTTACTCCTGAGTGAATAGACTTATGGTCTGTTTTGGAGTTTGTGCGCCTTAAACTATTCGATAAATGAAACTTTCACAGTGACTAGAAGCTAGAAAAGAGAGTAGTCGCGGAAAAACACATTTTAATGTTGGGGACGGAGTACATTTCTCTTGTTTTTCTTCATTGGAGGATAAGGGTACTTTGACTTGGTTCTTATGATTTGGGTAATAAAGTACTCTGACCCTGAGGGATCCCCACGAATTTAATTTCAT
>CETJ01039666.1_pt1 | contig 10913 bp, 6 predicted proteins | sample 531341 | NCBI WGS metagenome assembly CETJ01 (sample SAMEA2622677, study PRJEB7988) | marine metagenome | isolation source: saline water (ENVO:00002010), including | reverse complement strand
ACCGTAAGATGACCTGCAAAACCGTAGTCGAACCCCTCTAGTGCGAAGGCTCGGCAAGCCGCGACCAAGCGTTCCTTCAGATGCTGCCGGTGCTGAGCATGGCTTTCAAATTCAGGAAGCTCCGGGTAGATTAAACCTTCCTGTTCTGGCTGATAGATCGAAATTCGATTTTTCGGCTTGGCCAGGATGCTGTCAGGCTGTTTTACGCTGATATTCATGAACGCAACCTCGGTAGGTGTGGAAAGAGGTTGCAGATTTGCAAACATTGCACTGGCTCACAAACGATGCTATTTCACTGGGCTGTGAAATTAATTCATAAATACAGCCAACGTCTCTAGACCGAGTCTCGTCGCCTTGAGAGCATTTGAAGCCTGCCGGCGCCACGGTAATTTCAGCATTGCCGCTAGCGAGCTTCATCAGACTCCGTCTGCTCTTATTCACCAAATCAAAAGCCTCGAATCGTTCTTCGGGTTCGCATTACTCGTAAGCCAGAGTAGCCACTTAGGACTGAACAACCAGGGACGACGCTTATTCAAGGTAATTGAGCCCGCCTTCGATTCGATTGGCCAAATATGCGCTGAGCTCCGCCCCTTTCCGAAACCGAAAACTAGCGGTCCATTGTTCACCGAGTTTTGCGAGCAAATGGCTAGCCGATCTCTTCAGCCAATACAACAAGGCCTATCCTTCTGATGCCGAACTCTCGCTAGCCCCCCTGCATGACTTCGCAACGGCCGCAGCCAGGAAGCCGGCTCGTCAGACTTCAGGCACCGTCACCCTCGCTTTAGCTGCCCCATCCGCAGGCATCGAGCTCCCTCCGGCCTCATGCGCAAGTGCTGAGCATCTTTAACGAGATACTTCACTGCCTTATGGACATGACGCCGAATCGCTCGGTCATTTCTCCGAATGCGCCCGATACCACACTCGTCACCGTACTGCTCTTTATCGTGATTGCAGCTATACATGTAGCCCTGACCACGTGTGATGTCCTCCCACAAATCACCGAGCTTCTTGGCTTTCCATACGTCCCGGCACATCTTGTTGCCATTGAAGAAGTAAGCAGCATGGATGTGGTAGCCCCCACCATCATTCCGATCGCCTTGCTCTACTGAATAGATGTAGCCGATGAGATGCTTGAGTAACGGATGGCGTTCATGCTTGGTAACCAACTGCTCTAGGTCATCGAACACACGCTCGGCCCGTAGCCTGGCCTGCACCTCGGAACGGTAGTGAAAGTCGACCCTGACGATGGTAGTCAGCGAGTAGAGCTCACTGACGGCATCGAAGTAATTGCAGACTCGAGTCTCCTGCTGTTCGGCCTGACGGCGACGATCACCTCTCTTACGCTGATACCTTAGCTCACGGGTCAACTGACGAATCCGTGCGGTCAGGACGTTCATGCTGCGATGGTGATCCAAATACGCCGTACCCTTTTCGTTCCAACAGACAGGACCATCAATACAACGCTCAAGCCCAATGTCCTGACAGGCATCCCTGAACACTTGCAGGTGCTCGCTGTAGCTGTACTCCACGCGGTCATCGAACACGTCGACCATCTGTTTGATGTGGGTGAAGTATCTGGAGAGCCTGGTCTTTTCGACATGCTCATAGCCTGAACGGCTTTGCGTGATTCTGAATGCTGGCGTGTCTGTCTTTTCGATGGCTTGGACGAGTGATTCGATCTGGAGGGCAATGTCAGATTGGGAAAGGTAAGTGTAGAACTTAGGGTTGGTCATGGTGAGTACCTGATTGGTTGTTCGCATATCAGATACGGGATGATTATTTTTTTACTCTTTCCCCTTTCCTGGGTTGGGATAAATACTTTGCAGACAGTAATACTGATCGTAATAATGAAAACCATCAGTAGTGATAGCGGCTGTTATTGTTATGTTACGTTTATTGTTATTATTTGTTATATCAATAGATGCACCTCTGCTCATCGAGAGCTCACCCGGCTAGGCCAGGCAATGGGAGCAAAATTGCCAAGCCTGCCGAGAGATTTTACGCACTGCATCCTGGGAGAGTTAGCTGAGAACACAGCCCTCTCGCAGCAGCATAAACGCCATGACCAGCCGGGGCCGGTCATGGCGCTATTGGCTCTAGCTGACCACGCTTAGATGGCCGACCGGGCGCGTGGCAGTTCCCTCAGCGAGGTCGCGCTCCTCGATCCTGGCCAGGATCCAGTCGTGCACCTCGCTGTCGACCCAGCCAACGCAGCGGTCGCCCAGCGAGACCGGCTTCGGGAAGGTGCCCTCCCCGATGTACTTGTAAATGGTCGACCGTGCTAGGCCAGTCGAATTTATAACTTCTTTCAGACGGATGATCCTCATGAACGGGGCTCCCTAATATTCGTTCAGAGGATTGGCGGGGCCAGTAAAACAAAACCGGGAGGAAGCACCACTGTCGCTTTGTCATGTGCTCAGGAGGCATGACGGCATCTCGCGCTGGTGAGGAAGCGATATAAAAAGCCTGCTATTCTCGCTATCCGTAGCAGAAATAGCTGAAAACCATGACCACCACCAACAGTGACAACGTCGCGTCCGAAGCAGTGGAATTGATCGCCACCCTGGATGGCTGCCCCTGCTTTTACGAGCACAGCTTGCTAGAGGCTGCAGTAACCGAGGCAGCGCGGGAGCTACAGGTGTCACGAGAAATGGCGATGATGTGCGCGCTCGGAGCCATTGCCACGGCATGCCAGGCGCATGTTGATGTGCAGATGCCTACCGGCCACCAAGTTCCGACTTCGCTGATGCTGTTAACCATTGCAGAGTCCGGTGAGCGTAAAACCACTACGCAAAACTATTTTTTTGACGCAATCAGCGCATTGAATGATGAAGCGTATAGGGCCAATGAGAAGGCTTTGATCCGACACCGAATCGATCACCAATTATGGGGTACGCGTAAACGGCACTTGGAGCGCATGTACAGCAAATGGGCGGCGCAAGAAGACGAAGCGGCCACAAATGCAGCCTATGAAGCCGTATCCGAGCATCTCAAAGGGGAACCTCAGCCCCCCCGATCGGAAAAGTTCCTATATGAGGACACCACCCCGCAGGCTCTGGTACAGATGCTTAACGAAAACGCGCCAAACGGGTGCCTGCTAACAAGCGAAGCCAGCAGTATTTTCAGTGGGAAAGCTCTGGGTGAACTTGACAAGCTGAACACCCTTTGGGACGGCGGCAGCGTAATTGTTGATCGGGTAACTAGAGATGGTTTTATTCTTCAAGATGCTCGACTCACTTTGTCATTGATGGTTCAACCGAATGTTATAGCCACCTTTATGGGCAAGCGCGGCGAGGAAGCTCGGGGAACTGGCTTTCTTGCTCGCTTTCTAGTCGCCAAGCCACGTTCCATGGCTGGCACACGTAATGTTGGAAAGTTATCAGCGATGCCGCGGCGACAAGCTTTTAACGATCGGATCCGTGATCGCTTAATCTGGAAGAGATCAAACCCTCGTCAAATGCTGCACTTCTCAGAGCCAGCCGCAAACCTTTGGTACGAATACAGTAACTTCCTTGAAAAGGAGATGCAGGATAACGGCCTGTACTACTATCTTAAGGATCACGCCTCTAAACTGCTAGAAAACACCAGCAGGCTTGCAGCCATTCTGCATACATTCGAGCGCAACTCAGAAAGTGATACCGAGATCGATCTATTCACTCTAAGGTTCTGCTGGGAATTCGTCCGGACTTGCTCAAGACATTTTATTGAGCAGATAGCGAACGAACCACTGATCGTTACGGATACCAACCACTTGGCTCACTTCCTACTGAAATTTGCCAACAAAAGTGGAACCGCAACCTCGGCGCCCAGCACTCTCCAGGAACGCAACTATCGAAGCCAAAGAACACAGGACAATGCACGACCGAACAATTTAATGAGCGGCGCAGCAACCAAATTTACGTTAACCGATGTAAAGAAATTTGGCCCCAGTAGTCTAAGAGGGCGGGCTAATGCCGCGCGGCTAGAGGCCGCGATTGAGCTGCTTATTCGCTTGGGGCACGTAGTCAAAGAGGGAAGTCACTATCGATTCCAAGAAACGGTCATCCGTAGGTTCAGTGACCCGGAACCAATATTGAAAAACGGAGAAACCATTACCATCAAAGAGCTGCCGCTTTTTAGCGAGCAAACCTATTGGAGACCTACGGTTACGAGAGGGTTCGCGGATGAATCTGGCTATTACATAGTAGTCCGCTAATAACGGACTGAACGAGCCCTCCGAATTGCCAGACGCCGTCCACTACCGAAGGAAATAGGCGAACCGTCATCTAATGTCTAGAGACAAGACCAGCCTCATCGACGCTGCCCGCCTTAAAAGCAGCGTCGCCGCTCGAAACTCATTTCTTTTGAGCCTTGGGCTAGAGAAGGCGACACCGTGGCAGCCGGACGCAACAGAATCAACCCCACCAGCTACTGCAGCTCTAGCAAAAGGGGACCGCTACGCGATCACGGCTCGCCGGGACGTCTCACTCCTTTACGGCGACAAGAGCAAAGAAAATCAACATTTCGAAATGTTATATCGTATATTTTAAGAGATCAAAAGAGGCGTTCGCTCCAGCTATTGGACACAGTTCAGCTAGGCAAACTCACCCGTGAGGGTCTGGTTTGGCATCGGACCGAATCCTTGCTTTAGTAACAGAGGAGTCACCGCCAATGGGGGCCCAAGCGGTTTGACGGCGGGACACAGGCAGAACGAAACGTCAGCCAAGGAGCAACCCAAAGAGTGGGTCAATGTGTGGGTTTGCTAAATTAGCTTTACTCTTATCCTTTATTAATCAACGATTTATAATCATTAGAACGCCGGCCACAAGCCGGCTTTTTTATTGCCTCGCGTTGCTCACCTCGCTTCTGAAAGCGTCGCTCCACTAGAGGCCGAACAGCCGTTCGGCCTCTCGAGTTGCTCGCAACGAACCAAACACTCTGCAGGTGGCATTGCCGTTAGAGGCCAGCGGCGACTGAGCTCGGGCTTTAGCCGATCAGCGGCATGCTGGAGTGCTCCCTTATACCGAGCCAGGGCGGAGCTCAGTCCTCGCGAAGGCATCGCGCCCGGTTGCTTCGCCCGCTTCGCTCAATGAAATCTTCGACGTCTCCGGCAACAACAGCGCGCCCACCATGCCCAGGGCCGCCACTGCAATCAGGTACACAGCAGGGGCCATATTGTTGCCGGTGCTTTCGATTAGCCATGTTGCGATGAAGGGCGCCGTACCGCCAAAGATGGTGTAAGCGACGTTGTAAGTAATCGCGGACGCGGTATAGCGGGAGCGGGTAGGAAATATTTCGCTGAGCAGCGGCGCCGTGACCACATTGCAGAGGACGGCGCCGAAGCCCAGCAGCAGGCTTCCCAGCAACCCCATGGCAAACACACCGGATTCGGCCAACATCAGGGCTGGATAAATGCCTATGGCTAGAACGCCAACAGCACACGACATGGTGGCTCTGCGGCCGATTCGGTCTGTCAGTACTCCCACCACCGGGCACGCGCCGGCGGCAAAAAACAGGGTGATTAGGCTGATCAACAGGGCGGCGGTGCGGCTGAACCCTCCAGCCTGCTGCAGATAAGTGGAGAAATAGGTCGTGAAGGTATAGAACGACAGCGCCGTCAGGGAGATGAACGCACCCAGCTTGCACATCGAGCGCCCCTGCAGCCGCAGCGTTTCGCGCAACGGGGAATGGGGAACCTGATGATTTTCCTCCAGCGCCTGGAACGCCGGGGTTTCATCCAAGCGCATGCGCAGATACAAGCCGATCAGGCCCAGCGGCGCGGCGATGATGAAGGGCACCCGCCAACCCCATGCTGCCATCGCTTCTGCGGACAGGGCGGTGTTGAACAGGTAAGCGAGCATCGCGGCGCTGGCGAAGGCTAGGAATGTCGAGACCGGCACAAAGCTACCCAGACGCCCGCGCTTGTCGTGAGGTGCGTGTTCCATGACATAAGCACAGGCACCTGCGTACTCCCCGCCAGCGGAAAAACCCTGAGCACAGCGGATTATCGTCAGCAACAGAGGCGCCCAGATTCCAGCTGTGGCATAGGTCGGCAGCAGGCCGATAAGCGTCGTCGCGCCGGCCATGATGAAGATCGTCAGCGCCAAGGTGCGCTTGCGGCCAATCCGGTCGCCCAACTGGCCGAAGAACACTCCGCCCAAGGGTCGGAAGGCGAACGCGACGGCAAACACCGCAAACGTTTTAAGTAACGCTGTGCCGGCACTCTCGCTGGGAAAGAACAGTTCGGCGATCAGCGTCGCAAAAAACCCATACAGGGCGAAGTCAAACCATTCGACGAAGTTGCCCACGGACGCGGCGACAATCACGCGTCGCAGGGTTTTGGGTTCTACGGTATGGGGTGTAGCGGCATGGGTCATAAGTGGGCTCTGCTCAGTAGACTGAAGGGCTTGCAAGGCAGTGAAAGGTGCAACCTAGACTTCACTAGGAATGAAGTTTTTTGTTGTTGAGCTGTGGCGCGAAGACCCGCACGAGACAGCCTGGCTTCAAACTAGACCTAGCGCGCCTGGCCGAACGGCCGAAACGCGACCCACAGAGTTCACAAACCGACAGCGTCTGGATGCACGCACGGGTGCGCGCATGAAAGGCTCCGATTGAGCCGGCGATATGGCTGGGCACGCGACGCGTGCATGCCAGCCAAGACGCTCAGATGCGGGCATCTAATACACCGGCGCGCTTCGTCATCCGTCCATGGTCAACACCTCATTGGTGTATTGCGCCAGCCAGCCGCGGCCATCAGCGCTCCAGGAAGCTTGCCTTGGAAACACACTACGCCCGACGCTCGCTGCCCCTGATGCCTCCAACCGCCACCCAATCGACGAACGGTGGCGCTCTGTCTGATCGTCAAAACCCAAGGCTCGGCCGCCGCGACGCCGGCTTCTGGTCTGAATAGCAACGTCTGCCCTCATCTGCTCCTGCTCAGCTGACTGCTTCCAGAATCCTGATCGCACATCGATTTGCTGAAACGCTTGCCGCCCTCCGGCAGTCCAACCGTATCTCACTCCTGGTCCGCGCCTCGTCGCAGGACTCAGGACGGCGTGCAAAGAACGCTAGTCAGCAACCCGCTGCCGCAAGGCAGCCCAGCGATGGGGCAGACCATGGCCGATGACAACCGCAACCCTCCGGGCCAGGACGCCCGCGACAGCAACCCGCGCAACGGGGTCGAGATCCATGACCCCGACGCCGCATCCAGATCGCGCCGCGCCTTTCTCAAGGCGGTCGGGGCGACCGGCCTGGCGGCGGCAGCGGTGCCCGCCTGGGGTCGGGTCGAGTACGTCAATGACGACAAGGAAGAGCCGGCTGCGCAGCGCGCGGATGGCGAAGCGGGCCCGGCGGCCGGCCAACAGCGAATCACGCTCAAGGTCAACGGCAAACCCCATACCCTGGATGTCGCGGCCAACATGGTCTTGCTCGACGTGCTGAGGCATCAGCTCGACCTGACCGGCACCAAGAAGGGCTGCGATCACGGCCAGTGCGGCGCGTGCACCATTCACGTCAACGGGCAAGCGATCAATTCCTGCCTGAGCCTGGCGATTGCCCACGACGGTGACGAAATCACCACGGTCGAAGGCCTGGAGCGCGACGGCCAGATGCATCCCATCCAGCAGGCGTTTCTCGAACACGACGCCTATCAATGCGGCTACTGCACCTCGGGCCAGATGATGACGGCCGTGGCCATCCTCAACGATCCCAGTGTGGGCAAGGACGACCTCTCCGTGCGTGAGGCCATGAGCGGCAACATCTGCCGCTGCGGTGCCTACAAGAACATCCTCAGCGCCATCCAGTCGGCGCGCAAGCAGATGAAGCCCGCCTAGGAGATCGCCATGCGCCATTTTGAGTACAGCCGCGCCGACAGCGTCGAGCAGGCAGTCGCTACTTATTCCGGGGGCAAAGATGCCTCGTTTCTCGCCGGCGGCACCAACCTGTTGGATATGGTCAAGCTCGACATCATGCGTCCCGAGCTGATGGTCGACGTCAATCGGCTGCAACTCAGTCAGGTCGAAGAACTGGATGACGGACGACTCAAGGTCGGCGCCATGGTCTCCAACGCCGCACTGGCCCGCCATCCGCGTGTGGAACAGGACTACCGGGTGCTGTCCGAAGCGCTGCTGTCCGGCGCCTCGACGCAGTTGCGCAACAAGGCGACCACCGGTGGCAACGTCATGCAACGGGTGCGCTGCCCCTACTTCCGCGATGGCACCTCGGCCTGCAACAAGCGCGACCCGGGCTCTGGCTGCTCGGCCATTGGCGGCTACAACCGCTCGGTCCATGCGGTGCTCGGGACCAGCGATCAGTGCATCGCCAGCCATCCCTCCGACATGTGCGTGGCCATGGCAGCCATTGGCGCCAAGGTCAACGTAGTCGGCCCCGATGGGGCACGTGATATCGACTTTCTAGACTTTCACCTGCTACCGGGCGACAAGCCCTGGGAAGAGTTCGCGCTGAAGGATGATGAGCTGATCACCCACGTCACCCTAGATGCGCCGCTGCAGGGCGGGAAGTCCGGCTATCTGAAGCTGCGTGATCGTTCCTCGTACCAGTTTGCCCTGGCCTCGAGCGCAGTCATCGTTGCGCTCGACGGCAACACCATCCGTGATGCGCGCCTAGCACTCGGTGGCGTCGCGACCAAACCCTGGCGCGCCCTGGAAGCCGAGCAGGCCCTCAAAGGGCAACCGGCTAACACTGCCACCTTCGAGAAGGCTGCGCGCATCGCCATGCAAGGGGCCAAGGGCTACGAGCACAACGCATTCAAGATTCCGCTGGGGCAGCAAGCCATCGTGCGCACGCTGACCAACCTCACCGCCGGATGAAGCCAGCCAATACAGGACCACAACCATGAGCGAAAAAATCATCGGTGCCGCCAAGCCACGCATCGACGGCCCACAGAAGCTGACCGGCCGCGCCAAGTATTCCTCAGACAACAACCTGCCCGGCATGGTGTATGCCTACGGCGTGTTCAGCACCATCGCCCGCGGCGAAATCACCAACATCGATACCCGCGTGGCGAAACAGTCTCCCGGCGTGATCGACATTTTTCATCACAACCACTTCCCGAAGCTGTACCACACGCCCAGCAGCATGGCGCAGGAAAACAAGGTCGACGAGGTGCGCCTGCCATTCGAAGACAACAAGGTCTATTACGCTGGCCAGTTCGTCGCGCTGGTGGTGGCTGACACCTTCGAGAATGCCCGTGCAGCCGCCTACAAGGTCAAGGTCGATTATCAGAAGAGCGCCGCCATCGCCAATCTTGACCAGGCTGTCGAGCGCAACGGCAGCAAGATGCAGAAAAAATCCAACCATACCAGGGGCAATCCAGAGGAGGCTTACGGGAACGCGGCCAAGACCATTGATGCCACGTACTACACGCCGGTCGAGACGCACAACCCGATGGAGATGCACGCCACCGTGGCGGCCTGGAATGACGGCAAGCTGACCATGTACGACACGACCCAGGGCGTGGTGAATGCGCGTAACGTCTATGCCAAGGTGTTTGGTCTATCGCCGGATCGGGTCGAGGTGCTGACGCCGTTTCTCGGCTCGGGCTTCGGCAGCAAGTTATGGCCCTGGCCGAACGCGATTGCCGCGGCGGCGGCCGCCCGTGAAATTGGTCGCCCCGTGCAGCTGGTAGTACCGCGCCAGGAAATGTTCACCACCACCGGCCATCGCCCCGAGACGCGCCAGCGTATGCGACTGGGCACCGACGATGCTGGGCGATTGGTCTCGCTGCGCCACGAGACGATCTACACCACGTCCACGGTCGACCAAGTCGATACCTACGTCGAGTCTTGCGGAAAGATGACCCAGGGCCTGTACAGCTGCGACAACCTGAGCGTGACCCACGCGGCGGCCCGTACTAACCGCGGTACGCCCACCTCGATGCGCGCGCCAGGCGCGGCGCCGGGCATGTTTGCGCTGGAATCGGCGATGGACGAGATGGCCGAGCAACTCAGCATGGACCCTCTCGAATTCCGCCGTCGCAATGTCTCCGACACTGACGAGAGCAAGGGACTGCCCTGGTCGAGCAATCAGATTCGTGAAGCCTACGACCAGGCCGCCGAGCGTTTTGGCTGGGCCAAACGCAATCCAGCAATCGGCTCGATGCGTGAGGGCAATGAAATCATTGGCTGGGGCATGGCGAGCTGCAACTGGGAGGCGATCCGCCGGCCCTGCGATGCGCGGGTGTCGCTGCGTGCCGACGGTTCCGCTTTTGCCTCCTGTGCAACCCAAGACATCGGTACCGGCACCTACACCATCGTGGCCCAAGCGGTCAGTGATGTAACCGGCGTGCCGCTTGAGAAGATCGAGGTCGAGCTCGGTGACTCTTCCTATCCGTCCGGTCCGATCTCCGGCGGTTCCTGGGCGACGGCGACCACACTGCCCGCCATTGCCGCAGCCGGGCGCAAGGCCATCGAGGTGCTCAAGGAGTATGCGACGTCGGAAAACGGGGCCTTTCCAGATGCCAAGCCAGAGGACCTGACTTTTGAAGACGGCCAGCTGAAGAACACCGATGGGAAGTCGATGGGTTTCGCCGAGGTCCTCAAAGCCCGCCAGTTGGCCAGTGCCGACGGTGAGGCGCATACCGAGGGCGCCCCCACCGAGACCTATGCCTTCCGCTCGTTCGGTGCACATTTCGTCGAGGTGCGCTGGGACCCGGGCATCTCCAACCTGCGCGTCACCCGCGTGGTTAGCGCCATCGATGTCGGCCGCGCCATCAACGCGTTGACGTCGCGCAACCAGGTCGAGGGCGCCATTGTCATGGGCATCGGCATGGCGCGTTTCGAGCAGACTGACTACGACCACCGCGATGCACGCCCAGTGAACAACAACTACGCCGAATACCTGGTGCCGGTGCATGCTGACCAGCCGGACGTCGACGTCATCCTGCTCGACTATCCGGACTTCAAGTTCAACGAGTT
>CETJ01030647.1_pt1 | contig 10928 bp, 10 predicted proteins | sample 531341 | NCBI WGS metagenome assembly CETJ01 (sample SAMEA2622677, study PRJEB7988) | marine metagenome | isolation source: saline water (ENVO:00002010), including | reverse complement strand
TCGATCCAGTAGTTGACGCAGACATCGCCGTAATCGATGGGAATCAGTCGGTGCGTTGAGTCGAGTTGAAATCGTTCGGGGACATTAACGAGTTCCGAAGTCTCATAAGGCTCGAGAATCGAACGGTCGAGCACGCGCTGCATGAACGTGTTGTCGACGCCGAATATCACGTCACCGACTGGGTTATCGGCGCTCAATATTGTTTGAGCGACTAGCGAACCCACGTCACCAGAAGTGAGCACTTCAACGCGAATTCCCGTTTGGTCAAAGAACGCTTCGAAAACGCCTTCTGAGATGGCGAAGGAGTCGTGCGTTACGAACGTAAGTGCGACCGTTTCGACATGCTTTTTAGCTTCGCCGGCCGTACCGGCTTCTGAGCTATTGGAACTACACGCGGCAAGCACACCGACCGTTACACATAGCGAAAGGAAGAGGGAGAAAAGTCGCGACATGGCTACCTCCGCTGGAATTACCCAGATCAGGTCGTACGGGTCGCCAGCATGGGTGTCTGGCCTCTCAGCCCGGTCGATCCGAGCTCCCCGGTTTTCAGTCGTCAGCTTAGCGCCCCCGGCAGGACTCGAACCTGCAACCTTCGGGATAGAAGCCCGCTGCGCTATCCAGTTGCGCCACGGAGGCCTGTCGTCAAGGTTGCCATTCGTCAGCGAAATTTCCGACCTGAAAACGGAACTAGACGTTTTTTGTTATGCGGGTCTTCGACACGGCCAACGAACCATGCCGGACTCAGCGCGGGGATCGGCTTGTCCATAGTCACGATCATCGGGCCAGGCGATACGCCCAGGTCCCTCGATGCCGTACCTGATGCGAACCATCTCGTTGTGGTCTTCGGTGCCCCCTGCGGCAGCTGTTATCGCCTCAGCAGCATCTCTAAAGCGGCACAGCCGGTTCAGCATTGAGACGGTGGGTGTCATCATCAACATTTCGTCGGACTCGTTGAGCGCGAGAGCCTCCGCTGGGCGGATCCACTCGTGATGTACTGCTTCGTCGTCATCGTGAAGGGCTTGCTGACCTTCGGGCATGGCGGTCACAAAGAATCGCGTGTCATAGCGTCGGGGTGCACCCAGGGGTGTCACCCATCTACTGACGTAGTGAACGCCTGAACCATCTAATACGAGACCTTGTTCTCGGACCATGGACACAAAGTCCACTTCGCCGGCGTTCACGCCGGCTCGGTAGGTCGCGAATCGTTCCTCCGTGTCGCTCGGGGACAGATCAACTAAACGGTCGTCTCCTGGGGTGCGGGCCAACAAGATGCCTGCTTCTTCGAAGGTTTCGCGCAGAGCGGCTACCCAAAAAGCGACTCCGCCTTTGTCGATGCCCAAGCTTTTACTCGCTTGAGTATCGGTAAGACCTTCCACGACAGCATCAGCTTCGGGCGTGCCGTCTTCGGGATCGACTGCGCCTCCAGGAAACACCCACATGTCACCCACGAAAATTGATCTGGCGTTGCGTTTCAGCATGAGTACTTGAAGATCAGGACGGTCGGCAAGAATGAGAACTGTTGCTGCCGAGCGGATGGCGATTGATTCAGGGTCGTAGTCGCCACCCGAACCTGGGGAAGCGTGCCCCGTCGACGCAGTCTGGTCGGGTTGCGCCATCAGTAGTCAATGCCCGCACAAACCAAACATTCTTCGCTGTCATGGGTGCGGGCGGCGGCAGCGTGGTCATCTTCGTTCTGGTACTGGGGTGTCTCGTGTCGCGCAACTCGGTCGTCGTCGTATTCCGATGATTCGCCTGCGGACTCGCTTGGTTCTACCGGGGCAAAGACTTTGTCTTTCCAGTCGTCGTTGTCTGACCACCGATAGTCAAGATGGGCCATGGCTTCAGGTTCTGTGAGTGATTCAAACGCCGACAGAGTGTCGCGCATGATGGACGCGTTCAACTCCCGCTCGTTGGGGCGACCTGCGGTGTGACCTAGCGGGTAGTCGAGGTATACCGAGCGGGTTGGCCGCGCGGACCGAGTGATGTCTCGGGCGCTAGACATTGACAGCGTTGGAACGCCCGCTGCCTCAATGGCTCGTGCAATCAGACCCACGGTCTGATGGCAGACAGGTCAGACCGGTACGAGGAGCACGACGTCAACTTCGTCAGCAAGGACGCGGTCCACCAAGGCAGGGATGAGTTCTTCAACGACTCGTCTAGTGCTGTAGATGCCGCCCATAAGGGTGTACGCGTTGGGGCTGACGGATCCGAGCACGTTTTCATCGATCATGGAGCGCAGTTGTTCGATCGGGAAGACGACGTTGATGTCTTTTCTGGCGTCGGTGAGGTCGTACGCGAAATGGGTGGCTCGGAGATCAGACGTGTCAGCGTCTGTTGGGATGGCGCGGTAACTGGTGTCGTCTTTGAAGTGGAAAGCGGTCTGGCCAGCGACATAGATGCCGCCGGTGCAGATAAGCCCTAGCTTCGACTCCGACAATGGTTTGGAGAGAGGGGCCCAGTTCGGTGCTTCCTCGCTTTCTAGCCAGCGGTATTCGCCATATCCGAGACCGGAGTACTGCGCTGTGATCCGCGGGATGTAGTCGACCGGGGGTTGACGACGCTGTGTAGTGGTTGGCATCTGTTTCTATTCCTAGGTCAGTCTCAGGGGCCGCACTCAACTTTGAAGCGGATATTTAATGCACTTGGCTTCCACCCCAACTGGTGTGGCAAGATTTGTGCTTCTTGGTGATCGTAGCTCAGTTGGTTAGAGCGCCTGTCTGTGGCACAGGAGGTCGGGGGTTCAATTCCCCTCGGTCACCCCAACACCAGTAAGGGTCAAATGAGCGATGGGTCTGTGGCATTTCAACGAATAGTCACGGAAAGCAGCGAGCGTCAGGCCCGTTGTTTTGCCCACGCGCGCTAAGTAGCTTGTGGTCCGGTCGACCGCCGTGTCCTAGCTTGTCGGTAACCAAATGTCAGCTCCAAAGGATGGGATTCAACATGAGTTACACCTCTTTCTCCGTAGCCGCCCCTGGTCGCGCTTATGACGGCGTTACCGTCGGAAGCGACCAGTGGAACGAACTGCTCGGCAAGCAAATGGCGATTCTTGAGGCCGCTGGCACTGAGCAACTCCTCAGCGGCTACGCAGCGGCGATCGGCAAGTTCGTCAACGTGAACAAATATGAGAGCGTCGAAAAATCGTCGACCGTCATCGCGCAACTGGCAGCGGCTCAGCTAATTGAGGTCGAAGCCTCTGGTCCCTTTATTAGCTTCGAAGAGTGGTTCGAACTGATCGGGTAGCTCATTGCCAGGCGCGCAGGTGGGCGCGTCGCAGGTTTCTTCATGAAGTAACCCTCATGATCGCGTTGGGTGAATACCGGCGGCGTGTGGACTCCAATGATGATGGCGCAGAGATCTCGACGGTCGAGAATCTTTCCGCTGTGCCAGCATCTCCGGCGCGTTATCGGCGTGTCTTTCCGATCCGGCGGCCGGTACTATGAGCAGTTCTAGCGCCTCTAGCTCAATTGGCAGAGCATCGGACTCTTAATCCGCAGGTTCCGGGTTCAAGTCCCGGGGGGCGTACCAACAAAACACAGCCGGGTGAATGATTCACACCACAAACTGCCGTGCCTCGCGTAAGATTGAATTATCTGATCGGAAAGTGAGGGCATAGCCATGGCCACCTACTCCTGTTCCTCCTGCGGCATGTCGGTAAACGCCACATGCGGAGAATGCAACGAACCACTAGTTAACGACAGCATCGCTAAAGATGATGGGTCGACAGTGCAGGTTTCCAAGTGCCCCAATGATCACGGCAAGATCAAATCGCCGATGTGTTGCGGTGCCGACATGGCGTACGCGGTCGCTTAAGAGCGTTTCGCTACTTGTTGTCTTGTGGTGCCTTGGTTTTCGAACCAGGCCACCTCCGAATTTGGAGGGTTAATCCGAGCGGAGTTGGCCCCCTAGGCTGGCTCCGAACGGCATTGGGAAGCTAATGAACTGGTGTCGTCTTGTTGTCCCGTTAGTGCTGGTGGGCGCCAGTTGCACGTCGCCAGCGATCGAAACTCGAGAAACCTCTAGTGGTCACCCTTCTTTTGCCACCACTACCGAAATTTCGTCTGCCACCCCTGCCAAGATTGCAACTACGACGTCTGCCCCCGGGTCGACAACCACGGCTGCCGTTGTTTCCAATTCGGTCGTGTTGATAGGTCCGGCATCAACCGTGCTGGACGAGTTACCTCAGGTCGTTGATTTACCTGATGAGGTCGACAGTTCGGAGTTAGGACTTCGCGGTCAGATTCGAGCCACTGCGTTTGGTCCGAACGGCGATTACGGGTGGGGGCTCAGCTACTACAGCGGAATCTGGGGTCACTTCGACGGCACGCCACCCGCTGAGGTGCTGAGCGCTAACGGCACGTCGCTAATCCCTGACAATTGGCGATACTCACAGACTCTTTGTCCTGAGGGAACTAGTGCCCGAACGTCACTCAGCGGTCACGGTCCTTCATTTCGGGAAGTGTTTCAGGCCATCGACGGAACGGTCGGATATTGGCCTCAGACCCGATTCCCATCGAGCCAACCTAAATTTCGAATGAGCGGCAATACGGACTGTTACACCACCGATACGTCGAACCCGGGGTGGGTATGGAGAAGTAACGAGGAAGTGATTCCTGGGCTCATTCAGCTCTCCAACAGAATACTTGTACCTCCAGATGGCATCACTTTCGAAGCGACTGACGGGGAGTTATTGGGTACCGCCTGGATGGCACTTCCCCTTTCGGGCCCATATGAGCGAGGCGGCGTGGTGGTGGGAGATAAAAGCTGGACGCTTTTTCTTGAGGCAGCCAACTTCGGGGGACCCGTCGCTTATTGGGCTCCTGAGGCCTGGAGCAGGGTCACTATCAATCACCCTCCGGCTCATCTTCGTGGTCTGGATCACCGGGAAATAGACACCGAGTACAGGTTGTTCGCGACTCACCTGAGTACCCCCAGTTTGAGCACCGCCGTTCAAGGGAGGGACTGGAGTCGTATCCCTGAACTTCGGTTTCCTGTCGACTCGGAAGGCCGCACTGTCTTTCATCAAGACGTCACCTTTTACGGTCGCGGCGCAATTTATGAGCAGGTCGCTGCCGCTGCGAAGGGAGCACCGTTAGCTGCCGCCTTCGATCATTCAGCTTCTGCTCACGCGCCGCTACAGACACATCGGTGGGAACTTAACCATGGCGACCTGCCGGTCGTGGGATTAGAGAAGTTTGTTCAATTGGCGGACTGGGACACCGAGGACAAAGAGGGGTGGGCGTGGGGATTGCAGTGGTCCGAGCACCCCGGGGTTTTCCCTTCTTATTTCCGTCGCGAGGGTGGCGAGTGGCTGGCTGTCGATCGTTCGGATTCACCGTCAGAAATCACTTCAGTCAATTTGGGGTTTCCGGGCGCTACTCGAAGATCGGGGTACGCTCCCCCACTTGCAGATGGCCCCGCCCCGCGGGTGCAACAAGCCATGCTCAATGATGGGTCTGTTGTTCGTTACACCTGGTATCGGTTTGTCGAACAGCCTGCTGTGGTGGCTCTTGACCTAGATGAGACCCAAAAGGCGGCTTTGCAGTCTTTGGTGGAACAAATTCACCGCCAGTGGGGTCCGAACGCGGAATTCATGAAGCCACCGAGTGAGGGTGGTCTGGCGAAGATTCAAACCGAGGTGATTGTTAAACCCCCGGCTGGCGCTGAGGTGGGCTGGGTGCCGGTGGTGATTAGCCAAACCGCAGCCGATTGACCTGTTGATTATCATTTTCGTTGAATGTTCTGTGCGCTGGTCGAGGCTTGCGGTTAAGAGTGCAGACTATGCGTGACCAGTTGACCATTGCCGTTGAGGATGTGACGATCACTGTGTGATTTCCGCCACCGAACTTGATGCTCAGGACCCTTTGGCCGGTTTTCGTGATCGTTTCGTTCACAATTCGAGTGAGCCTGGACTCATTTATCTCGATGGAAATTCACTTGGACGGCAGCCTCTGGCAGTAGCCGATGTTGTGGCGCGCGTCGTTGATAGGGAATGGGGCGACCGACTCATTAGGGGTTGGAATGAAGGTTGGTTGGAAATAGCGGACGGGGTTGGCGATCTCATCGGCGAAGTGTTGGGTGCCCGCCCTGGAGAAGTAACGCTCGCCGAGAACACATCAGTGTGTCTATACAAAGCCGTTGTAGCTGCATTGCGGGAACGTTCGCCGCGACAGAAAGTCCTCACTGACGATGCCAATTTTCCCTCCGATATTCAGATACTGCGGTCCGCTTGTCGCAGTGCAGGCTCAGGTCAGAGAGTTGAAGTTGTGGAGACTTCAGCCACGGCTGACCCTACGGCGGTTTTGCTTGATGCAATAGATGAGTCGACCGCTGTGGTTTCTCTGAGCCATGTGGCCTACCGGTCAGGATGGCGTTGGGATCTCAAGGCCGTAAACCGGGCAGCTCGACAAGCGGGCGCTCTAGTTGTTTGGGATTTTTCTCACTCGGTGGGAGCAATTCCCATTCATGTCGCTGCCGAGGGTGTTGATATTGCGGTGGGCTGCACCTACAAGTACCTCAACGGAGGCCCCGGGGCCCCAGCGTTCATCTACGTTTCCTCACAACAGAAGGGGCTCAGTAACCCAATATCGGGCTGGTTCGGTAGCCAAAAGCCGTTCGATTTTGACCATCAAAGCCCTCCCGCGAAGGGGATCCAGCGATTCTTAACTGGTACACCTCATGTTGTTTCCGCTGCCCTGGTCCAACCAGGGATCGAGTTGCTACTAGAGGCAGGCATGCCCCGTGTCTATGAAAAATCGGTGATGCTCACTGAGCGCTTCATTGACTTGTGCGACAAAAAGTTGGCCAAGTTCGGTTTCGAGATAGTTACTCCTCTTGATCCCGAGTCGCGTGGATCACATGTTGCTGTGTCTCACCCTGAAGCCCAGGCGGTCTGTCTCGCTCTACTCAATGAACAATCCGTTATCCCCGATTTTCGTCCGCCAGATCTTTTGAGGTTTGGGTTCGCACCCCTTTACATCAGTTTCGCTGACGTTGACTCAACGGTGAAGCGCATCGTTGATGTCGTTGAGGGCGGAGGCATTGACCGGTGGAAGGATAAAGCTCCTCTCGTACCGTGAGCAGTCGCGGGTTACGGCGCGCTAGCTGCGAAAACCAGAGTGGCGCACGCGGACCAATACCCTCCCCATCCGTGACATAGGGCCACATCGACGTCGGAGACCTGGTTCGCTGCTTCGCCGCGGACTTGCCTGATCGACTCCAACATGCACAACATTCCGTAGGCGCCGGTGTGGGCGTAGCTGAGCCCACCACCACTAGTGTTCATCGGCAACTTCCCGCCTGGTGCGGTGTGCCCCTCGGCTATGAAGTGGCCACCTTGGCCGTAGTCAACGAAACCGAGCCCTTCAAGACCAAAAATCGGTGTGTGGATGAACGCGTCGTAAATCATGAGGTGGTCGACATCGGAGTGGGTGATGCCGGAACTAGCGAACGCTGCTTCGCCACTGGTTCGAATGAACTCCGGGCGTAAGGGTTCGCGAACTCCAGCTGGGCTCATCACACCTGCTTCCAAAGCCCCTCCAGTTCCAAGAACATAGACAGGGGGTTTCGGGTAGTCGACCGCCCTCTCGGCCGACGTGACGATCAACGCGCCACCTGCATCGGACACAAGGCAACACATGGCACGACGGATTGGCCAGGCAATCATCGGTGAATCGAGAACCTCGTCAACTGAAGTAGGTTCACGCAGGGTTGCTCGCGGAACGTCGACTGCCCAAGCGCGTTGGCTGACGGCACCAACCGCTAAATCCTCGTCACTAAGTCCGTATTCGTGCTGATAACGAAGCACTGGAAGTGTGAAGGTGGCCGCTGCTTGGCCTCCGCTATAGAGCATGTCGAACTGTTGTCCGATTCCGCCTCGCTGACCCGCGTCTCCGCTTTGGCCAAGGCGGCGAGTTGACTTGCCTGATTCGCCGTACACGATGAGCACGGTGTTGCAATAGCCGGCATGGATCGCGGCAATTGCGTTTCGTAGTTGGAACATCCATGAACAGCCTCCGACGACGGTGTTGTCAGCCCACGACGGGAAAATTCCCAGTTGTCTGCTCATATCAGCGACAGGGAAATAGCCGCATGTGAAGCCATCGATGTCGGCCGCTGTTATTGCAGCGTCTCGCATTGCGTTAGCAGCGGCATCAATCGCCAAGCCCACCGACGACACATTGGGAACGGTTCCTATTTCGGTCGACTCGGCTGCGCCGACGATCGCCGTTGCACCGGGGGGGATCATCGTTGTTGCTCCGCTGGCTCGAAACAAAGGACGGTTGTTTCTCCGAAGCTGGTGAACGTCGCCCGTAGCGGCATGTCGAGGCGCAGGGTGTCGGGAGATTGTTCACAATTCACGATTGAGGAGGTGAGCATCGGGCCTTCCATGAGTTTCACTAAAGCGACCGAACGTGGTCCTTCGGTACCCCACAGGTCGAGGGGCTTTTGTTGGATGGTGTAGCTGTACAAGGTCGCGTCACCGCTTGCGTCGAAGAACTCGATGTCGGTTGAAGAGCAATGCGGGCAGATAGGCGACGGAGGGAAATATGCGTCATTGCACGAAATGCACCGATTGATGCGAAGGATGCCTTGGTTGCATCCGTCCCAGAACGGCTGAGTTTCAGGTGTCGGGACGGGGACGAGAGGATGAGGCATAACTCAAGTTTTAGCCTGCGGCGATATCGTTTCGCTCAACCTTGCGGAGGAGTTTGTGTCCAACCATGCCTAGGTAGGAATGCGGCCCAAATTTTGGGTCCCTAGAGTTCACCTGGAGGAGGGGAAAATGGGTGACAACGAAGGGAATGCGATCGTTGTTACGGGCGCAGGCTCGGGCATCGGAAAAGCAACGGTCAATCGTTTGGCAAATGATGGCGCAAATGTGGTGGCGGTCGACCTCGCAGAAAGCTCGCTGGACTGGACCAAAGAATTTGACTCTGTGACGCCACTCGCTGGCGATGTAACCGATCCGAACATCAATGAACAGATGGTTAGTTTGGCCGTTCAGAACTACGGGGGTCTGCACGCCGTTGTTCTCAATGCGGGAGTGGTAGCTCAAGGCGACATTGTTCGAGGGTCCATGTCGGACTATGACCGTGTGATGGACGTCAACGTGCGCGGGGTCGTACTCGGATTGAAGTCTGCGGTCGCTGTAATGGCATCAACCGGGGGGTCGATCGTTGTGACCGGTTCCGTATCTGGACTTCGCGGCGATAGCGGCCTTTGGGCTTATAACGCCTCAAAGGGCGCAGTTGTGAACCTTGCTCGAGCCGCTGCCCTTGATCTCGGTCACCTCAACATTCGTGTAAACGCTGTGTGTCCCGGACCAATTCATACAGGACTGACTCAGGACACTCGGGGCACCGAAATCGGGGACGCTATGGAGGCACGTCTACCTCTAGGAAGGTTCGGTGAGCCAGAGGAGGTGGCCGCTGTGATCGCGTTTCTCACATCGGCCCAATCATCGTTTGTTACAGGCGCGGCGATTCCGGTTGATGGTGGGGTAACGGCAGGGACCGGCCAATGGGCCACCTACGGCGGTCGTAAACGCGGCTACTTGTAGTTACGAATCAACGCAGTTGTGCGACGCTGCGACCATGGGCGAAGCACCCATTTCAGCCTTTCCCGTTCGGGCGTTGGGTGACGTTCTCGAAGATCTGCGGTCAATGATTCTCGGGATTTAAGAAAAGGCGGGCTTCATGGCCAACGTTTTCTTGGTGTTGGCCCATCGTCCCAACGAGTTGCGTGCCTTCATGGCCTCGCACGACGCTCGACTGGAAGGTGAGAGTGGTCTCACACAGGCAGGACGCGAAATGATTAAGTTCGCGCTCAAATTGGCTCGAAAACCCGAATCCAATTGAAGCTGCTGATCACGAATCTCTTCGCGATCACCGATTCAACGATGATGACATTTGGGATATCGGCGCCATAACCGGACTCTTCGCTCTGTCTAACCGTTTAGGGCACCTAGCTTCGATGCGGCCCAACGACGAGTTCTTCACCATGGGGCGAGGTTGAACACCGAACCTTCAACAGAAGCACGTTCAGATCTCTAGCGCGTCCTCAGCGGCGACGTAGTGCACGCCAACTGAAGCCGCTACCTCGGCGTCGGTAACCATGCCCTTGTGCACGTTCAGCCCCCGCCGCAGATGCGGATCGGTTCGCAACGCGTCAAGTCCCTGATCTGCGAGCAACACAACCCGAGGGAGGGTCGCATCGTTTAGGGCGCGAGTAGACGTTTGCGGGACAACCCCAGGCATATTCGCTACGCAGTAATGGACAACGTCATCTACTACGAAAGTCGGTTCTGCGTGGGTGGTAGGCCTTGAGGTTTCAAAACATCCTCCCTGGTCAATAGCTACATCGACAACGACGGATCCCGGTTTCATTTGGCCAATTATTTCGGCAGTGACCAGCTTGGGCGCCTTGGCTCCGGCAACAAGCACCGCGCCGATGACCAAATCAGCTTCCAGGACTTCTTGTTCGATGGTGGTCCGATTAGACGTGATGGTGGTGATACTCGCGCCAAACCTTTGCTCAAGATGGTCGAGGACCGTTGGATCGAGATCGAGGACATGAACGTCTGCACCCATGCCGACCGCTATCTCAGCTGCGTTCTCGCCGACGACTCCGCCCCCTATGATCGTCACCCGCGCTGGGGGAACCCCCGGTACTCCACCGATCAAGATGCCCGCGCCACCGTGAACAGTTTCCAAAGCCGAGGCCCCAGCCTGCACAGCTAAGCGGCCAGCAACCCGAGACATTGGAGCTAGTAAAGGTAACCCTCCGCTGCTATCGGTGACTGTTTCGTACGCTATGCAACTGGCCAGACTAGCGATCAGATCGTGAGTTTGATCGCGGTCAGGGGCAAGGTGGAGGTAGGTGAACAAGATCTGGTCTGCCCGCAAACGGGCTCGTTCGACCGATTGCGG
>CETJ01068567.1_pt1 | contig 11157 bp, 7 predicted proteins | sample 531341 | NCBI WGS metagenome assembly CETJ01 (sample SAMEA2622677, study PRJEB7988) | marine metagenome | isolation source: saline water (ENVO:00002010), including | reverse complement strand
GGCGCTTCGGTCGGCTGCACGTCACGCTCGTGGCTGGCGCGCGGCTGCGGGCGCGGTGCCCAGTCAACGATGGCGTCCAGCACCTGATCAACACCGAAGTTGCCCAGTGCCGTACCAAAGAATACCGGAGTCAGTTCGCCCTTGATGAAGGCGTCCTGATCGAACTCGTGGCAGGCACCCTGTACCAGTTCGAGTTGCTCGACGAAGTCGTCGTACAAATCGCCCAGATGCGCGCGGGCTTCATCCGAGCCCAAGCCGTCGATGACCTGCTGCTCGGTGCGCTCGTGGCCGTGGCCCGGGACGTAGACGATGATTTTGTCGTCGGCCAGGTGATACACACCCTTGAAGTCGCGGTAGCAGCCGATCGGCCAGGTGATCGGCGCGGCCTTGATGTTCAGCACCGCCTCGATTTCATCCAGCAGCTCGATCGGGTCGCGGATGTCGCGGTCGAGTTTGTTGACGAAGCTGACGATGGGCGTGTCGCGCAGGCGGCAGACGTCCATCAGCGCGATGGTGCGCGGCTCGACACCCTTACCACCGTCGAGCACCATCAGCGCCGAGTCCACCGCGGTCAGGGTGCGGTAGGTATCTTCCGAGAAGTCTTCGTGGCCGGGGGTGTCGAGCAGGTTGACCATCGCATCGCGATAGGGGAACTGCATCACCGAGGTGGTCACCGAAATGCCCCGCTCCTTTTCCATCGCCATCCAGTCGGAGGTGGCGTGGCGGTCGGATTTGCGCGACTTGACCGTACCGGCCACGCTGATCGCCTGCCCCATAAGCAGCAGACGTTCGGTGATGGTGGTCTTACCCGCATCCGGGTGGGAGATGATGGCGAAGGTGCGCCGTTTGGCGACTTCTTTTTCGATGGCGTTGGACATGTCGGCTACTGAGTAGTGGCGGGACGCGGTCGCTGCACCGTGCAGGCCGGGTCCGGACGAGGCTTGAAAATAGCTGCGTATTGTCGCTGATCGGGCGGGGGATGACAAAGGCTAAAACGTGCCAGCCGCCGGAGGCCGGCGGCTGGCAGTTAGCGGCGGGTGTGGCTCAGGCGATTGCCTCCAGTGCCTCGTCGCGCAGCACCACCAGCGGTTGACCGGCCTGTACCCGGCCACCGGGCTGCTGCAGTACGTGGGTTACCACGCCGTCGCACGGCGCCTGCAGCGGAATCTCCATCTTCATCGATTCGAGAATCAGCAGCGTTTGCCCGGCCTTGACCGTGTCGCCGACCTTGACCTCGGCCTGCCACAGGCTGCCGGATACCGGGCTGTCGACGCCGACGCTGTCTTCCGGCCAGCTGACGTCCTCGTCGCTGCTTTCCAGCTCCTCGCTTTCGAAGTTGAACTGGCCGTTGGCGTGCCACTGGCGCAGCTCTTCGGCGAAGGCCGCGTTGCGCTGCTGCTTGAAGGCGTCGATGTCGTCGGCGTTGTCGTTGATGAAGGCTTCGTGCTCGGCGAGGCTGAACTGGCTTTGTTCGATGCGCAGCGGATAGCGGCCCTGCGGAAAGTCGCGGCGAATCTGCTGCAGCTCCTCGTGGCTGACCTCATAAAAGCGGATCTGGTCAAAGAAGCGCAGCAGCCAGGGCTTGCTGAACTCGCGGGTCTGGCGGTAGCGGTTCCACATCTGCAGGGTACGGCCGACGAACTGATAGCCGCCGGGGCCTTCCATGCCGTAGACGCAGAGGTAGGAGCCACCAATGCCGACCGAGTTCTCGGCGGTCCAGGTGCGCGCCGGGTTGTACTTGGTGGTCACCAGACGGTGGCGCGGATCGGTCGGTGTGGCCACCGGCGCGCCGAGGTAGACGTCGCCCAAGCCCATGACCAGATAGGACGCCTCGAACAGCACCTTCTTGACGTCGTCGATGCTGTCGAGCCCGTTGATGCGGCGGATAAATTCCAGGTTGCTCGGGCACCAGGGCGCGTTCTTGCGCACCGACTGGGTGTATTTTTCGATCGCCAGCTGGCAGGCCTCGTCGTCCCACGACAGCGGGATATGCACGATGCGCGAGGGTACGGCCAGTTCGTTGAGGCTTTCCGACAATGCCTGTTCGGCCTTGAGCAGGTGATCGAGCAGCGCGTCATGGTTCAATTGCTGGCTGTCGAAATGCACTTGCAGCGAGCGGATGCCCGGTGTCAGTTCACGGAGACCCGCCACGGGGTTCTGCTGCAGCCACTGCATCAGCGCGTGGGCGCGGAAACGCAGGCGGATATCCAACATCTGCTCGCCGTATTCGACCAGCAGGAAGTGGTCACCAGCGGCGCGGTAGGCGATCTCGTCACCGAACTGCTCGGCGGGCAGGCGCTTGAGGATGGGGCTGTCGACCGCCACCGGCTGCCATTCGACCGGCGTGGCGGCCAGTGCGTCGATTTGCTCGATCTGCGCCGCTTCCAGCGCAACTGCCTGCTCGATGCTGACCGGTACAAAGCGCACGGTATCGCCGGCGCGCAGTTGGCCGAGCTTCCACAGGTCGGCGGTAATCACGGTCGCGGGGCAGACGAAGCCACCCAGTGACGGGCCGTCTGGGCCGAGGATCACCGGCATGTCGCCGGTGAAATCGACGGTGCCGAAGGCGTAGGCGTTGTCGTGAATGTTGGAGGGGTGCAGACCGGCTTCGCCGCCGTCCTTGCGCGCCCATTCCGGTTTCGGACCGATCAGACGCACGCCGGTGCGGCTGGAGTTGTAGTGAATCTCCCAGTCGGTGGCGAAGAAGCTGTCGATGTCCTTGCCGGTAAAGAAGTCCGGCGCGCCGTGCGGGCCGTAGATCACCCGCAGCTCCCACTGGTTGCTGATCGCCGGGCGCAGCTCGCTGGGTACTTCAGCAAGCGCAACCGGGCTGACATCTGTGCTCAGGTGCAGCACGTCACCGGTGCGCAGCGCGCGGCCGTTGTGGCCACCGAACTGACCGAGGGTGAAGGTGGATTTGGAACCCAGATAATCCGGGCACTGCAGGCCGCCGAGCACCGCCAGATAGGCGCGGGCGCCGGCGTCCTTGATGCGGCCGAGGGTCAGGGTCTGACCGGCGGCGACGTCGATCACCTGCCAAGCGGCAATCGGCTGATCATCCAGTTTGGCGTCGATTTCCGCACCGCTCAGCACGATCTGGCTGGCGCTGGCAAAGCGCAGGGTCGGACCCTGCAGGGTGATTTCCAGCCCGGCGGCGTCGGCCGGGTTGTTCAGCAGGCGGTTGCCGAGGCGGAAGGCGTAGCTGTCGAACGGGCCGGACGGCGGCACGCCGACATCCCAGCTGCCGGTGCGGCCCGGAAAGTCCTGAATGGTGGTCTGGGTGCCGCCGGCCAGCACGTCGATGCGCGCCGGCTGGAAGCGGAAGCTGTTGAGGTAGCGGGTGGTGACCTCGCCTGCCAGCAGCGCCGGGTCGCGGGTCAGAGCGCGCAGGTAGTCGAGGTTGGTTTCGCTGCCGTACAGGCGGGTCGCGTCCAGCGTGTTCTGCAGTTTGGTCAGCGCCGCAGCGCGGTCCTCAGCGTGGACGATGACCTTGGCCAGCATCGGGTCGAAGTAGGGCGGTACCTCCAGCCCGGACTCGATCCAGTGGTCGATGCGGATGCCGTCACCGTACGGGAAGGCCACTTCGCTGAGCAGGCCGGCGCAGGGCTGGAAGTCGCGGAACGGGTCTTCGGCGTACAGACGCACCTGAATGGAATGGCCCTTGGGTGCAAGGTTGGCGCGGCGAGCGTTCAGCTCCAGCTCTTCGCCGGCGGCCAGACGTACCATCCACTCGACCAAATCAACGCCGAACACCTCCTCGGTGACGCCATGCTCAACTTGCAGGCGGGTGTTTACTTCCAGGAAGTAGAACTGATGACTGTCGGCGTCGTAAATGAATTCGACGGTGCCAGCGTTGCGGTAGCTGACGCTGGACAGCAGCTTTTCAGCGGTGGCGTGCAGCTCGCTGCGTACCGCGTCGCTCAGGTTCGGCGCCGGGCACTCTTCAACCACCTTCTGATTACGGCGCTGGCTGGAGCAGTCGCGCTCACCCAGTGCCAGCGCGTTGCCTTTGCCGTCGGCAAACACCTGCACCTCGATATGTCGGGCGCGGGCGATGAATTTTTCCAGGAACACGCCGTCGTCGGCAAAGTTGCTGGCGCCGAGGCGCTTGACGCTGTCGAAGGCGCCGATCAGTTCGTCTTCGCTGTGGCACAGCTGCATGCCGATACCGCCGCCGCCCGCCGTGCTCTTGAGCATGACCGGGTAGCCGATGCGCGCCGCTTCGGTTTTGGCAGCAGTCAGATCGGTCAGCAGATCGGTGCCCGGCAGCAGCGGCACATTGGCCTGCTCGGCCAGCTCGCGGGCGCGGTGCTTGAGACCAAAGGCCAGCATCTGTTCGGGCGTCGGGCCGATGAAGGCGACACCGGCGGCCTCGCAGCGGCGCACGAAGTTGGCGTTCTCGCTGAGGAAGCCGTAACCGGGGTGGATGGCCTGGGCGCCGGTGTCGGCGGCGATGGCCAGCAGTTTGTCGACCTGCAGGTAGGTGTCGGCGGCGGCGCCTTCGCCGAGGCTGTAGGCCTCGTCAGCGAGCCGCACGTGCAGGCTGTCGGCGTCGCATTCGGCGTAGACGGCGACTGAGCCGATACCCAGGTTGCGCAGGGTGCGGATGATGCGGGTGGCGATGGCGCCACGGTTGGCGATCAGAACCTTGTTGAACATGTCGCTAGCCTTTGCCGGGCCGTCCCAGGCTGCTTCTTACGACAGTGGTCGTCCACTGAAGATGTTGTGTCACGTTTCACAGGGACCGCAGAGAAGCGTTGGCGAGGCAGCTGATGCGAGGCGAAACAGGCGAAAAAAGCGCAGTTTACAAGTGGGTAAATGAGCATTTTTGAGCCTGTTTCAACGCTGCAGCAGCAACGCAGGCAGCTTCTCCGTGGTTCCCTCAGTTCCAGACGAGGAGTTCTACCGGCGTCGGGTTATAGCCATTGCACGGGTTGTTCAGCTGCGGACAGTTGGAGATCAGGATCACCACGTCCATCAGCGCGGTCAGTTCGACATACTTGCCGGCGCCGGAGATGCCGTCTTCAAAGGTCAGGCCGCCCTCGGCGGTGACCGGCACGTTCATAAAGAAGTTGATGTTGTGGGTGATGTCGCGCTTGCTGATGCCGTACTGCGGGTTCTCCGCCACGGCCAGCATCCAGCTGTCACGGCACGAGTGCATGCAGCGCTTTTCCAGGTCGTAGCGCACGGTATTGCTTTCGCTGGCGCAGGCGCCGCCAAGGGTATCGTGACGGCCGCAGGTATCGGCGACGATTTCCAGCATCGGGTTGTTTTCGTTCGAGCGAATCACCGAGCCGGCGGTCAGGTAGACGTTGCCCTGTTCGCGGATGGTGTCGGTGGCGCTGTAGCGCTCGACCGGATTGGCGGCGCTGAAGAACAGGGTGTCGGCGGCCTGATTGCCTTCCAGGTCCAGCAGGCGCAGGGTCTGGCCGGCCTTGACGATGCCGATGTAGTAATCGCCCGCGCCGATGGTGGTGCGCGAGGCGGCGTTTTCGGGGAGCAGGGAGCTGTGCTTGATCATGGTGTCCTCGCTTACTTGCCCAGGTGGTACAGGGCGTTGTTCTGGAAGCCGCGCTGGTTTTCCGGGCGGAAGTTGCGGCAGAAGTCGTCGTCACTGACCGGGGCGGCCTGGCTAAGCTCGATGCGCACCGGTGTGTAGGGGTAGCTGTCGGCGCTGCTGAGCGGGTGCGGGCAGGTATGCAGCAGCACCAGCGTGTCCATCTCGAAACGCAGGGTTACCTGGCTGCCGGCCTTGCTGTGGCCGCCGATCAGCTGCATGCGGCCTTCGTCGTCGGTGGCGACCTTGCTGAACAGGTTCAGGTTGGCGGCCATGTCGGCGCGGCCCAGACCGTATTTGGCCAGCTCGACGAGGAAGGCGTCGTAGCCGTTCTGGTGCCATTCATTGCGGGCGTTCTGGTAGTCGCGTGCGCCCCAGCGCTCGGCCACTTGAGCGGCGTTGCTGTTGCCACAGACGCTTTCGTGCCAGCCCAGCTCGTCTTCAACGATGGAGGCGAAGATGCGGCCCATGTCGGAATACAGGCAATTGCCGCGGGTCAGTTTGAAAGTGTGCTGGCACTTGAGGGTGTCTGGCGCGTTGTAACGCTCCAGCAGGTTTTCCGGGTTGTAGAACAGCATGCCGACATTGGCGTCGCCGACCAGGTCGGTCAGGCGCATCAGGGTGCCCTTGCGCACGCGCAGGGACCAGTGGCTGGCGCCGGGAATGTCGGTGGTATAGGTATTCAGCGTCATCTGCCTTGTCTCCGTGGTTCGGTGGCTCAGCTGGCGGCTTCGGCCAGCAGCGGGGCAATGGTTTGTTCGGTGGTTTGCGGCGCCGGCTGCCGGGCGCGGTGGTCGATCGGCAGGTCATAGGTGATGGTGGCGCCGTAGGCTTGCGGTGCGTGCGGGTCGTGCCGCAGCTTGTCGAACACCCACAGGCGGGTGCCGAGGTGAAAGCCTTCCTTGATGTCGTGGGTGACCATAAAGATGGTCAGCTTGTGTTCCTGCCAGAGGCGCAGCACCAGTTCGTGCATGTCGGCGCGGATGCCGGGGTCAAGTGCACCGAAGGGTTCGTCCAGCAGCAGAATGCGCGGCTTGCCGAGCAGTGCCTGGGCAATCGCCAGGCGCTGTTTCATGCCGCCGGACAGCTCATGCGGGTACTTCTTCAGCGCGTGGCCAAGGCCGACTTCGGTGAGGATGGCTTCGGCATCCAGGCGGGCCTGCTTGCGCTTGCTGCCGAAGAGGTAACCGGTCAGCCCGCGTTGGGCAAAGCCGACGGCGGCCATAACGTTCTCCAGCACGGTCATGTGCGGGAACACCGAGTACTGCTGGAACACGATGCCGCGATCCGGGCCGGGCTCATCGGCAATCGGCTTGCCGTCGAGCAACAGCTCACCGCTGGTGGGTGATTCGGTGCCCAGCAGCATTTTCAGAAAGGTGCTCTTGCCGCAGCCGGAGGCGCCGACCAGGGTGACGAACTCGCCCTCTTGAACGGTGACGTTCAGGCGTTCGAGTACCGGGTTGCCGTCGTAGCTCTTGCCGACGTTCTTCACTTCAATCATCAGTGGGCTCCTTGGGCGTTCCACGGGAACAGGCGGCGCGACAGGGTCGCCAGCAGCCAGTCGAAGAGGAAGGCCAGCAGGGTGATCCAGGCGACATACGGCAGGATCACGTCCATCGACATGTAGCGCCTGACCAGGAAGATGCGATAACCCAGACCGTCGGTGGCGGCGATGGCCTCGGCGGCGATCAGGAACAGCCAGCCCGCGCCCAGCGACAGACGCACGGCGTCGATCAGTTTCGGCATCAGTTGCGGCAGCAGCACGCGGACCATGATCTGGCTGGTGTTGGCGCCCAGAGTCTGCGCCTTGACCAGTTGCTCGCTGGGGATTTCCTGGGTGCGGCGCTGAAGGTCGCGGGCGATGAACGGGGTGATACCGATGGCGATCAGGATCACCTTGGAGGCTTCACCGAGGCCGAACAGAATGAACAGCACCGGCAGAATCGCCAGCGGCGGTATCAGCGACACCACCGTCAGCAGCGGGCTGACCCCGGCGTGTACCAGTGGCAGGGCGCCGGTAAACAGCCCCAGCGCCAGGCCGATGGCGGCGGCGATCAGCACGCCCAGCGCGAGGCGCTTGAGGCTGCTGGCGGTGTCCTGCCAGAACAGGTATTCACCGGTGCGCTTGCTCGGCTCCAGCGCCATGCGGTCAATGGCTTCGCCCATCTGGCTGAACGCCGGCAGCAGCTTGTCGTTGGCGTTCTCGGCCAGCCGTGCGTCCGATGCAATCACATACAGCAGCAACAGCAGCGCGAACGGCAGCAGGCCAAGGAACAGCCGGCTGGCCGGTGGTGGTGTGAGATTGATCAGTCGCTTCATATGCATCCCGCTGGGGCGCGCAGCCGCGCCCGGTGTGTTTCAGGGCTCAGAGCGCGCCATCGGCAGCCATCTGCATGTAGTTCGGGTCAAAGCGCAGCTTCAGGTTGCTGTTGTCGCCGTAGTCGCCGGCGGGCATCTGCACGCCGATGAAACCGGCATCCGGTGCGCCTTCACCCAGCAGGCCGTGGTCGAAGGAGAACTCGGCGACGTACTGCATGGTTTGTTTGAGCTGCGCACTGTTGGTCAGCTCCAGTGCGGCGGCCGGGGTGTAGAACATCTTGGTCGCGGCGAGCTGGGCTTCGTAACCGGCCAGATCGGTGCCGGAGGCTTCAGCCATGTAGCTGCGGGCGGCAACACCCTGTTCGCTGTCGCTGCTCATGGTCGCCATGATTTCGTACCAGGCACCGGTCAGGGCCTTGCCCAGTTCCGGATGGGCATTCAATGTCTCGGTATTGATTACCAGCAGGTCGATGATTTCGCCCGGAATCTGCGCCGAGTTGAACACCACGGTGCTGCCGGGTTGCTCGCTGATTTCGCTCAGCAGCGGGTTCCAGGTCGCGACCGAGGTGACATCGTCGGTGCCGTAGATCGCGACCATGTCGGCGTCCGAGGTGTTGACCACCTGCACATCGGCTTCGCTGAGACCTACCGAGTCCAGTGCGCGGGCCAGCAGGTAGTGGGACACGCTCAGCTCGACCAGATTGACGTTCTGGCCCTTGATGGCGGCCAGTTCGCTTTCGCCCTTGAGGATGATGCCGTCGTTGCCGTTGGAGAAGTCGCCGACGATCAGTGCAGTGCTGTCGACGCCGCCGGCGGCCGGAATGGTCAGTGCATCCATGTTGGTCATGGTGCAGGCGTCGAACTCGCCCACGGTGTACTGGTTGATGGACTCGATGTAATCGTTGATCTGCACCACATCAATGTTGATGTCGTACTTGTCGGCCCATTTCTTGACGATGCCGCTTTCGGCGCCGTAGGCCCAGGGCATCCAGCCGGCGTAGATCGACCAGCAGACCTTGAAGCTGTCCTGGGCCTGGGCTGTGGTCGACAGCAGCAGGGAACTGAGCAGCAGGGCGGAGAATCTTTTCATCGGAAACCTCTCAGTCAATGTCACGTAGAGCACTCCTGGCAGTGGTGCCAATCGTCTCCCGGGCTTTTATCCCGCCGTGTAACCTTTGTCTGAAAGGTCGAGTGCTCTCGGACCAGTCACCGCTACAGCGGCCGGAACCCTAGCGCTCTATTTGCAAATTGTGTGTCGCGCGGTCGTGCGGAGTGCGAACGCTCAGTTCAAAGCAATATGCAGACCAGAATGGGCAAAGCCCCGGAATACGGGCACTTGGGGCTGGGCACCAGGACGGTGCATGAAGAGGGGTGCGCACTCGTGGTGCGCTGCTCTGTTTTGGTGCGCAACAGCAGTGCGTAATGCGGGTCGGCAGGAGAGGGCACAGCAATGGGGCATGCCCTGCTCTGGCTGGCGTCCTAGATCAGGGCGTCAGGGGTAATATCGGCAATAGTCGGTGTGCCTGCCAATGCCATGGTCACTTCCAGCTCCTCACGCAGCACCCGCAGCATGTGCGCTACGCCAAGCGGGCCGGCGACGGCCAGCGCGTAGAGTTGCGGACGGCCGATCAGCACGGCGTTGGCGCCCAGCGCTATGGCCTTGAAGATATCTGTGCCGCGTTCGATGGCGCCGTCCAGCAGCAGGCAGAAGTCCGGACCGACCGCCTCACGGATGCGCGGCAGCATCTCGATAGCGCTGGGCACGCAGTCCAGCGTGCGGCCGCCGTGGTTGGAGATCACCGCACCGGCCAGTCCCATGTCCTGCGCGCGCCTCACATCAGCCGGGTGCAGCAGGCCCTTGAGGGTGACCGGCAGACGCGTTTGCTGCTGCAGCCAGGCAATGTCGTCCCAGGTTGGTACCTCACTCATCATGCCCTGGAAGACAATGCTCTGGCTGGGATCGAAGCTGGCGCTTGGCAGCGGCGGGCGGCCTGCCAGGTTGACCGCTTCGATGTCTGCCGGCAGCTGGTAGCCGGCGCGCTGGGCGCGGTTGCGGATGCCGTGCAGCGGTGCGTCGACGGTAACCATCAGCTGGCTGTAACCGGCGGCTTCGGCGCGGCGGACCAGACTCAGGGTGAAGTCGCGGCTCTGCTGCATGTACAGCTGAAACCAGCGCGGGCTTTCAAGGCGCGCGGCGATGCCTTCCAGCGGCTGGCTGGCGAGCGTACTGACGACCATGCCGGTTTCCAGCACGCTGGCAGCGGTGGCGGTAGCCAGTTCGCCATCCGGGTGCACCAGTTGCTGGAAGGCAACCGGTGCCAGCAGCAGCGGGTGACGCAGGTGTTCACCCAGCACTGTGGTGTGCGTGCCGCCGCGGGTGCAGTCGACCAGCGGCCGCGGCAGGATCATCAGCTCATCCAGCTTCTGACGGTTACGTTTGAGCGTGACTTCATCCGCGCCACCGCCGGCGATGTACTCAAGCACGGGCGGAGCGATGAACCCGGGCGCGTAGCGGGCGTAGTCGGCGACGCTGACCAGGTCACGCGGAATTGCTGCAAGGGGTGCGCGCAGCGGGGTGTGGTCTGGCAGGCTCATCAGGGCATCTCGCTCAGGTGTCCGCCCACTGGCGAATCAGGTTGTGATAGACGCCGGACAGGCGCACGACCTCGGCGTGGCTGGGGCCCAGCTCGGCGGTCAGCGCCTGAACGCTTTGGTCCAGTTCGAACAGGGTTTCGCGCTGCTGATTGCTGCGCACCATGCTCTGCAGCCAGAACACCGCGCAAGTGCGCGCCCCGGAGCTTACCGGAGTCACTGTATGCAGGCTGGTGGACGGGTACAGCACCAGATCGCCGGCCTCCAGCTTGATGCGCTGGCTGCCGAAGTTGTCCTCGATGACCAGTTCGCCGCCTGCGTACTCCTGCGGGCTGCAGAGGAACAGGGTGGCCGACAGGTCGGTGCGGATCGGAGTCGGGCTGCCGGGTGCGTAGCGGATCGCGTTGTCCACATGCAGGCCGTAGGTTTCGCCGGTGCGGTAACGATTGAACATCGGCGGGAAAATCTTCAGCGGCAATGCCGCAGATATAAAGGTCGGGTGTTTGCCGAGCGTGGACAGGATGATCTCGCCCAGTTGGCGGGTCAGCTGGCTGTCGAGTGGCAGCTGCTGGTTTTGCTTGACCTGTTGCGCCTGAGCACCGGCTGTGGCGTTGCCATCCTGCCAGTCGGCGGCGTCCAGATGGCCGCGTATGCGCTCCACTTCGGTCGGGCTGAAAACACCGGGAATG
>CETJ01096874.1_pt1 | contig 11188 bp, 10 predicted proteins | sample 531341 | NCBI WGS metagenome assembly CETJ01 (sample SAMEA2622677, study PRJEB7988) | marine metagenome | isolation source: saline water (ENVO:00002010), including | reverse complement strand
GGACCCAGAGTGAAGTCAGCGAGCGATCCGTCGACTCTTCATCCGGCGTGTCCTCGCGGGTCTCGCGGGTACGCGCTGGAAACCACATGGCTTCGTTTTGGCCCTTTTGGATCACACGCAAGCCGTAGAGATACCCGATCAACAAAAGCGGGGTGACCGGATGAATGCTCCAAACGGTGACATCCGGCGAAAAGCAGCCGACGAGAATCAGCGACAGCAGGCACAGCACAAGCGTGCCCTGCATGAGATTGCCGATTGAAGCGGCCGCATGCTCCAGGTTGACCCGCCGCAAGGCAAGGTCGGCGACCGTCAGGAACAGCGTCTGTACGGCGATGCCGCCCAGCGCGTTACTCATGGCCAGCTCCGGGCGGCCTTCCCAGGCGGCGGTGACCGACAGGACGATCCCGGACAGCGACGTCGCCATTCCCAGCAGGATGGCACCGGCCATCGCCTCGCCCATGCCGGTGCGGTCGGCGAGTTCATCGACGACCCGCGTGAGGCGGGTGCCCACGATGCCAATCACCACTGCGCAGACCAACAGCAGGCCCACGCTCATCGACAACCCCATTGCCTGAAGTTCTGGCAAAAACACCCCCTCTCGTCTGGCCGCTTCGTTGCGGTGATGACTCTGTAGAGCCACTCGCTTGGCCAGGGTTCAGCTCGCAAAGAGCTGTAAAGGGGCCCAAGGCGGTGCAAGGGGCCGCGTTCAGGCGTTGCCAAGCCGTTAAGCACCGGCCGGAAAGCGGCGATTTTGAGCCTGATCAAGTTCAGCCAGTGGAGGTCTGGTTAGCCTGAGGACTTCTTCAAGCGAACCCCGGGGCCTGCGATGGCCAAGAAATTCCCGCTTAACCCGCCACATCCCGAGCGCATCTGTTGGGGGTGCGATCGCTATTGCCCAGCCGACTCACTGGCTTGCGGCAATGGTGCCGGCAGAACGCAGCATCCGGCCGAAATGATGGGGGACGATTGGTACGAGTTTGGCGACTGGGGAGACCTGATCGCGACCGACAAGGCTGAGCGAGGCAGCAAGTAGCGCTGCCGGCGTTGCTTGCCGGTCAGTCAGCAGTCGAAGTTGCCGACTGATCGAGCATGTGCCGCACTTTGCCGAGCAGCTCGCCAATCTGAAACGGCTTAACCACCATGTCCATACCTGCCGCAAGAAAGCGATCGCGGCGAACGGCGTTTTCGGCATAGCCCGTCATGAACAGCACCGGCAACGCAGGGCGGTGGGTTCGCGCTGCGTCAGCCAGGTCCCGCCCGGACAGTTGTGGAAGCCCCACGTCGGTCAACAGCAGATCGACGCTGGAGTCGTCCTGGAGCACCGATAACGCAGTGGCGACATCGCCGGCTTCGCTGCAACGGTATCCGGCTTCGCTGAGCATCTCGGCCACCAGCATGCGCACTGCCGGCATGTCCTCGACGATCAGTACGTGCTCGCCGTTGCCTTGCGGCATGTCGTTAACCAAAGCGGCTACCGATTGCGTGGCAATGGCAGCCGGTAGCACCAGAGAAACGTGCGTGCCTTCGCCAACAACGCTGCTTAGTCGGGCTTCGCCGCCGGACTGCCGGGCAAAACCGTAGATCGAGGACAATCCTAAACCGGTGCCCTGGCCCAGCGGTTTCGTAGTGAAGAAGGGATCGAATACCTTACCCAGCACATCCGGCGCAATGCCGGTGCCATCATCTTCCACCGTAAGGACTACATAGCTTCCGTCAGCCAGGTCCGCATCGCCCTCACACTGCAACGCTGCGGTGCGAATCGTGATGCTGCCGCCACGGGGCAGGGCGTCGCGTGCATTGATGACCAGGTTGAGGATGGCGCTTTCGAGCTGGTTGGCGTCGACCTGTGCCACCGCACCTTGCTCGGACAGCTCCAGGTTTAGCGATATGTGCTCGCCAATGGTTCGCTGCAAGAGTTCCTCGAGCGAGCGAACCTGATCGTTGAGGTCGGCCGGGCGTGCATCAAGCGGTTGCTGGCGGGCGAAAGCCAACAGCCGGTTGGTCATCGAGGCAGCGCTGCGAGCTGAATTCAGCGCTGTATCGGCAAAACGCAGGACGGCATCGGTGCGGCCTTCATGCACGCGCTTCTTGAGCAGTTCGATGCCGGTAATGATGCCGGTCAGCAGGTTGTTGAAGTCGTGCGCGATGCCCCCGGTCAGCTTGCCCAGCGCGTCCATCTTCTGGGCCTGCATCAGCTGCCCTTCGGTGCGCACGCGCTCGGCGACCTCGCGGGCAAGCTCGTTGGTGGCATTGTCGAGTTGCTGCCGCTGTGAGCGCTCGCGTTGACGCTGTTCGGTAATGTCTTCGATGACGACCAGCCCGAGCTCGGACGCCCTGTATGGCGAAACCTGCCACTTGGTTTCACGCCGTTCCCCGGCAACCTGCATGAACAGCGTGTCTTGCCAGCGCGCACCACTGGCCAGGCTCGCCCGCAATGTCAGCAGCTTGGCGTCCTGTCCTTCGGACAGGCTTGCCGTAAGCGCCGATGGTTGCGGCTGGTCACCCAGCAGCAGGGACAGCGCACGGTTGCTCTCGTGGATCTGCAGGTTCGGGTCGATCACCGCGATGGGTGCCGCCACCTGGGAAAAGATTTCACGAAAGCGAGCCTCGCTTTCGCGCAGCGCATGCTCGGTATCGCGCACACGCAACAGCGTACGCAGGGTCGCCAGAAGCACGTCCGGATCGACAGGGTGGATGAGGTAGGCGTCGGCCCCCGCGTCCAGGCCGGTAATTATGTCGCCGGTCTGAATTGAGGCTGCCGAAACGTGAATAACCGGCAGCAGCCGCGTGCGGTCATCGATTCGCAGCTGCCGCACGATGTCGAAGCCACTCATGTCCGGTAAGTTCACGTCGAGAATCAGCGCGTCGATTTGCCCGGTGGCGATCAGGGCCAATCCTTCGGTACCCGTTCCGGCTTCGAGCACGGCATAACCGTGGCGCTCCAGCACCCGGCGTATTGCATAGCGAGTGGCAGCGTTGTCATCGACGATCAGCAGCCGGCTCTTATCCATCAGCGCGCTCCGTGGAAATCGCGACGGGAATGATTACGTAGAAAGTCGATCCCACCCCCGGTTTGCTGTCGACGCCCACACGGCCTCCCAGCAGTTCGGCGAAACGCTTGCACAGCGACAGCCCCAGACCGGTGCCACGCAGACGCTTCTGCAGCGGCGTATCGATCTGCACGAAATCCTCGAACAGGTTGCCGTGCATGTCTTCCGGAATGCCGATGCCTGTGTCCGTCACGGCGAAGCGAACTTCGCCGTCGCCTTCGGCGCAGGCGGAAATGCGCACCTCGCCGTTCTGGGTGAACTTGAGGGCGTTGGAGATGAAGTTACGCAGAATTTGCGCGAGCTTTTTGTCGTCCGTGTACAGCCGCGGCATGTCGTGCGGCTCTTCGAAAATCAGATCCACCGCGTTGGCATCGACGATCGGACGAAACATTCCGCGCAAGGCAGCGAACAGATCCAGCATGTCGAACCAGGCGGGCGATATGGTGATGCGCCCGGCCTCGATCTTCGCCAGATCGAGCAGGTCATCGACCATGTCGCTGAGTTCGCCTGCAGCACCACTGATGAACGATACCTGCTTGTGCTGTTCCGCGCTGAGCTGGCCGTCCAGCTCATCGCTGAGCAGGCGCGTAATGCTGCGAATGGAGCCCAAAGGCGTACGGAACTCGTGGCTCATGTACGACAGGAAGCGGCTTTTCAGGTCCGATGCCTGGCGCAGCTGCTCGGCCTGGGTGTCGAGCTCGGCATACAGCGCGAGGACACCTTGGTTGGTTTCCTCGAGCTCGGCGCGTAGCAGATCGTTCTCGCTGCGCAGCTGTTCGATGGGGTCGTTCGTGTTCGAGTCAGTCAACGATTGCCTCCAGTGCAATCACCATAACGGTCACGTCATCACGACCGCGACAGAAATCGCGGTGCAACAGCGCTGCAATTATGGCCGGGTGACGATGCACCAGGCCGGGGTAGTCGCGCAGGTCCCAGCGCGACTGCAGTCCATCGCTGTACATGACCAGCAGCTGTCGGGACTCGACGGGGTAATCGAAGGCGACGGCCTTGCGGAACTGGGAGCCCACGATGCCAGGATGGGATGCCATGCCGCGACTCTTTTCAGCAGTCAGCAGGCAGGCCCCGATGTTGCCGATTCCGGCGAAACGCACCTTGCCAGCGTCATGTAAGGCGATCGCTGCTGCGCCACCCCGCGAACCGGTCATCGCCTGGTGCATGTCGAGCATGCTGATCGTCGGGTCGGCGAACGGGTTCTCGGCAAAGGCCGCAGCACCTGCCAGGCCGGCCGCCTCAGCATCTTCGCCATGTCCGATACCGTCAATGACCAACGCGCTGAGACGCGAGCCATCGACAGCCAGATGCCAGACGTCGCCGCAGGCCGGATCGTTCTTCAGTGAATGCTGACTGACCCCGAGCCGAAGGGGCAGGGCCGAGACGTGGCGAGGGTACAGCTGCGCCAGGACCACCGAACCTCTGCTGTCGGAATAAACGTCGAACAGCTGCGCCTGACGCATCAACGCGCCGAGGCCCGTGCCCTGCGTGCCGCCAGTGGAGAAACCATCGGTCAGGCATTCGTTGGGGTTGAATCCGGGGCCACGGTCAATGGCGATCAGTTCGACGCCATGTCCGCTCTGCGCCGGTATCGCACGCAGATGCAGAGCACCATGGTGTGCATGCTTGAGCAGATTGGTTGCCAGCTCTGTCGCAACGAGCGCCACGCGTCCGGCATCGGTCTCATCGAGCGCAAATTCGGTGGCTAGCGATTGCGCCACGCGCCGCGCGTGGCCGACCTGACTTTCGTCTTCGATCGGCAGAACGGTGGTCATCGAGCCCTGAATGTTCATGACCATTTGGTAATGCTGATGCGTGTGCCGATGCCGGGTGTACTGTCGAGCTCGAAGTCGTCGACCAAACGCTTGGCGCCGGTCAGCCCCAGGCCGAGGCCGCCGCCAGAGGTCCAGCCATCGGTCAAGGCCAATTTGATATCGGCAATCCCGGGGCCCTCGTCGCGGAAGGTCAGCCGAATGCCAGTGCGCGGGCCTTCGTCGAGGATCTCCCAGTCCATGTCGCCGCCGCCACCGTACACGACGGTATTACGGGCCAGCTCGCTGACGGCAGTAACCAGCTTGGTCTGGTCGATCAAGCGCATACCGCTGTCCTGCGCCAGCTTACGGACCGCCTGGCGGGCCAAGACCACGTCCTGTTCGATCCGTACCGGTGTGCTGCCGCTGCCGCGCACGGTCATTTAGCGGCCATCCGTTTATGCAGCAGCTGCATGCCTCTCTCGACATTGAGCGCCGTGCTGACGCCTTGCAGCGTCAGGCCCAGCTCGACCAGCGTGATCGCTACGGCAGGCTGCATGCCGACCACCACGGTCTCGGCGTCCATGATGCTGGACAGACCCGAGATCGAGCTGATCATGCGGCCGATGAACGAATCGACCATGTCCAGCGCGGAGATGTCGATCAGCACCGCTTTGGCGGACGTCGAGCTGATGCGCTCGGCCAGATCGTCCTGCAGCGTCATCGCCAGTTGGTCATGCATATCGACTTGAATGGTAACGAGCAGGAACTCGCCCATCCGGAGTATTGGGATGCGCTCCATTACACCGCCTTGCTGACAGTCAGCCCGGAACGACGCAGCGCAAGCGCCAGCGCATCGGCCAGGGAAGCCTTGGTGACGATGCCCTGCAGATCCAGGCCGAGGTGCACGATGGTTTGCGCAATCTGCGGGCGCACGCCGCTGATGATTGCATCGGCGCCCATCAGGCGGATTGCCGTGACGGTTTTCAGCAGGTGCTGCGCGACCAGTGTGTCAACGGTCGGCACGCCGGTGATGTCGATGATGGCGATTTCCGAACCGGTATCGACGATGCGCTGCAGCAGCGACTCCATCACCACTTGGGTACGTTGCGAGTCTAGGGTGCCGATCATCGGTAGCGCGAGGACGCCATCCCACAGCTTGACCACCGGCGTGGACAGCTCGAGCAGCTCTTCCTGCTGGCGCTTGATGACCGCCTCGCGGGATTTCTGGAACGTGCGGACCGTGTGCAGGCCGAATTGGTCGATCAGCTCGGACAGCGCCCAGAGTTGCTCGGCGAGGGTCGCCGGCTCATCGGCATATTCGCTCTGCATCAGCGGCATCAGCGGGCGCTTGAACGAAAAGATGAAGCCGGCGGTTTGCTGAGAGTCGAAGCCCAGCAACACGCGGCTGTGTGACAGCTGTTCGAGGAACTGCCGCATGTCTTCCCAATTTGATCCGCGCAGATCGGTGGACTCGGCCTGGCCAGCGCCCTCGATCAGTAAACGGATGAACTCGGCTGTCTGCTGGCGAAACTCTTCGATCTTGACGTTGCGGTACAGGCCGCTGGCTTCAAGTTCGCGGGTCCAGCTGTCGAGCAACTCGTGCTCTTTCTTGGCGATTACAGTGAAGGTGCGTTGTTGCAATGAGGCCATTGGCGCGGGTCCTTTAGGGGAGGTGCAGCGATTGTCGGGTTTGATCCGAATTGCTGACAGGCGTTCCGGTTGAGCAAAACTTCTTACGCTCGATACGCAGGCAGACGGATGGGGCTCTGGAGCAGGCTATACCGATCTTGGAGAACCAGGGTAGACGTGTCTTGCTGGCTGAAGCCAGGTTGGCTCGAGATAGAGCACGCGGATATCTCGATGTGCTGGGTCCAGTGTAGTGGCAAAGTTTTGCATTTCGCCTCAACTTGGTAGCTCGGTCAAGTTTGCCGGACAGACGTCGTGGTTCAGGTCCAGCCGTTTGCTTGAGCAAATCCGCACCTGGAGGGCGGACAGGAGCCCCATCGGTTCAGCAGTTGTCTGGCTCGAAGCGGGCAGTATCTAGCGGCGAGTGGCAGCGGCAAATATGAGCCAGGTTTGAAACGCCGGTCGGCCGGTGAGCGGCTTTAGTCATCGTTGAGTTGGCAGCATCGGGAGCTTGGTTTGCCGTCGCCAGACGTTTTTATGTCGCGGGCAGCGAGAGCCGGCCTGGCTTCGCGTGGGGTGAATGGCTACGGAAAAAGGCTTCTCGACACTTAATGTCGAGATATCCGACGACGACTTCGGCCCGGCGAAACGTGAGCCTGTTCCAGCTCAATCGTCTGCAGGAAGGGAGTGGAAAATCGATCGCACGTGCGTCAAGGATATGGGCGTCGGAAACGAAGATTCGGTATTCGTCTCGGCTATCCCCATGCTGGCCAGAGCCCTTGGTTCGGGAGGCATGGAGAAGGCGTGGAAACGGCCGAGCAACACGCCTTTCTCAACGTCCAAGCTTGCCAAGCGCTGCGAGGTTCATTGTTGGATCGCCACTGATGCCGGGGCAAGTTCTGCAACGAGCGGCTCAGGGGCGCTGGCTGGCCCTTCGGTATTCGTCCAATCTGAGCCTGAGCCTGAGCCTGAGCAGGTTGCCGCGCCGAGCTGAGCAGGGCGCGGTTCAGCCACTTAGAACCAGCGGTCGTTGCGCTTGCGGCCACGGGTCATGGCTGGGAGGATCAAGCCGACCAGCAGCCCGGCGCCGGCGATGCTGCCGCCGTAAACCATGTAGCGCATCAGTACCTGATTGTTTTCGTCGCCCAAGCGCGCCTGGGCGTCACGCAACTCCGATTCGGTGGCAGTGAGGGCTTCGTCCAGGGCCACACGGCGTGCTTCCAGCTCATCTATCAGCGCCTTGCGCGAGTCCAGAGTCTCCTGCATGCCCTTGACGCGGGTTTTCCACGAATCGTCGATGGTTTTCAGCTCTTCGCTGAGCTCGGCCACTTGTTGCTCAAGCTGCGGCAGACGCTCTGCCTGACCGGGAACCTCCTGCAGATCACTGCTGCGAATCCATACCCGGTCGCCATTTTCGCCGCGGACCTGGCTGTAGTCGCCGCTGGTTTCCAGCAGCTCGACTTTCTGGCCGGACGTGAGGCTGCCGACGATACGGTAGCCGTCGGTTGGGCCGCTGCGCACGTAGGTGGTGAGCGCGTCGCTGACCCAGCGATCAGTGGTCGCCTCCTGGGCTTGGGCTGGCGCGATGACGGCTAGCAGCGTACCGAGCAGACCCGCGTTGAAAGCGCGGCGCTGAGCAGCGGACCAGGACATTCGGGACAAGAGTGCAATGAGATGACGAGATAGGGACATAGGGTAGTGTTCGCGCTGGCAAAAATGGAGGCCCCGGTGAACGGGCCTAAACATAAGCGGAATTCCGGGCTGACGAAGTACGCCAGTTGCGTGTTTCGATGAGTCGAACAGCAGGCGTTCCGGAAGTGCCGATCGTAAGCGGGAGGATGTTTTCTCCCAGAATGGAGCCATTGGCCCCTGTAGTTCTGCAGACAGGACTGACAGCGGGAAGCCCCTGGGGTTCATTAAATTTTCATGATTTTGTGCGGGCGGCGTGGCCAGCACCGCTGCAGTGCGGGCCTGAACCAGTGCGAAAGACCAGCTTGCCGCTAGAGCATTTCGACTGTCTGAGCGCGGATCAACAGATGCTCCTGGCGAAAGCGGGTCTCCAGTGACTTGCGATATTCCTTCCACCAGGTACGGTCCAGTTCGGAGGTCATCACTTCATAAATGATCAGGTCGTCTCGCACGGGATGACTGTCGTCTTCCTGCCAGAGCCCGTCGACAGGGGCTCGGCTATGGGCGGTCAGGCCACCGAATTTGGCCATGAGTTCGTCCCGCACTTCAGCAAACAAGGACTTTGGCAGTGCCTGTTGGGCATTGTCGTACAGCGGTAAAAAAAGAAGGACGAGGTGCATGGTCAGGGTTCCCAGCGTCGGCGTGCTTTGTGATACGACAAACCGGCGCGCGCTCGATGCGACAGCCGCGGACCAACGGCAGCTCAACGGCGAATTTGCAGGCGCTGCCGGACTCCAACGGATACACGCACTGGCTGGAGGTAATCCCAAAATGGAATCGTCAACCCCCTCGGTATTCGCCTTGCAGAAAGCGCAGGACATCACGTCGCGCTGGGCCGACGGCGAGCTGGGTGCCGATGAGGCGCAGCATGCGCTCAAATCGGTCTTTGACCACTGGCAGCCCGGCGATGCCACGACCGAAACCGAGCAGATCGCGGAGTCATCGCTGACTGCGGCACGCATCGCTTTTCAGGATTGGCAGCAGCGCGGCGAGAACTGTGAGGAGCTGGTCACGCAGCTGCGCTGGATTCTCGACCCTTCGAAAGACGGCATCAGCGATCCGGCACTCAATGTCTATGCGCCGCAACGTACGGATTGATGCCTTCGCTTAGCGAGCCAGCAAAACAATCACGGCGATCATCAGCATCAACGACACTCCTTTCCAGAACATCACCGGGTTGCGCTCCAGAAGCGGCGGGCGCGCCTTGTTCAGAAAAGCCTGATTTGGCTGGCGCAGCTCGAAAACGAACTCCGACAGCTCCTCGTAGCGCTTGTACGGGTCCGGATGCAGCGCCTTGCGCAGCACGTCGTCGATCCAGGCCGGTACGCCACGGTCGTGCTCACGGATCGGTTGATAGCTGAGTTTGTTCTGTGCGGCGCGGGTGCGGCAGCTGGCGACCTGAGTGCCGTAGGGCAGGGCGCCGGTCAGCATCTGATAGGTGATCACCGCCAGCGAAAACATGTCGGACCGGCTGCTACCGCTCTCGCCGAGAAAGTACTCCGGCGCGGTGTACTGGGCTGTGCCCAGCAGCTCGTTGCGCTCGATGGGTGACGCCACTTCCATGATGCCGGCCACCCGCGTGGAACCGAAGTCGATGATTTTCACCGTGCCGGTGGCGTCGATCATGATGTTGGCCGGGCGTAGATCCTGATGCAGCATTTCCAGCCGGTGAAAGGCGCGAACACCCTTGGCAATCTGCTCGACGATGCCGCGGACGGTTTCCAGGTCGGGGCACGGATTGTCGATCATCCATTGCGCCAGCGTCTGGCCTTCGATGTATTCACTCACGCTGTACAGGTAGCTGCGTTTGCGCGTCTGCAGGCATGGCTTGGCGACGTGTGCACTATCGATGCGTCGTGCCACCCAGTCCTCCGTGAGGAAACGTTCCAGGTACTGCACATCCCGCTGCAGATCCATCGAGGGCGTCTTGATGATGACCGTTGAGTGGCTGTCATCATCGGTGGCGAGGTAGACATGGCTGCGGCTGCTGGCGTGGACTTCTCGCACGATGGTGTAGCCGTCGAATTTGGCTCGCGCCTCAAGGATGGGCGGAAAGGGCAGTTCGGTCAGCTGTTGCAGGACTTCGTCGGCAGCCTGCAGCGGCAGCGCCTCGATACGCAGGATTTGCACCGTCAGGTTGTCATCGCTGCCCTGTTCCAGCGCCTGGGCGACGATGGCCCGTGCGGCTGCGTCCAGATCATCCGCATAGTGAGCGATGGCGCCGATCATCGACGGCGCGCTGACGTACTCGTACACGCCGTCGGTGGCGAGGATAAAGGTGTCGCCCACGTCGACCGGTTCGGCGCGATAGTCCAGATCCAGTTGCGGGTGAATGCCCAACGCTCGGCTCAGGTAGCTCTTGTCTTCCGAGACCCACATGCGGTGGTCATTGGTCAGCTGCTCGAGCGTAGCGCCCTGAATGCGGTAGATGCGTGAATCGCCCGCATGAAAGAGATGCGCTGTGGTCGATTTGATGACCATGGCGCTGAAGGTGCAGACGTAGCCGCGATCCGGATCGAATCGATGGGGACTCTGTTGGCCCTGAGCGTGCAGCCAGGAATTGGTCGCCATCAGCACCCGTTGCGCCGAGGTTTTCACTGACCAGGCATCCGATGTGCAGTAGTAGTCAGCGAAAAAGCCGCTGACCGCTGACTCGCTGGCAATATGGCTGACGGCGCTGCTGCTGATGCCATCGGCTAGGGCGATGGCGATGCCCTTGCTGCTCAGTTGAGGTTCTTTGGGAATGTAGACGCCGTGGAAATCCTGATTGGTTTCCTTGATGCCCTTGTCGGTGTGTTGGCCCACCGAAACCTTGAGTTGACTGCTCATGGGATGCAGTGAACCCCGGCTGTCCGGGGTCCACAACCGATCATCGAACCAGGGCGCGCTTCGGTGCAGTCCGCACGTGAGTGGTGTAAAGCGTCAGACCGGTGAAGGCCAGCCCGCCAACCAGGTTGCCCAGAGCAGTCGGGATTTCGTTCCACACCATGTAGTCCATGATCGAGAAGTTGCCGCCCATGATCATCGCCGAGGGGAACAGGAACATGTTCACCACCG
>CETJ01044628.1_pt1 | contig 11240 bp, 4 predicted proteins | sample 531341 | NCBI WGS metagenome assembly CETJ01 (sample SAMEA2622677, study PRJEB7988) | marine metagenome | isolation source: saline water (ENVO:00002010), including | reverse complement strand
TAGTTGTTCGCCAGATGGATAAACCAATAGGCCATCGGGTTGCTGCCGGCCGGACGAATGAAGAAGACGGTCATGTACTGGGCACCGCTTTCCTGCTTGATCCCCTCGGACAGATAGCGCTGGATCAGGTATTGCCAGCTCCGTGGCTGATGCGCCTTCAGCTGTTTAAGCATGTCCCATGGCACATGCTGATCCAAGCCGATATTTGCAATGGCTTTCCGGTTCGCTTGGCGGTCGGCTAGATACGTAACCAAAAAATCGACATTGAAGGTCAGCAGGACCTCGGCTTTGTTGAGATTCTGGAAAATCCATTTGATCTTAGGGAACGGCACATCGCCATACATCATGCCCAGCCCCGCAGCGAGGATTGCCTTTTTCCGAGCCGGCTGCATATCTCAGACCATCTATCCACTCGTCAATACGCTCGTATCGTCAAAGGTTGGGTGAAAGCCATTGGCCCTGATCCAGCCCTGTATGGCATTCACACAATAAGACGTACGAAGGCATCGCTGATCTATCGCAGGACGAAGAACCTGCGGGCAGTTCAACTGTTGCTCGGCCATACGAAGCTGGAGAGCACCGTTCGATATCTGGGGATTGAGGTCGATGATGCCCTAGAGATGGCGGAACAGACCGAGGTTTGACCATGCATAGCGACGGTCGAAGCCAGGCCGTCGCTAACCGGCCAAATGCTGCCCCACCGTACCAAGCGGATCTGTGCCTACTGCGTTCAGGGCGAATCTATGACTACTACATCTGAAAGCTGGCGAGTTGTATGCCAAGACCCAGGGGATGGCAGCGGAGACGTCATCGTTGAGCTTCCATCAGAGCTACTTAAGCACTCAGACGGAGTTTGGGTGATGAGCTGTCAGTTGAGGCGGGAGAGGAAAACATTTGCTTGAAACTCCAGCAACGAGCTGATGGCGCCTCGTCATAGCAATCCAAACAATGTCTGATTGTGGTTGACTGCTTTCGCTCCAAAACGGCGGCTAGCGGCCAGAAGCAGACACTTGCCTAGTGGAGATTCCACCCCTAAAGCTGACGCTTGCAACTGTTTACGACAGTAGGGGCGACTCACTACTCATCATTGAGCTTCTACATACCCTTCATCATCGAAAACATCGACTTGATTTCAGAGTCTGAGATGTCTCCTAGCCCAGCTTGCGAACCAGTGTGCTGATAGGGGGTTTCGTCAGCTTCATTCTCACGCTCTTCGAGTGCTTCGCGTCGAATCTCAATGTCTCGGGTGAGCGCCTCGTCGACGCTAACGCCGTATGCTCTTGCCGCGATGACAAGTTCTTCGTGAAAGGTGCTGAGCTCTTGGCTGGAAGAAACATCGGCAAGTTTGTCGTCGATGCCGAAAATGAATCCTCGTAACGCATCGGCCGCTGCGTTACGTACCACATTTGAGTCAGCTAATTGAGCTAATGCGTCGGCAATGCTCGTGATGTCGTCAATTGCCAAGTCTTCGCCAATGTTGGCGAGCATGTTTGCGGAGGCTTCCGTCAACACGTCACGAGCTCGATCAAGTAGGTCGTCCGTCTGATACTGCAGTCGATTCAACTGTCGCAGTGAAAACAGGCAATCGTAATAATCCTTACCTTCAACTCCTTGTGTCATCAAGTCGTTCGTTGCTCTGTCAAGAATCGGCTGGATCTGAAGTCCAGGCAAATGTTCGCACATTTCGAGGATGTGCCGGAGGGATGCTATTGCTGTAGTGCTTCCATGGTTCTGAATGCGAACCATAGCCTCGACCCATAGGCCTTTATCGCTGAATTGGCTCTGACATGTCGTGATATGAAGTTTGAAGAAATTCCATGCACTGCGAAATTCGTAGATCGTCGTTACGGCCTGCACAACAACTGGGAGAAGGTGATCGTCGGTGACCACCTTGCTAAGGAAGTCGCGAATGCCGGGGTTGGCAAACGAAATCTCCTGCTCTTTGACCTCCACGAACGAACCGCTCAACTCCTTCAGCCCATTGCGGAACCGTGCGGCTGCCTCCGATGGAGCGATCTGATAACCCGCACTTGCACTGACGTGCTTGAACATCTGCAAGCAAGAGTTGATTCCTACATACGGGCCAGAGAAAAAGATTGCCCACATCAGGCACCTCGCATCTGCGCTCAAGTGAGCTCGATACGGCCTCCCCCAGAGCTCCGCCGGATTCTCCAATACACCTAGCACGGTTGTCTGAATGGGCTCCTCCCGCACCGAGTAATAGTCTGCTGATGTCAGCAGCTCTATCAGGCGAGGGCTAAAGTTCCGGTGATCAATCATCTTAAGAAAGAAGTCATCTCCCAGGAGACTGGCTTTCTCCTCGTCGACCAAATCCGAGAAGTAGATGTGGTTGAAGACTATTTTAGCCTTGATGCTGCGGGTATAGACTCCGACGTTCAGCACCATTTCGCTCGCAGTCACGCGAGGAGAGGAAAGCTTATCCGACTGAATCTGCGCCTGGTTTAGAAGGTACGACCTGGTCGTCAGAATGAAACGCAAATCTTTGTTGTTCCGAAGTCGATCCAGAAAAACCGGTAGTCGCTGATCTACCTTGCCGAGCAACTCGTTGGTCAGGCTAATCTGACCCAGAAAATCGTCGAAGAAGATGAGCCGCTTTTCACCGGCCGTACTGACCGCCATCGCCTCTTGAAGGTCGTCTACGACAAAAACTTTCCAGTTCTGCTCCATATGCAACCAAAGCAACATGCGTCCAAGCGTTGTCTTTCCGACACCCGGCTCGCCTGCAATGATCAGCGCTCCGCGGTGTTGTAGGATCTTCTCGGCCTCACCCAAGCTCGCGTTGTGAACGAACTTGGGAACCAGTTGTTTAATACGCGCGAGCTCCGCGTCCGTCCTGTTATAGACCGCGCTGTGTAAGATGCGATCGAGAACATCTGTATTGGTCAACCAAAGCTTAAAATGCTGGCGCAATACATGGGGATGCTTGCCCAAGAGGTTGTTCAAGTCTTCACGACCTATCACGTCGCCAACGCTTATGGGCGCGGATGGCATGGCTTGTACAATTTTGTCTTTCAGCACCGGCGTAAGTGAAATTGACGTTGCAAGGATGTACCGGCCTGGAGCCAATTTCAGGACCTTCGGATCCTCCTTGGCGGCAGCCCGGACCAGACTCCTGCTCCCGCCCTCAGCATGATGTTTGACCTGTACCACGACACCATGATCTGCCACAGCAAAGCGGAAGTCGATTCCGCCGTCTTTGCCTGGGCCAAAACTTTCCATCGTGATGCTGAACTCCGCCTGCAGCAGGTCGCGCACAAGCAGTTCGAAGTCGATCGGTGAAAGCGTTCGGAAGTCGTACATGCGGTCAGGCCTGTATCGCTGCAATCAGGGCGTCCATGTGCGGCTTGTCTCTTTCGGTGATGGCATCGATCAGGTCTCTGACGGCATGCTCCAGATCAAAGATCAGCTCGTTATTGCCTGCAAGCCGATCAAGTGTGTTGCCGTGGCTGAAGTAGTGAAAAATCTTGAGGATTCGCTTCGCTCGCTCGACGCCAAACAGAGCCTCAGCGCGCTCGTCCACCTGCTCTGCGTCCTTCGGGCCAGGAAGCCTGGAGTAGGTATAGAGCTCGACGAAGCGTCTCATAGCATTCGGGAGCAACATCAGCATGTCATGTGCAGTTTTGTCAGGTGCCTGGTTGAACCGATGAATGACTTCGAACAGGAAGTGGTATTCGGATTGATAGCGTGCCAGCGACGCCGGCATGTCTTCCAGCATTGACGATTTCTCAGCAATCCGCCTGATCAGAAAGAGCCGTGCCCCCTGTTTGTTTGCTACAGGCTTAATTTCCCTGAGTAGGTTGAAGAACTCAAAATTGTGTGTGGAAACGAAGAGCTGCTTGCACGTCGTTTGCCACTGTGAGTTCCTGTCCTGCTGCGTGAAGAACAGCGCCCGTATAGCAGCAGTCACCTGAAAAATGTGGTTAGCGTCCAAGCTTGAAATCGGATCGTCGATATAGACAATGGTCTCTTTGAACTCTGCAGGCTTGATCTCCTGCAGTTTCGTAAGGAAGTAGGAGAAGGCAATGGCGGTTCGCTCCCCGTCGCTCAGATTCTTTGCGACGGCCCCGCCCTTTCGAATCATTTGAAATCGATCTTGGCCTGCTGGGTCTTTGACGACCTTTATCTGAACAGCCTCGCTCCCCATCATCGAAGCCAAGCGTTCATTGATTTTCTCCCTGCCTTGTTGAGCTTGACTGATCTCGGCTTGGAGCCTGTCGATTTCTGGCTGGAGCTTGGCGACATAGGCCTTCAGCCGGTCGCACCGATTGACCTGCCGATCCTTCTTCACCTCCAGACCGGCAGTATTCTGCTCATCAAGAAACTGCTGTACGTAGTGATACTTTGCCTTCCGCAGGGAGTCAGCTTTGGCCTTGGTGAAGTTCGAGGCCAGTTCATTGTTTTGTTTGATTATTGCATTGACCGCTGCTACTGCGTCCTTGATCTCCACCTCTAGGCCTTGGGCCAATGGGCTGGGCTTCATAGCTTTGCGTGAGTCATCGGCCTTGCATTGAACTTCACCAGCGAGTCTCTTGATCGCTTGGTTGAGTGCATTTATGGCAGCCGGTAATAAATCGATTGCGAGGTTGTAGCTGTCTCGAAATTGCGGGTTGAGTTCTGCAGCTTTCGGCCATGTCAATCTGAACTCTGCCGCTTTCACTCGCTCAAGCAATCCGTCAACTTTCTCTTGGTGGTCTGCCAAATCTTTCGAAAAATGAGCGCGTAATGCCTCAAGACGAGCCGGTGATAGCTCGTTACCGCAGAACTCACACGCCCCAGCGGTGGGGTGCAGATGCAAGCCACTTTGCACCCAGCGTTCAATAGCAGGGTTCTCTACAAGATGACTCAGGGTGCTTGAAAAGCTTGGCGTTGCGGCAAGCACCGTGACGGCCTCTTTGTGCAGCTCCTCAATCGCGGGAGAGGCCTCAAGCTCATCAACAGTGTTTGGTCTTTTGGAGTCAGGCGTCAATGCCAATTCAATGGCATCGGAGAGCTCTTGCTCCATCAAAAGCTGGGAGTCGAGAATACTCACGGCCAGCACATCCTGCCCCAAATGTGCGGCTGTATAGGGATCAACCTTTAAGCGTTGGCGGATGAACTTTGCCGTCTCTGTCTTAGCCTGGCCAATGCGTACCTTCAGAGCCTCGACCTCACCATTCAGCTTGCGCTGAACTGAATCAGAACGTTTGATCCGCTCTTCCAGATTGTCGATCTTCCGCTGTGCTTCCTCGGATTCTCTGCCGAGCAGAAGGATGGGGTTGAAACTTCCGCCATCGAAGTGCAGGTTGGCTTTTACAAAATCGGAATTGAAAACGCGAACTGAGATGTTGCTCCGAGTGAAGTTCTTTTCGGTGATCGAATCATTGCCGATACCAAAGGAGAACTCGCATCCTGACAAGTCTGGATTGGCTGTCTTTGCCTCAAGCTGGGCGAACAGCCGGGAGAGGGTTGTCTTCCCAGAGTAGTTCCAACCGTAAATGAGGTTCTTGATTCCGAACTCTTGGGTGCCCGCAGGCTTGTTGTAGTTTTGATAAACCCCAAGCCCTTTTATTTTCTCAATGCTCTTAAGCATGTGCCGCCCTCCCTGATCTCGATGCAAAGCTACCTGCAATCGGGTCAGCAAACCATAGCGCGGCCAGAAGAGTCGACGCACATTGGGCCCCATTGACCTTGGTCAGTCTTTGGACTTTTATTTTGAGCACCTTAAGTAGTCCATCGCTAACGGCCGCTTCTGGCTGTGGACTCAACCGGTGAACGCAACACACTGAACCCTGCGTAAGCAGGAGGGTGTTGCAGATGAAGCAAAGACCTCGGATCTACTACACCGAAAGCCAGAAGGCGTTGATGTGGGATCGCTGGAAGGCAGGTGATTCGCTCCAGAAGATCGCGCAGCTGTTCGATCGAAACCACTCTTCGATCCAGCGAATTCTTGCCGAGACAGGAGGCATCCGCCCAGCCCCGCGACGACGCTCCAGGTTGTCGCTGACGCTGGTTGAGCGCGAAGAGATCTCACGTGCGCTTGCAGTTAGCCAGTCGATTCGGCAAATCGCACTACGCTTGGAGCGCGCGCCCATCCACCGTCAGTCGCGAGATTAGCCGTAACGGTGGTCGTCGGTCTTACCGCGCCAACGAAGCTGAACAAGCGGCATGGGATAGGGCTCATCGCCCGAAGCTGTACAAGCTTGCTCAGTGTCCGAAGTTGGCGCAGCTTGTTGCGGAGAAGCTTCAGATTCAGTGGTCGCCCGAGCAGATCGCTGGATGGTTGAAGCGAACATACCCGGACGCGGCCAGTCAGGTGTCACACGAGACCATCTACCGGAGCCTCCTCATCCAGGCCCGTGGCGCATTAAAGAAGGAATTACTGGAGCATCTGCGCCGCAGCCGGGCCATGCGCCGCTCACGCCATCACACCCAGAAAACCGACAACCATGGCCGCATCAGCGATACGATTTCCATCAGCGAACGGCCAGCCTGCGTTGAGGATCGTGCGGTACCAGGGCACTGGGAAGGGGACCTGTTGTGCGGCAGCAGGAACAGCCAGATTGCCACGCCGGTAGAGCGCCATAGCCGCTACGTGATGCTGGTAAAGGTGGGTGGAAAAGATACCGAGACAGTGGTGAACGCGCTGATCGAAAATGCCCAGCGACTGCCTCAGGAGCTCTACCGATCACTGACCTGGGATCGCGGCAAGGAGATGGCCGCTCACAAGCGCTTTACCCTGGCGACGGACATCCAGGTCTATTTCTGCGATCCGCAAAATCCCTGGCAGCGAGGGACGAATGAAAATACCAACGGCCTGCTACGGCAGTACTTCCCGAAGGGAATGGATCTCTCGCTCTACTCGCAGGATGAGCTGGATGTAGTCGCTCGGCAGTTGAACGAGCGCCCCAGAAAGACTCTGGGATACACGACCCCTGCCGAGTGCTTTAGCCACCTTTGCCGGGTATCAGAGGCTGTGCAGGGCTTCTTTAGCCTGCTCGACAGCCATTGACAGATGCTTGCCAAGTGCGGCCGTGCTCAAGACGCTGACTTTGGAACTGACCGACAAGCTACGTAAGTCAGCCTCCTATCAACTGGCAAAACCGCCAGTTTGCCCAACCCAAAATGATGACGATGGTCAAGATACTGCTGGCAAAGCACTGCTACCCGCCAGACAAGACTCCTGAGACAGCCAAGTAGGCCGTTGCACAGGCAGCACTGTTGGCTGATGCCTGGGTATTCGAGCATCCCTGACTGCTATGTTTCTCGACATCCTTGTGGTTGTTGGCATGCCTGCGCTCATCTTCGCAGAGTAGCTTCTGCTGCTCGCCCAGAAGACCTAAATTACTGCCTCAGAACTGGAAATCGGCAGGTGATGACTGACAGCGCGCGCTCACGAGACACCTGCAAAAGTTAAGTTTTTAACCTGAATTTGGCCACAAAACTGCAAAAGTTAACTAAAAAATCTGTTAATGCGTAGTTTTTTGTGATGGGCTGGCGCTGGGGTTGGCTGAAAGCCCCGACTATAGCGGAGATGACCAATCACCCGCAAAACGTGACTAGGAGCCAATAGCGCAGATATACCTATTGAGCCATGGAGACGAGTGCCCGTGACGAAGGAAAAAGTGAGGCGAATCCCGCCGCCGTGGGCGGGTCGAACCGGACTGGCAAAGCTACCGTAATGCACCTGGCAGGGCAAACCGGGACGTCGATCCGATGCTGGCGCTTTGATGGCTCTCAAGGCATTCTTGGCCCCGTTCAGGCGCTGGTTCGGCCCAGCGCTCATTGCCATGCCACTTGGGACTCTCAACGTTTGGTCGATCGACTTCCATCAGCGTCAGCCCGCCTTGAAAGGCTTGCACGAGGAATCGCCACCGCGTGTGCGCGACTTCTGGTGCCACGACGCCTGCGCGTCCACTGGCAGCTGTTGCGTTATTCGGCGACGGCTCTCGGAGCGATTGAAGAGCGGATCCTGATCAGCGACTTCAGTGGTCGCCTGCAATTTCTCAACAGCCAGGCCGAGGCAATGTTCGGCCTGAATAGCCGAGAGGCGCCGCGCTATCGTTTGCAGGAGCTGCTGCCGACTCTGGATCCCCTGGCGTTCGATGCGGCCAATTCGACCGTTGACCTGTGCCTTGAGGCGGTGCGACTGCTTCAGGAGGGTGAAAACCATCTCTTTTCGATCACGCGTCGGGCTTTGCGGCTGGCGGGTGAGGTGGAGCCGTCCGGCTTTGTCTGGGTCATGCGTGATATCACCCGTGAGCGGGCGGCGCAGGCCGCACTGGTTGAGCGTGAGCGCTTCTGGTCAGAGGTGCTGCGCGCGGTACCCGACACGCTTTACGTGCAGGATCTGGAGGCCGGCAAGTTGCTCTTCAGCAACAGCAATCTGGCCACGCGACTGGGCTACAGCGAAGAGGAGCGCGGCGAGGACAGCAATCTGTTCTGGCAGCGCATCAGCCACCCAGACGATCAGGAATATATCTGGAGGCTGCTGGCCCTGCGCGGTTCGATGATTGACGGCGTGGCTCAGGAGTCGTTGTTGCGCTGGCGCCACCGTGACGGCAAATGGCATTGGTTCAATGTGACGGAACAGGTCCTGACCCGTGATGACCAGGGGCGGGTGCGACGCTTGATCGGCGTGGCACGAGACGTTACCGCGAACATGGACCACAGCCACTCGCTGCGTGACAGCGAGCGCCGCTACCGGATGCTCGCGGGCAGCCTGCGCGATGTGATCTTCACCACCGACAGTTCGCTGCGCATTGATTACATCAGCCCTTCAATCCAGACCGTGCTTGGCTACAGCCCGGAGTGGGCGGCGCGTCATGGGCTGGAGCGGGTAGTGACCAAGCCGCGTCAGGCGGCGCGCTTCTATGATCTGATGCGGCGGGTGCGCGATGCGTCGGCCAGCCCGGCTGAACTGGCCAAGCTGGGGCAGGATTTACAGACGCAAACGCTGTATTTCGATTGCCTCGCGGCTGATGGCCGGCCCGTTGCAATCGAACTGCGGATCATGCTGATTTCCGACGAGAGCAACCGGTTCGATGGGACCCTGTGCATCGGCCGGGATGTCAGCGAACAGCGTCAGGCCGATACGGCATTGCGCCGCGCCGCAACCGTATTCGACCATTCCACCGCGGCCATCGTCGTCACTGACCCCGCCGGCAAGATCGCTCAGGTCAATGCGGCGTTCGTCCGGATCACCGGCTTCAGCGGCGACGAGGTAAAAGGCGAGCTGCCAATGGTGCTCAGCGCCGATAGGCAACAGGCCAACCAGATGGATTACGTGCACAGCCAGGTCCTCCAGACCGGTAGCTGGGAAGGGGAGTTCTGGCTCAAGCGCAAGGGTGGCGAGACTTACCCCTGCTGGATCGGCATTACCGCCGTTCGCGATGATGAGAATGAGCTAGTCAGCTATGTCTGTTTTTTCAGCGACATGAGTGAGCGTAAAGCCAGCGAAAAGCGGATCCACCGCCTTGCCTATTACGACGGGCTGACTCAGCTGCCCAATCGCACCCTGTTTCAGGACCGTTTGCACAGCAGCCTTCAATTGGCCGCCCGTCGCCGTGGCTGGGTCGTGCTGATGTTTCTCGATCTGGATCGCTTCAAGCCGATCAACGACTCGCTCGGCCATGCCGCCGGTGACCGCATGCTCAAGGATGTCGCGGTCCGTCTGGCCTCTTGTGTGGATGAAGACGATACCGTGGCGCGCATGGGCGGCGATGAGTTCACTTTTCTGCTGCACCCTGGCGGAGATCGCGATGAAGCACTGAGCAGGGCCATTCACGTGGCTGAACGAATCCTGGCCAGTCTCGCCGACCCCTTCGTGCTCTCTGGCCGCGAGTTCTTTGTCACTGCGAGTATTGGCATCGCCCTGAGCCCACAGGACGGCAACGACATCAGTCAGCTGATGAAGAATGCCGATACCGCGATGTACCACGCCAAAGAACGAGGCAAAAACAACTTCCAGTTTTACCAGGCCGAGATGAATGCCAGCGCACTGGAACGTCTGGAGCTGGAAAGCGATCTGCGCCACGCCCTCGAACAGCAACAGTTCGTGCTGCACTACCAGCCACAGTACCTTGCCGACGGCCACACGCTGACTGGCGTCGAAGCGTTGCTGCGCTGGCAGCACCCATCCCGAGGGCTGGTGCCGCCCGGTGAGTTCATCCCTGCGCTGGAAGAGCTGGGGCTGATTGTCGAGGTAGGCGACTGGGTCATCGACGAAGCCTGTCGGCAGATCGGCAGCTGGGAGCGGGAGGGCGTGGTGGTGCCAAAGGTGTCGGTGAACCTTTCGGCCCGCCAGTTTGCCGATGGGCAGCTGGGCCAGCGCATCGCCGGAATCCTCGCGGCTAGCGGAATTGAACCGAGCCGACTGGAGCTGGAGCTGACCGAAAGCATACTGATGCAGGATGTCGGCGGCGCGCTGCGGATGCTCGATGCGCTCAAGCAGCTCGGTCCATCGATTGCCATTGACGATTTCGGCACGGGTTACTCTTCATTGAATTACCTCAAGCAATTCCCGATCGATGTGCTGAAAATCGACCGCAGCTTCGTCGACGGTCTACCCGAAGGCGAGCAGGACGGGCAGATAGCCCGAGCGATCATTGCCATGGCGCACAGTCTCGGGCTGTCAGTGATCGCGGAGGGCGTCGAAAATCAGGCCCAGCTGGATTTTCTTCGCGACCATGGCTGTGACGAAGTGCAGGGTTTCTATCTGGGGCGGCCAGTTTCAGCGGCGATGTTGAAAGAATCGGTTTCAAACTGCCGGCTGCAGGTTGCCTGTGGTCAGCTCGAACCAAGGCCCGTGTTGTAGCGGTGCGGCGAGCCGCAACTTCGATTTGCTTGCAGCTTGTCTCATGTTGCAGATGACCACGGCTCATACCCGCACCTCGGTGGATAGGGTAGAATCCGCGCCTCTTTATTACCGCCAGCTGATTCTCAGAGGACTGCCATGTTCAGCCGTGATTTGACCCTCGCCCGTTTCGACGCCGATCTCTTCGCTGCCATGGAGCAGGAAGCCAAGCGTCAGGAAGACCACATCGAGCTGATCGCCTCGGAGAACTACACCAGCCCGGCGGTGATGGAAGCCCAGGGTTCGGTGCTCACCAACAAGTACGCCGAAGGCTATCCGGGCAAGCGCTACTACGGCGGTTGCGAGTACGTCGACGTGGTCGAGCAGCTGGCCATCGACCGCGCCAAGGAACTGTTCGGCGCCGACTACGCCAACGTCCAGCCGCATG
>CETJ01011831.1_pt1 | contig 11266 bp, 9 predicted proteins | sample 531341 | NCBI WGS metagenome assembly CETJ01 (sample SAMEA2622677, study PRJEB7988) | marine metagenome | isolation source: saline water (ENVO:00002010), including | reverse complement strand
CACCATGTGCATTTTTGGCAGATGGGCGAACACGATGCCTCGCTGGAGGCCCATGTGATTATCGAGGAAAGTGCATGGGATCAGCTTGAGAATATCAAATACAGGATAAAACAGGCTCTGGCGCAGGAATTCAACATACGTCATTCAACACTGGAATTCGAGCACCCGGACCACATGCACAAGGATGCCCACACCTATGGGCACGGTTGACAGAAAATTCTCCATAAGCATCGGCGAGAGCGGCGACTATTTTAATAGGCCGCCCAGGCGCGGAATTTTGCCGGCATGAATCCGAGCAGCGAGAAAGGACCAGAGACTAATAGCGCAGTTGCAGAATTCGCCGGGCGCCATTCAGCACAATCAGCCCGATGATCAGACCAATAACCAGGTCGGGATAACGGGAACCCGTCCAGGCGACCAATACACCGGCGACGATAACGCCCACATTGGCGATGACATCGTTAGCGGAAAAGATCCAACTTGCTTTCATGTGTGCGCCGCCGTGCCGGTTTCTTGCGATAAGCACCAGACACCAGACGTTGGCCGCCAGGGCCACAAGACCAAAACCCATCATTAACGCGGATACGGGTTCGCTGCCGAAAACAAATCGCCGCCCGACTTCAGCCAGGACTCCCAGCGCCAGAATCAACTGCAGCCAGCCTGACAAATGCGCCGCGCGCAGCTTGGTGCGAAGGCTGTTCGCCACCGCATAGAGGGCGACGCCATAGACCGCGGCATCAGCAAACATGTCCAAAGAATCCGCTATCAAGCCAGTGGATTGCGCCAGCCAGCCTACCGTCAGTTCAACCACGAACATAACGCCGTTGATGGCCAGCAACCACTTCAGTATACCGGCTTCGACCTGGGCGGTTGCCTCTTCCTTCTCCCTGGCCAGGACTAAATCCTCTTCCCCCGCCGGGGTGGTTTTTTCGAGCGTGGCACCCAGCCCCAGGGAACGCATCCTCTCCTCGATGGCAGCCCCATTGTCGCCATGGAATACCCGCACCTTCCGATTCGGTGTATCGAACTCCAGTAAAACCCGGGGCTCAATACTGTCCAGAGCCATGCGGATCATCCCCTCTTCCGACGGGCAGTCCATTTTTGGTACCCGGTAGTCACTGACATAGCCATGTTGAAAAGCCGTATCAGTATTCGCTATCCCAGAAGTGGGGGCACTGGCAATCTTGTTGCTCTGGCAGTTGTCATTACACGGGTCAGACATCGAAAAAAGCCCTTGAGAATGTACAGACGGTCACTATAAACTCTATAACAACTATAGAGTCAATCGGAATATTGAGAGATGATAAAAATCGGCGAACTGTCGAAAGTGACTGGCTGCTCCGTGCAAACCATCCGGCATTATGAAAAGGAACAATTGATTGCCTCCGCAGAACGCAGTGAAGGTAATTTTCGCCTGTACGATGAAGTTGCCGTTGAGCAATTACTGTTCATCAAGCACTGTCGCAGCCTGGATCTCAGTTTGCCGGAGATCCGGCAATTATTGGGATTAAGCCGTTCCCCCGGCGCACAATGTGATGACGTGAATCGGATGATGGATAGGCATATCGAGCAGGTGGAGGCGCGTATCCAGGAACTAACCAAACTGAACGAGCAACTGAGAATGCTGCGCCGCAGCTGTTCAAACCGTCGGACAGTCGAGCAATGCGGCATATTGCGGAATTTGTCGGCTACTCCGGTTTCGAGCGGCTGACACCCGGTTCCAAAAACTCTCCTGAACGTTCTGTAACAGGGGCATTTTTCCAGCGTGGGCGCCGACCGCAATGGTGAGAGAAGAACTGCACAGCGGAAAACCGGTCAGTCTGTTGAATGACTGGTTTACCACCTATGACGGCTATTACCTGTATTACCCGAGTCGCCGTCAATCATCCCCGCTGTTTCGCTTGCTGGTGGATGCACTGAGGTTCAAATAGAAAAACCGGGTAATTCCAGGTAATTAATCAAAGTCCAAAAACAAACAACCCGGCAATGGCGCCGGGTTGAATGAACGCCTGTCATTGACAGACGGTTACCAGAGAGTGCCCGTCGTTGCCGGCTACTCCCACTCAATCGTCGCCGGCGGCTTGCTCGAGACGTCGTAGGTGACGCGGGAGATGCCTTCGATTTCGTTGATGATGCGGTTGGAGACCTTCTCCAGCAGCTCGTAAGGCAGGTGCGCCCAGCGCGCGGTCATGAAGTCGATGGTTTCTACCGCACGCAGGGCAACGACCCAGGCGTAGCGGCGGCCATCACCGACCACACCCACCGACTTGACCGGCTGGAACACCACGAACGCCTGACTGGTCTTGTGGTACCAATCGAAGTTGTGCAGTTCCTGGATAAAGATATGGTCGGCCAGACGCAGCAGGTCGGCGTATTCCTTCTTCACTTCACCGAGGATGCGTACACCCAGACCCGGGCCCGGGAACGGGTGACGGTAGACCATGTCGTAGGGCAGGCCCAGTTCCAGGCCGATCTTGCGCACCTCGTCCTTGAACAGTTCACGCAGCGGCTCGACCAGTTCAAAGGCCATGTCCTCCGGCAGGCCGCCCACGTTGTGGTGCGACTTGATCACGTGCGCCTTGCCGGTCTTGGCACCAGCAGACTCGATCACGTCGGGGTAGATGGTGCCCTGGGCGAGGAATTTCACATCCTTGAGCTTGGTCGCCTCGGTATCGAACACCTCGATAAAGGTGCGGCCAATGACCTTACGCTTCTCTTCCGGGTCGGAGACGCCGGCCAGGCGACCGAGGAACAGGTCTTCCGCATCAGAGCGGATGACCTTGACGCCCATGTTCTCAGCGAACATGGCCATGACCTGATCGCCTTCCTGGTGACGCAGCAGACCGTTGTCGACGAAGACACAGGTCAACTGGTCGCCGATGGCCTTGTGCAGCAGCGCGGCAACCACCGAGGAGTCCACACCGCCGGACAGGCCCAGCAGCACCTTGGAGTCGCCAACCTGCGCACGCACGGTGGCGATGGCATCTTCAACGATGTTGGCCGGCGTCCAAAGCGCTTCACAGCCGCAGATGTCGAGCACGAAGCGCGACAGAATGCGGCCGCCCTGCTTGGTATGCGTCACTTCCGGGTGGAACTGCACGCCGTAGTAGCCGCGCTCGTCATCAGCCATAGCCGCGATCGGGCAGCTCGGGGTGCTGGCCAGGATGTGGAAGCCTTCCGGAATCGAGGTGACCTTGTCGCCGTGACTCATCCACACATCCAGACCAAGCACGCCGTCGGCGTCCACGTGATCTTCGATGCCGTCCAGCAGACGGCCCTTGCCGACCACATCGACACGGGCATAGCCAAACTCGCGAACGTCGGAACCTTCAACCTTGCCACCCAATTGCTCTGACATGGTCTGCATGCCGTAGCAGATGCCGAACAGCGGTACGTTCAGATCAAATACCGCCTGCGGGGCGCGCGGGCTGTCAGCTGCGTGCACCGACTCCGGGCCACCGGCCAGGATGATGCCACGCGGCGCAAAGGCGTTGATGTCCTCGGCGCTCATGTCCCAGGGATGGATCTCGCAGTAAACGCCGATCTCGCGCACCCGACGGGCAATGAGTTGGGTGTACTGGGAACCGAAGTCCAGAATCAGGATGCGGTGAGCGTGAATATCATGCAGGGACATGGAATTTCCTCAGAAAAAGTAAGCTACAAGCGCCAAGCCGCAAGCTACCAGTACACGCCGTACTGCTTGCAGCTTGAGGCTTTCAGCTTGCCGCTGGCGGGTTGAGCTGCGCTCAACCTACCCGATAGTTCGGCGCTTCCTTGGTGATCTGCACGTCGTGTACGTGCGACTCACTCATGCCTGCGCCGGTGATGCGAACAAACTCGGGCTGGGTGCGCATCTGTTCGATGGAGCTGGAGCCGGTATATCCCATGGAAGCACGCAGGCCGCCCATCAGTTGATGGATGATGGCAGACAGCGCGCCCTTGTAGGGGACGCGGCCTTCAATGCCTTCAGGCACCAGCTTCTCGGCGCCGGCGGCGGAATCCTGGAAGTAACGGTCTGCGGAGCCACCGCCAGCGTTGGCCATCGCACCCAGCGAGCCCATGCCGCGGTAGGCCTTGTAGGAACGGCCCTGGAACAGCTCGACTTCGCCCGGCGCTTCTTCGGTACCGGCGAACATGGAACCCATCATCACAACGGACGCGCCAGCAGCGATAGCCTTGGCCAGATCACCGGAGAAGCGAATGCCGCCGTCCGCGATCAGCGGCACGCCGGTGCCTTCCAGTGCGGCAGCCACGTCAGCAATGGCAGAAATTTGCGGTACGCCAACGCCGGCAACGATACGGGTAGTACAGATGGAGCCCGGGCCAATGCCCACCTTGACGGCATCTGCGCCGGCCTCAGCCAGCGCCTTGGCGGCAGCGCCAGTGGCGATGTTGCCGCCGATCACCTGAATGTCCGGGAAGTTCTGCTTGACCCAGCTGACGCGGTCGATCACGCCCTTGGAGTGGCCGTGTGCGGTATCAACGATGATCACATCAACACCGGCAGCCGCCAGCGCTTCAACGCGAGCCGGCGTTTCCGGGCCGGTACCAACAGCGGCGCCAACCAGCAGGCGACCCTGATCGTCCTTGGCAGCGTTCGGGTAGGCACGGGCCTTTTCGATGTCCTTGACGGTCATCATGCCCTGCAGGCGGAAGGCGTCGTCAACGATCAGCACTTTCTCGATGCGATGAATGTGCAGCAGCTGACGCACTTCGGAAGCGGCGACACCTTCCTTGACGGTGACCAGTTTGTCCTTGGGTGTCATTACGTCGCTGACCAGCGCATTCATGCGAGTTTCAAAGCGAATGTCGCGAGCAGTGACGATACCGACCAGATCACCGTTGGACAGCACCGGCACACCGGAGATGTTGTTCTGGTGAGTCAGTTCGATCAATTCGGCAACGGTAGCGCTGGCGTCGATGGTGATCGGGTCACGGACCACACCGGATTCGAATTTCTTGACCTTGCGGACTTCGGCGGCCTGCTGCTCGACGGTCATGTTCTTGTGGATGATGCCCATGCCACCTTCCTGCGCCATGGCAATTGCCAGACGGGCTTCGGTGACGGTATCCATCGCAGCAGACAGCAGCGGGATGTTCAGTTCGATACGACGGGTCAGACGGGTCTTGAGACTCACGTCCTTGGGCAGGACCTCGGAGTATCCGGGCACCAGGAGAACGTCATCAAAGGTAAGTGCTTCTTGGCGAATACGCAGCATAGCAGGCTCCCGAGCGGGAAAAATGGAAGCGCGCCATTATACCTATCACCCCGGTCACACTCAATTGGATTCGGCATGCTAAATCACCACAGATATCAGCTGCTGCACGCTGCCCGGGCGGTCGTGAACACGCCATTTCAATGCACCTGAATTTGTCGCCAGCCTGCTAGAATGCGCCCATGAACGACGACCACCTGTTTCAGAAGCTGACCGCCGAGCCGGATGTGCTCAGCGTCAGCCAACTCAACGCCCGCGCCAGACAGCTGCTGGAAGACGTCTTCCCGCGTATCTGGGTCGAGGGCGAGCTGTCCAACCTGTCGCGCCCCAGCTCCGGACACATGTACTTCACCCTGAAGGATGACCGGGCGCAGATTCGCTGCGCCCTGTTCCGCCAGAATGCTGCTCGGGTGCGATTGGCGATGCGCGACGGCCAGCAAATTCGCGCCCGTGGCAGGGTCAGTCTGTACGAGGGCCGCGGCGATTACCAGTTGATCGTCGACAGTGTCGAGGCGGCCGGTGACGGCGCGCTGCGCCAAGCATTCGACGCGCTGAAAGCCAAGCTGCAGGCCGAGGGTCTGTTCGTCAGTGAGCGCAAGCGGCCATTGCCCGCACATCCGACCCGGATCGGCGTCATCACCTCTCCGAGCGGCGCCGCCGTGAGGGATATCATCAGTGTCTTCGGCCGCCGTGCACCTTTTATCGAGCTGGTGATCGTGCCCGCTGCGGTGCAGGGCCGCGAGGCGGCGCCGCAGCTGGTCAAGGCGCTGGAGCGGGCTGACCGTGCCGGCTTCGACGCCATTATCCTCAGCCGCGGCGGCGGCTCGCTGGAGGATCTCTGGCCGTTCAACGAGGAAAGTGTCGCGCGCGCCCTCGCCGCCTGCCAAACGCCGACCATCAGCGCGGTCGGCCACGAAACCGATTTCTCCATCAGCGACTTTGTGGCCGATGTGCGCGCCCCGACTCCGTCGGCCGCGGCCGAGTTGCTCAGCCCGGATCGGCTGGCTCTGCTGCGTCAGGTCGAGCAACTGCAGCGCCGCCTGCAGCAGCGCCTGAGCGAGCGCCTGAGCCGCGCACGCCTGCAACTCGATGGCCTGCGCCGGCGCCTGCGCCATCCCGGCGAACGCCTGGCCCAGCAGGCTCAGCGACTGGACGAACTGGAAATGCGCCTGCGCCGTGCGCTCGACAATCGACTGCGCCAGCGCAGCGATCGCCTGCAGCACCTGCACACACGGCTGAATACCCAGCATCCGGGCCGTCGCCTGCAGCGCCTGCATGAACAGTGGCAACAGCTCGACCAGCGCCTGCCGCGCGCCATGCAACAGCAATTGAAGCAACAGCAGAGCCGCCTGCAGCAACAGGTGCAGGCGCTGCATCTGGTCAGCCCGCTGGCCACCCTGGGGCGCGGCTATAGCTTCCTGCTGGATCAGCAGGGCAAGGCGGTACGCAGTGCTGGCGACACCCGCCCGGGCCAGCGCCTGACTGCCCGCCTGCACGACGGTACACTCGCGGTGGAAGTCGTAAAAGACGAACCCCATACTCTCTCGCTGCTGGACTGATCCATGCTCGGTAATCGATTGCGCCGCCCGCTGGCGGTACTGCTTCTCACCGCCTTCAGCCTGCCCGCGCTGGCCGATGGTTTTATTACCCGGCTGCTCAACAAACCGGTGCCCGGCGGCGTTGCTGTAGTGGTGCTGCCCGAGCAAGCCGAGGCGCCGCGGGCGACCTTTCAGGGCAAACCGCTGCTGACCATCCGCGAAGATGGCCAGCGCTGGATCGCCATCGTCGGACTGGGCCTGGATGTACCGGCCGGCCAGCAGCAAATCGATCTGGCGGACGGTCGCCAGCTGGCATTCAATGTCAGCTCACGCGAGTACACCCAGCAACACATCACCCTGAAGAACCGCAGTCAGGTCAATCCGGATCCGGCGCAACTGGCACGTATTGAGCGTGAGTTGAAGGAGCAGACCGATGCCTACGCGCATTTCAGTCCGCGCCAGCCCAGCAACCTGCTGTTCGACCGTCCGGTGCCTGGCCGCCAGTCCAGCCCCTTCGGTGTACGCAGGTTCTTCAATGGCGAGGAACGCAATCCGCACTCCGGCCTCGACTTCGCCGCCGGCACCGGCACGCCGATAAAGGCGCCCGCTGCCGGCCAGGTCATTCTGGTGGGTGACTACTTCTTCAACGGCAAAACCGTCTTCGTTGACCACGGCCAGGGGCTGATCAGCATGTTCTGCCACCTGTCAGCCATTGACGTGGCCGTGGGTCAGGAAATCCCCCGCGGCGGCGTTCTCGGCAAGGTGGGTTCTACAGGTCGCGCGACCGGCCCGCACCTGCACTGGAACGCGAGCCTGAATGGCAACCGGGTTGATCCGACGATCTTCATTGGCACCTACCAGCCTTGAGCTCGCCCGGAAACGGGCGCGCAAAGATCCGGCAGAATTCGCGCCACAGCGACAATAAAAACCAACATTTATTCGCCACACGGTGATTCCTGCCAATTTTTTTCAACTTGTTGCAACTCAAAACCTCAGACATTACCTTCTACTGCAACGAACTCTTATCTGTCATTGCCTCAGGCCTTCACAAGAGGCCGGCCAGCCCAGGGAAACCCAGACCATGAGCATGCTCAAAGACCCGTCCAGCAAGTACCGCGCGTTCCAGCCGATCAACCTGCCCGACCGCCAATGGCCCAGCCGCACCATTACCGAAGTACCGGTCTGGTGCAGCTCCGACCTGCGTGATGGTAACCAGTCACTGATCGAGCCGATGGATCCGGCGCGCAAGCTGCGGTTCTTCAAGACACTGGTCGCTGTAGGGCTGAAGCAGATCGAAGTTGCCTTCCCATCTGCCTCGCAGACCGATTTCGACTTCGTGCGCACGCTGATTGAGGATGGCCATATCCCGGAAGACGTGACCATTCAGGTGCTGACCCAGGCCCGCGCCGATTTGATCGAACGCACCTTTGAGTCCGTTCGCGGTGCCAAGAAGGTCATCATTCATGTCTACAATGCGACCGCACCGAGCTTCCGCCGCATCGTATTCAAGCAGGACAAGCAGGGCGTGACCGATATTGCCGTCAACGCCGCCAAGCTGATCAAACAGCTGGCCGCCGAGCAACCAGACACCCAGTGGACCTTCCAGTACTCACCGGAAATCTTCACCTCAACCGAACTGGACTTCGCCGTTCAGGTCTGTGATGCCGTGCTCGACGTCTGGCAGCCGACGCCCGAGAACAAGGTGATCCTCAACCTGCCGGCTACCGTCGAGGTCTCCACTCCGAACATTTACGCCGACCAGATCGAATGGTTCTGCCGCCACATCAGCCGCCGCGACAGCGTGCTGGTCAGCCTGCACACCCACAACGATCGCGGCACCGGTGTAGCCGCGACCGAGCTGGGCCTGATGGCCGGGGCTGACCGCGTCGAAGGCTGCCTGTTCGGCAACGGCGAGCGCACCGGTAATGTTGACCTGGTCAACGTGGCGCTGAACATGTACACCCAGGGTCTGCATCCGGGGCTCGACTTTTCCGATATCGACGCCGTGCGCAAGGTGGTCGAGGAGTGCAACCAGTTACCGGTTCATCCGCGCCACCCGTATGTCGGCGATCTGGTCCACACCGCCTTCTCCGGTTCGCACCAGGATGCGATTCGCAAGGGCTTTGCCCAGCAGGACCCGAACGGCATTTGGGAAGTCCCCTACCTGCCGATCGATCCGGCTGATATCGGCCGCAGCTACGAGGCGGTCATCCGCGTCAACAGCCAGTCCGGCAAGGGTGGTATCACCTATCTGCTGGAACAGGAGTACGGCATCAGCCTGCCGCGCCGCATGCAGATCGAGTTCAGCCAGGTGGTTCAGGGTGAAACCGATCGCCTTGGCCTGGAGCTGACTGCAGCGCAGATTCACGGTTTGCTGGAGAAGGAATATCTGCAGGCAACCAGCCCGTATGCGCTGATCCGTCACCGCCTGCAGGAAGAAAACGGCATCAGCGCGGTCGACGTCGAAGTGCTCAATCAGGGTAATACCCTGCATTGGCGCGGTCTGGGCAAGGGCCCGCTGGAGGCACTGGTCGCCGGTCTACCGGTTGCCGTGGAGATCATGGATTACCACGAGCACGCCATCGGCTCGGGCACCAACGCCAAAGCCGCGGCCTACGTTGAAGTCCGCCTGGACGGCGGTCGCCCGGTACACGGTCTCGGTATCGACGAGAACCTGACGACCGCCAGCTTCCGTGCTCTGTTCAGCGCACTCAACCGGGCACTGCGTCAGGCCGAGGCACAAGCCGCCTGACCCTGAATCCGCAGGGCATCGTCCTGCGGATCAGCCTTCTGCACCGGCAGCGCTCTGCTGCCAGTGCTCTCTCCCCCAGCTGCACATCGCTGCCAGTACCGGCTGCAAACTCGCACCGTGCTCGGTAATCCGATACTCCACCCGTGGCGGCACCTCGGCAAACACCGTGCGACTCACCACGCCGTCGCGCTCCAGCTCACGCAACTGCTGGGTCAACATCTTCTCGGTAATACCCGGCACCAAACGCTTCAACTCCGAGAAGCGCTGCGGGCCCTGAATGATGTGGTAGGCCAATACAGCCTTCCACTTGCCGCCGATCACGTCCAGCGTGACTTCGATAGGCGTCGAGTAGGTCTTGTCGCCACGCACCAATCGCTTGCTCTCGGCGATACGCAACTGCTCTTCGGTCATCTTATGATTACCTTTTGGTAAGTGACTGCCAAAATCGTACGTACTTGCCAAAAGGAATGCCACCCCCATAATGGCCGGCATTGGTAATTCACCGATGACTGAATCCGGGAGACACCCATGTCCAGCAATACCCTGTTTCAACCCGCTCGCCTCGGCAGCCTTCAGCTGCCCAACCGCGTGGTAATGGCCCCGCTGACCCGCCAACGCGCCGCCCAGCCCGGCAATCTGCCCCACGCTCTGAACGTCGAGTACTATACCCAACGCGCCAACGCCGGCCTGATCATCAGCGAAGGTGTGCAGATCAGCCCCGAAGCACAGGGCTACGCCTGGACGCCGGGCATTCACAGCCCCGAGCAGATTGAAGGCTGGAAGGCCGTGACCGAGTCGGTACACGCCGCTGGTGGTCGTATCTTCCTGCAGCTGTGGCACGTTGGCCGCATCTCGCACACCCTGATTCAGCCCAACGGTCAGGCACCGGTTGCCCCATCGGCTATTGCCGCCAAGGCGGAGGTCTACGTTCAGGAGCCGGACGGCAGTCATCATAAGGCCGCGGCATCAACCCCGCGCGCCCTGGAAACTGCAGAGCTGCCTCAGGTGGTGGAAAGCTACGCCCAAGCGACCCGCAACGCACTGCAGGCCGGCTTTGACGGCGTAGAGATTCACGCTGCCAACGGCTACCTGCTTGACCAGTTCCTCTGCTCCAACAGCAACCAGCGCACCGATGCGTATGGCGGCAGCGTCGAAAACCGGGCCCGTTTGGTACTCGAAGTCGTCGATGCAGTGGTCGCCGCCGCCGGCGACGCCGGCATCGTTGGCATCCGCATTTCTCCGCTCGGCACCTTCAACGGTGTTGAGGACGCCAACCCGCTGGAAACCTTTACCTATCTGCTGGAGCAGCTGAACAGCCGAGGCCTGGCCTACGTCCACGTCAACAAGCCGGACTGGGCGGGTGGCAGTTACGAGGGTTTCGACGAGTTGCTGGCTGCGCTGCGCAAGGTCTACAAGGGCGACTTTATCCTCGCTGGCGGCCTGGATGGCGAAAGCGCCTCTGCCGCAATCGACAGCGGTCTGGCGCAGTTTGCGGCGTTCGGGCGCCCCTACATTGCCAACCCGGACCTTGTCGCACGGCTGCAGGCCGGCGCGCCGCTCAATCAGGTCAACCCGCGCACGCTGTACGGCGGCGGCGCAGAAGGCTACACCGACTATCCGGTGATGGATGCCTGAATAGTGCAATTGCAGGGGGATGAGCACGCGCCTGGCGGACGCGACATGTCGCGTCCCTACGAATGCAACGCCCCCTCCTGTAGATACCGTCTTCCCGATCAGTGTGCAAGTGCTCTGATCGGGTC
>CETJ01093334.1_pt1 | contig 11333 bp, 11 predicted proteins | sample 531341 | NCBI WGS metagenome assembly CETJ01 (sample SAMEA2622677, study PRJEB7988) | marine metagenome | isolation source: saline water (ENVO:00002010), including | reverse complement strand
ATGCAATATCCGACTGAGGTTCCTGGGGTATCACTTCGCGAAACCCTTGAGTTGGCACTGCGAGCAAGGGGGAAAGTAAACATTGATGTCAAGTCTCGACTTTTGGAAGAAGCCGGTCGCATCGGTCTGCGCGTAGAGCTTCTTGACCGACCCGTAAATGTCGATCTATCAGGCGGCGAGAAAAAACGGAATGAGACTGCCCAACTTGCTGTTCTAGACCCACAGATAGCTGTCCTCGACGAACTTGACAGCGGGCTTGATATTGATGCGTTGCGCGCTTGTGCTGAACGTATCGAAGCGCTGACCGACTCGGGCCTTGGTGTGCTTTGCATCACTCACTACCACCGGCTCCTTGACTATCTGCCCGCAGACCAAGTTCATGTTCTCGTCGATGGACGAATTGTCGATAGTGGTGGACCAGATCTTGCGCTGGAGCTTGAAAACGAGGGTTATGCCCGTTTTCTTACCTCGAATGTCGAATCCGCCGGCGTGACGGTGTCCATCGGGGGTCTCGGAGCTGCAAAAGAAGTATCCAAGCCCGACTCCGACGACCCTTTCCCCGATCCACTTGCATGAACGACCTCGGTTAATGGAACGTGTGAGCGTCGCTAGACTGATCACGTTCCGCCCGGCCTAGCAGCGCAGGGGAGAGGCAACATGGAGCGTCACCTGCTCACGACTGAAGAGCTTGACGCCTTTTCGAAGGAGCTACCGGCGTGGTCCGTTTCTAGTGACTCCTTGGGGCGGACGTACCGTTTCGTTGACTTTGTGCACGCATTCGCATTCATGTCAGCTGTTGCAATGCATTGCGAACGTCTTAACCATCATGTCGAATGGTCCAATGTTTATGAAGTGGTGGAAGTTCGCCTCACCACTCACGATCGTGGTGGAGTGACGTCACTTGACACCACGCTGGCTCTACTCATGGAAGACCTTGCCAATGATTGATTTCAGACGCGTTCTTTTCCGGATTTATCGGGGTTGGGGAGCATTGCGGCCGGCGCGACTCACCATAGGAGTGCGTGCCCTAATTGTTGACGACGAAAATCGAATTTGCCTTGTCCGACATAGCTATCGCGAGGGCTGGTACCTGCCGGGTGGTGGCGTTAAAACCGGTGAATCTCTTGTCGGAGCAATACAAAGAGAACTTCTGGAGGAAACAGGCATCGAGTTGCCGCAAACTCCTCAGTTGGTTCACGGTGTCTTCTCATCTTTCAATGAACACAAGAGTGATCACGTGGTGGTCTTCGTTGTTACTGACTGGTCAGTTGGTGCGTCAGTCTCTCCAGAAATTGCCGAAGTTGGGTTTTTTGCCGCAGATGAAGTCCCTCAGGGAACCTCGGCTGCCACGACAAGACGGATCAAAGAACACATGACCGGAGTTCCGCCCGGACACCGGTGGTGAAGTCCGTCTAGACCTCTAGCTCATCTAAGCCAGTGAGCAAAGTGTTCCAAGACAGCGTCGCGCACTTAATGCGAACAGGGAACTTCACAACTCCCTTCAGCGCGTCAAGGTCTCCCAGTTCCAAGGGTTTGGCGTCTTTTGAGGTTGCGTCTTCCGCGCCAATTGACTCTTCGTGGATTGACATCATGGCCTTGAATTGTCGGGTGAGGTTGCGCACCTCGTCTACTGATTTACCCTGAACAGCAGCTGACATCATAGAAGCCGAAGCTTGGCTGATAGAACATCCCTGGCCAGTGATCAGTAGTTCGCGGATTACTTCGCCCTGTAATTCGAAAGTAAGCGAGACTTCGTCCCCGCAAAGTGGGTTGAAGCCCTCGGTTTTGTGCGCGGGCGGGCATTCAAGTTCGCCATGATGGCGCGGGCTGCGGTAGTGATCGAGGATGATTTCTTTGTACAGGTCTTCAAGGCCAGACACTTCACACTCCTCGCTCTAACGTGCGAACAATTCGCCGGCGGGTGCCAACGACGCCGTTAGAGCGTCAATGTCCGCTTCATCGTTATACACGTAGAGTGAGGCACGCGCCGTGGCCCCTACCCCTAGTTCGCGCATCAATGGTTTCGCACAATGATGACCGGCGCGAACGCATATACCTCGTTGATCTAAGACTTGACTCAGGTCGTGAGGATGCACATCTTGATACTGGATTGAGAGGACCCCGCCTCTTTCCGACGCATTGGGTGGGCCATGGATGGTTAGCTCCTCGCCGTAACGGTCATTGAGAACACGAAGTGCATAATCTGTTAGGTCAATCTCGTGTTGACGCACGTTGCTCATCCCCAACGACTCAAGAAAATCTACCGCTGCGCCTAGCCCAATGATTTCGGCGATTGGAGGTGTCCCCGCCTCGAATTTGTGAGGAAGCTCATTAGGTGTAAACCCATCTCGCCGCACGTCGAGGATCATCTCGCCTCCACCGAGAAATGGTGGCATTGCCTCCAAAAGTTCTGTTCGACCCCAGAGAACTCCGATGCCGGTGGGCCCGCACATTTTGTGGCCAGTAAAGCAGAGAAGATCCGCGCCGAGTTCTACAACATCCGTGGGAAGATGAGGAACGTATTGACTTCCATCGACCGCCATCAGCGCTCCCACGCTATGAGCTCGATCCGCAATTTCACGTATGGGATTGAGCGTTCCTAACACGTTACTCATGGCTGTGACGCTGACCATCTTGACTCCGTCTAGGAGTCGGTCGAGTTGGGATAAATCGAGATGACCATCAGACGTCAGAGGTATCCATCGAAGTTCGAAACCTTTTTCTGCCGAAAGTATTTGCCACGGCACGATGTTCGCGTGATGTTCCATGTCGCTGATAAGCACAACGTCGCCCGGGCCAAGATTGTCGCCACCCCAAGATCGCGCGATGAGGTTGAACGACTCAGTTGCATTCTTCGTGAAAACGATTTCGTTTGCCGACGGTGCGCCGATGAATGTCGCTAATCGCGCCCGTGCCCGCTCCATCGCCTCCGTGGCTTGAGCCGCTATTTCGTAAGCGCCTCGGTGCACATTTGCGTTGATGGTGCGGTAGTAGTCGTTCATCGCTTCGATAACCACAGTTGGCTTTTGAGACGACGACGCCGAATCTAGGTAAATGATTTGATGACCATTAACTGTTTGTGACAGCAGCGGGAAGTTGCTTTTGAGATCAGACGGAAGGCTCATAGGTCGAACCGTTCGTAGCCCTCACGCTCCAACCGTTCGGCAAGTTCAGGCCCCCCTGATTCCACTATTCGGCCGTCAACGAGAATGTGAACGTGATCAGGTTGGAGTTCTGTTAGGAGTCTCTGGTAATGGGTTATCAGAAGAACTCCCATTTCCGGACGGCTTTGCCGAACCTCGCGGACTCCCTTAGCGACAACTTTCAGGGCGTCAACATCGAGACCCGAATCGGTCTCATCTAGGACTGCTAAGTCAGGTTCGAGGATGGCTAATTGCAAGATCTCGTTCCGTTTCTTTTCGCCCCCCGAAAATCCTTCGTTGAGGTAGCGGTCCATAAACGATGCATCCATGTCGAGGCGCTCCATCCAATCTTGCATCGCAACATATATCTCTATAACGGAGACGTCCTCTCCCTTGCGGGCAGAAGCGGCCTGTCGCAAAAAATTGCGCACTGACACGCCTGAAATTTCCTGAGGGTATTGGAAAGCCAAAAACATGCCCGCTTTTGCGCGAACATCTGCGTCCCAATTCGTAATGTCGTCTCCTCGGAATCGCAAACAACCCCCTACCACCTCGTACTCAGGCGAACCCATGAGGGTCGTTGCGAGAGTTGATTTTCCCGATCCGTTAGGACCCATGATCGCGTGAACCTCGCCGGCCTCAATTGTGAGATCGACCCCATGTAAGATCTTTGGGCCTTCGGTGGCCTGGACCTCGAGGGCCTCAATCTCGAAGAGCGTGGATGCCATACAACCGAGTGTATTGGCGGTTTTGCTCAATTAGCACTGTCTTGATAGTGCAAATAGGCAGGATGAATTAGGTTGGGCCTTGCGACTATCAATTACCCCAGGAAATCACGACAAACGTCAAGCCAGAATTGCGTTGTCAGACTGAGTGATTCGGTGTCAATTCGCTCGTCATGACCATGAAAACGACTCATGAAGTCACTCGCTTTGAGATCGGGGCTAAAAAGCCCCGCACCGTAAGCGACGGAACCAAGGTTTCGATACACGCGAGCATCGGTGAAACCAACAATCAGTTGAGGAGAAAGGCGAGCAGTCGGGAACGGCTGGTTAACGGCCTTTTGGATTGTGTCCCACATGGGATTGTCCATCCGGCTAATGCTCGCTGGATCATTCATGATGATCTCAACTTCGATTTGTTCCCCTAAATCCCCCAAAGCTTGGTCGAGGTGCGCTTGAACCTCCGCTGTCGATTCTCCGGGCAAGGTGCGTATGTCAACATTGATATCAAGCTGATCGGGAATGACGTTGGTCTTCATGCGACGATCGGACTCGGCAACATTGGGTGAGAAAGTCGTGTGCGTGCAGCTGTAGAAATGGCGAGCGAGACCCTCCACGGGGTGCGCGTCAAGCCAGTCTTCAATGCGATCAGCGTCGAGCATGATCTCCTTTGTTTCTTGATCGACGTCGAGGATGTCAACCTGTTGACGCCATAGTTCGTGGAACTGGGCAGGGGGTCTGTATTCAGCTAAACGTTGGACAACTGCGGCAGCCCGAACTAAAGCGTTATCTGATTTGAATGGTGCCGAGCCGTGACCCGGAGTTCCCTTAACGCGCACTTTGCGCCACGCGACACCCTTTTCTCCGACGTTGATTCCGATGTAAGGGTTGTCGCTGGGTCCTGTGTGAAGTCCCCCGTTTTCGGTGAGGACGTAATCGGCCACGATCGCTTCGGGGTGGTGATCAGCCATCCACTGAGCCCCGTGCGCTGATCCCGATTCCTCATCGGCAACTGCGAAATAGATCAAATCTCCCGTCGGGCGAAAGCCAGTATCGGCTAGATGTCGAAATGCGACAGCCTGCGAGGCGGTCAAGTTCAGCATGTCAACGGCACCTCGACCCCACACCTCGTCGTTGACCAGTTCGCCTCCGAACGGGTCGCGCGTCCAGCCGTCAGGGTTTACGGGAACAACATCGGTGTGACCCATGAGGCACAAGCTTGGTGACGTCGCATCGGTACCCGCGATTCGCGCGACCAATGATTTTCGCCCAGGGGTCGGTTCGAAGGTCTCTATGTCGATCCCTGGGCCCTCGAGGAAAGTTTCTAACGCATCACTATTAAGAACCTCGTTACCAGATGTTGCCGTGCCGTCGTTCACGCAAGCATTCCTGATCAGGGTTTGTAACAGTTCAACAGTTGTTTGGGTTCGGCGGTCTCTTTCAGTTGCCATAAGAGGAGCGTAGAGGGGTCAACTTGCTGCTGTCTCTAGATCTCGCAATGGACTGCAACCAACAGTTTGTTTTGAATGTCATGCGATGGCGTATGTGGTGAACTACAGAAGTGACGAACGAGGCGTTGTGCGACTTAACAGCTATAGAAATGAGAGGTTTGCTCACTGCAGGAGATGTCAGCGCTCGCGAACTATTGGCCGCCCATCTGGAGCGGATAGATCGAATCAACCCGAGTGTCAACGCAATAGTGACGCTCGTTCCAGAACTCGCAGCCGAAAGAGCGCTGAAAGCTGATGAAGCTTTCGCCCGAGGAGAGTCACTGGGGGTACTTCACGGACTACCAGTAGTTCACAAAGACCTCGTTAACACAGCCGGCGTTCGAACAACGTCGGGTTCACTCATATTCAAAGACCACGTTCCTGAACATGATGATCTCATCGTCGAACGACAACGAGAAGCGGGCGCGGTCATGATTGGAAAGACCAACGTCCCTGAGTTCGGTGCGGGCTCCCAAACATTCAACGAAGTTTTCGGAGTTACTTCCAACCCGTATGACACGTCTTTTACGTGCGGCGGTAGTAGCGGCGGGGCTGCTGTTGCGCTTGCCGCACGCATGGTGCCCCTCGCAGATGGATCCGATCTAGGAGGCTCTTTACGTAACCCCGCCTCTTTTTGCAATGTCGTAGGGTTCCGTCCTTCCGGCGGACGAGTTCCCACCGTGCCGAATACGGAACTGTGGGTCCCGCTGGCCACGACCGGGCCGATGGCGCGAACCGTCAGTGATATTGCGTTGTTCATGCAAGCGATAGCTGGCCAGCACCGCCTTGCACCGAGTTCGAATGTTGAATCACCAGAGGTCTTTGCTGGATCGCTGAAAAGAGACTTCGGAGGCGTAAAGGTGGCATGGTCCCCGGATCTTGGTGGTCTGCCCGTCGACGCAGCTGTACGAACCGCTCTCGCTGATGTGCCTGACCTGCTCTCAAATTTGGGTTGCGAAGTTATAGAAGCATGGCCAGACCTGTCTGACGCCCCTGAAATCTTCCAAACGCTTCGCGCATGGATATTCGCTTACCGCTACTCTCCGCTGCTTGAAACCCATAGCGAGCAACTAAAAGGCACAGTGATATGGAATACCGAAAAGGGACTTTCCATGTCTATGAGAGATCATGCCGAAGCTTGTTTCAAACAGGCAAGAATGTTCTCCGAACTCCAACGATTCATGACCGATGTTGAATACTTGGCGTGCCCGGTTACCCAAGTGCCACCGTTCTCAAAGGACATCGAATACATCGAAGAGATCGAGGGAGTCAGGTTTGACAGCTACATCGATTGGATGAGGTCGTGTAGCGACATCTCGACGACGACCCATCCGGCTATCTCGGTACCTGCAGCCTTTACAGCCGAGGGATTGCCCGTTGGGTTGCAGTTGGTTGGCAGAAGTCGTGAAGATCGTTCGGTCCTCGAGCTTGCCTACGCCTATGAACAAATGACCAAAATCGGCGAACGACGCCCAGCGCTTCTAGACAGCTGACCAGCGCTCTAACGTGAGGTCTCCTTAGCGGTTAGCACTAAATTCGTTCGAAATACCGGCGCCGTTCCCAGTCAGTAACGGCGGAGTTGAAAGCGGCGGCTTCGCTTCGCCAGAAGTGGCTGTAGTGATCGACGACATCGTCTCCGAATGCTCTTCTCGCGAAGACACTCGTTTCGAAGCCTTCGACGGCTTCGACAAGGGTGCCGGGCAATGGGGAGGCCACGGATTGGTAAGCGTCCCCCTTCATTGGTGGTGGTGGCCGGGCCTCCGACTCGATACCGTCGATGCCAGCTGCAATCGCGGCTGCGTAGGCGAGATAAGGGTTGACATCAGCGCCCGGAACTCGGCATTCAATCCGCAGTGACGGACCTTCACCGACAATTCTGAAACCAGCAGTTCGATTGTCTGGAGACCAAGCCGCGCCGGTTGGTGCCCACGACTGGGACTGGTAACGCTTATAGGAATTTACCGTGGGAGCAAAGCAGGGCATCAGCTCTTGAAGGTGCGAAAGCCAACCTCCTAGGAAACTGAGGAACGTGTCAGACACCTTCAGTCCAGCTGTTTCATGTTCGCCGGAGAACAGATTGATCCTTTGTTCTATTGACCAGACGCTCAAATGGAGGTGAGAGCTCGACCCTGCTTCGGTGTCGTGAGGTTTAGCCATAAACGTTGCGGCAGCACCTTGTTGATCTGCAACTTCTTTCACGCATTGTTTGAGCAGCACGTGGCGGTCAGCCATTTCGAGCACGTCACACCATCGAATATTTAGCTCATGTTGACCGCGGCCAAATTCGCCTTTCGTCGACTCGACAGGTATTCCCATGTCTTTGAGATGACGCCTGAATGCCCCATTGAGGTCTTCAGTGCGGGCACCTTGTAAGAGGTGATAGTCCTCGACGTACCATCCAGCCGGCTCCAGGTTCCGATAATCCCCGATAGAGGCATCCCGGTATGAAGTTCGGTAAAGAAAGTATTCGAGCTCTGACGCGGCCATAGCTTCTACACCAAGGTCCTGCAGTCGTTGGATCTGCCTACGAAGAATTGACCGAGGCCCCACGGGGATGAGGGTCTCATCATGGGTAACTAAATCGCAGAGAACTAGCGCGGTGCGGTCGAGCCAGGGCACTGGCCTCAACGTGTTCATATCTGGTGTGAGATGAAGATCGCCGTAACCGAGGTCCCAATTTGAGAAGGCGTACCCTTCCACTGGCTCCATCTCCATGTCTACGGTCAAGAGATAGTCACAAGCGTGAGTGCCCGATGAATCTTGTAGGAAGAACTCAGCATCGAGGCGCTTGCCCATCAGGCGCCCATAATGATCCGTGAACGCAAGAACCACCGTATCGACTAGGCCATCTTTCGTTGCTTCGGCCAACTGATCTTCAGTCCAAGCTTCTGTCATGATGCAACCGTAGTTGGAGGTCAACAGCTTCGGCCTCGCGGGCATCTGGCTCTGCTGAAAACACGGCATTAGTGTTCTGGCGCGATGACCGATCTAGCTATTGAAGCACGTGGCCTAATACGTAAGTTTGGTACCAACCGTGCGGTAGACGGTGTTGATTTAGCGGTTCCTCAGGGAGAGATTTACGGATTCCTTGGACCCAATGGTGCTGGGAAGTCGACGATGGTTCGCGTTTTATGCACCCTGCTTGCCCCGACTGCTGGTTCGGCGCGTGTTGCTGGTCACGATGTCGTGACGGAGTCTGGTGAGGTACGGATTCGTATTGGATTAGCACTTCAAGAAGCCGCTCTAGATGACAAACAGAGCGGACGCGAGATTCTTGACCTACAGGCGCGTCTCTATGGTCTGGAACCAGCAACTCGAAACGAACGGGTTGAACGCGCAATCGAATTGGCCGACATCGGAGACGCGATTGACGATTGGGTTAGAACGTACAGCGGGGGAATGAAACGACGCCTAGACGTGGCAGCCAGCTTGATCCACGACCCCGAGGTGCTGTTTCTCGATGAACCAACAACGGGTCTAGATCCGGTGAGCAGAGTTCGAGTTTGGGAAGAAGTGCGACGATTAAACGAGGCACACGGCGTGACCGTGTTCTTAACAACTCAATATTTGGAGGAGGCGGATGCTCTAGCGCATCGGGTAGGCATCATTGACCAGGGACGCATTGTTCAGGAAGGCAAGCCAGCGGACCTAAAACGAACCGTTGGTGCCGATGTCATTGTTGTGGAACTTCTCGACGAACTTGAACGCGCCGCGAGAATCGTCAGAGCTCTGCCAAGGGTTGATGAAGTGACCGTCGGAAGCCGAGGACTCACGATCTCCACGGCAAACGGGGCTGCCCTCGTCGCGCAAGTCGCAGTCGCCCTCAGCGAAAATGGCGTAGCTACAGAATCGCTGACAGTGCGCACTCCTTCTCTCGACGATGTGTTTCTTCGCGCAACGGGTCACAGGCTCGCGAACGAGGAAAGCCAATGACGTTGACTCAAAAACCGATAGCGCGACAACGCGGGTTTTTTTTTGACACCGGGACCGTCGCGCGTCGAGCGATTCGCAGCTTGTCGAGGGAGCCAGAGTTCCTTGGCCCTGCCTTAGCCATCCCAATTTTTTTCTTTGTTGTCAATATCGGCGCACTAGAGGTATTTGTTGAACGCCAGGCGGGGATTGACTACCGAGCCTTTCAACTGCCCGTAGGGATTGTCTTTGCTGTTACCGGAATTTCCCGCGCCAATATGCTGGTGATCGATATCCAAACTGGATATCTCGATCGCATGTTGGTAACCCCAATCCGTCGTGTGTCGCTCCTGTTGGGGCTCATGATCGCAGATATTGTGCTGGCTTTGGCTTTAGCGACTGCCGTGCTATTGCTCGGATTCGCTTTGGGTGTCAGCTTTGGCACCGGTATTTCGGGGCTCGCTGTCTTCGTGACTCTCGCGATGGCGTGGAGCCTGGCATTCACCGGATTCCCCTATACGGTCGCGCTCCGCACCGGTAATCCAGCTGCGGTTAATTCGGCCTTCCTCATTTTTTTCCCATTCGCCTTTCTCACCCCCAGCATGCTCCCTCGAGAACTGATGAGCGGATGGCTCAAAACCGTTGCCGCCTGGAACCCCGTTACCTACCTCTTGGAGGGCATGCGATCGGTTTTGTCTGATGGTTGGGATCTAGCGACGCTCGCCAAAGCCGTGGCCGCGATTCTGGGTCTGGCAGGCGTAACCTTCACGATGGCCTTTCGATCACTGGCACGGCGCGTGGCGACCCGTTAGCAGCTACCAACCTCGATCTACCCATTCTTGAAGTTGTGGAGATTCGTTGCCAATTGTGGTGTCGTCTCCATGGCCCGGCAGGACGACTGTGTCGGCAGAGAACCGCGAGAACATTCTGTCCTCGATACTTGCGATGATGGTGTTGAAATCGCCACCTTCGAAGTTCGTCGCGCCCGGCCCTCCGGGGAAAAGAGTGTCTCCAGAAAAAAGTAACGGAGTGTCTTCGACATGGAAGCTCATCGAACCTGGAGTGTGACCAGGATTGTGAATGGTTCGGATTCGAAGACGACCGACCTCGATCACGGAATCATCTTCGAGAATGAAGTCGTAACTAGGAAGCATGGTTGCATCCTCGGCCGCTACGCCCACTTCGTAACCAGCGTCTCGGATTGCAGGAATGGCTTGAATGTGGTCCCAATGACCATGGGTTTCCACGACCGTTCTGACTCCCAGGCTCTGGCATAACTCCAGAAGCTGTTCGTGTTCGTTGGCAGCATCGATGAGTAAAGCATCGCCCGATTCGGTGCACCGGATAGTGAACACGTTGTTTTCGTAAGGGCCGACGACAACCTTGTGCACTTCGACGCCGGTGCCTTGCCAGTGGAGAGTCATAGCCGGAGTCTACGACTTGCCGGCAATGCCCGACAGTCAGCAGCGGCCAACTCTCAGGAATCAGACCTCCGGGGAAGACGCGAAGGGAAAGCTCGAGTTAGCAGTGTTCACGCGTCGTCACGCAATGACTGCAACAGCCCGATAACAAAGGGCTCGAGTTGAGAGGATTCGATAGCAACTTCAGGAAAGGCCACGCGGCTGAAGCGATGCCCATCTTTAGTCGAGACCTGGAAAGTCATTCCATATCGATCTACGGCGACCATTTGGGCAGCGGACGCTTCTGGCACACCTCCACGCTCTTGCACGAAGACCAGGTTTGCGTCGGCGTGATCGTCGTTCATGTGGTCAATAGCGTGCGACGCGTTCGCTGAAAACGGATCGGGCTCAGCTTGAAAATAGGCATCGGCACCCATCCAACTCATGTGCCCGAAGCCCCCCACAAAGCGGCAACGTTCCACAACAAGTTGCCAGTAGTTGAAATCTTTGAAATCTGCGTAACCCGCAGCGTAGGGATGTTTCGCTAGATATAGATCTGCTAAAGCAACGGGATCTTCGAGGATTTCCATCTTGCCGACCAAGGTGAGTCGAGCTCCCTCGAGTGGGTCCCCGTCGATTGAGCTTGCAGTATCGACAAGAAAACTCGCT
>CETJ01058748.1_pt1 | contig 11348 bp, 6 predicted proteins | sample 531341 | NCBI WGS metagenome assembly CETJ01 (sample SAMEA2622677, study PRJEB7988) | marine metagenome | isolation source: saline water (ENVO:00002010), including | reverse complement strand
ACCTACTGCCACAGCGGCGTCCGCGCGGCCTTCGGCATCTTCGTGCTGCGGTTGCTCGGCTACCAGCGTGTGCGAGTTTACGACGCTTCGTGGTCCGAATACGGCAACGTGCTGGCCATGCCGGTGGCGAGGAGTTAGGAGTGAATCGTTTTCGTCTGTCCGAACGGGTGGCCTCATGACCCCAAGTTTTGATCTCTCATCGACCGAACCTTCCAGGTCGTGGGAAGACCAATGGCGCAAAAGTTTTCCCGAGGGCGCCACGCTCAGTGTGATTGTACCGGTCTACAACGAGCGGTATCTCGTTGTAGAGCTTCTGACCCAGCTACTCGCTGTGTCAGTGCCGGGTATCGCGCGGCTGGAAATCGTCGTCGTCGACGATGGGTCGAACGACGGCACGACGGCCGTAGTGCAGGAGTTCGCCTCGGCTCACGGCGACCGGATTCAGGTCATCGTTCAACCAAAGAACGAGGGCAAGGGCGCCGCCATCCGGACCGGAGTCGATGCGACGACCGGGGACCTTATCGTCATCCAGGATGCCGACCTCGAATACGACCCGCGAGACCTCTCGACGATGGTGCGGCCCTTTCTGGAAGACAGCGCCGACGTGGTCTACGGATCACGCTTCGCCGCAAGCAGTCCACGACGGGTTCTGTACTTCCGCCATACACTCGGCAACCGCATACTGACGTTTCTGAGCAACCTACTCACCGAACTCAATCTGACTGACGTCGAGACCTGCTACAAGATGTTCCGCGCATCGCTCCTCAAGTCGATTCCGATCCGGTCGAACGATTTCGCGTTCGAGATCGAGATCACGGCGAAAATCGCCAAGCGTCACTGTCGAGTTTACGAAGTCCCGATCAGCTATCGGGGCCGCACTTACGGCGAAGGTAAAAAGATCGGCTGGGTGGACGGGTTCATTGCGCTATTTGCGATACTGCGGTTCTGGCTCGTGGACGACCTCTACAAGGAGGACGGCTTCGGAGGCCGGATTCTGCACCGGCTCGAGCGCGCGCAGCGGTTCCATGGGTGGCTCGCCGATGCGGTGCGCCCCTGGCTCGGCGCCCAGGTGCTGGAAATCGGGGCAAGCATCGGTAATATCACCCAGCAGCTCATTCCCCGTGATCACTACGTCGCCAGCGACATCAACAAGAGCTACCTGAGCTATCTCCGGACCCTAGCGGCGGCCAAACCCTATCTGGACGTCGAATACATCGACCTCGAGGTCCCATCGTCGTTCGATGGTTCCGAGGCACGTTTCGACACCGCGCTCTGCCTCAACTTACTGGCGCAGGTGGACGATCCGATGGTCGCACTGCATAATCTCGCTCGAGCTCTCAAACCGGGCGGTCGAGTCGTGTTATACGTGCCCCAAGGGCAGATGTTGTTCTCCAGGATCGACGAGGACTTGGGACACCGATGTCGATACGATCGACGGATGCTGATCCAGGAGCTTCAGGGCAGCGGATTCACGGTCGAGCATCTCCAGGACTTCAATCGCGTGGCGGCGCCGGTGTGGTGGTGGAACGGTCGGGTTCTTGGTCGGCATGACTTCAGCCGGGTGCAGCTCAAGATGTTTGACTTGCTCGTGCCAATATTCAAAAGGTTTGACCGGTTCCTACTCTGGCCAGGTCTCGGGCTCATCGCGGTGGCCCGGAAGACCGAAAAGGCCGAGTGAAATCATCAGTCTTTGGTCTCCCGTCTGTAGTAGGTGAGCCCGGGACCAAGAACTACCGACGGCAGACCAGAGACTCAACGAATCCGCCTACCGCTCGCTGACGGTGAACACCGTCATCATACCGGCTTGGAGGTGCTCGTTGATGTGGCAGTGCAGCATCCACTCGCCGGGGTTGGTCATATCGGCGAGGATGTCGACAACCGAGCCGACCGGTACGATGGCCGTGTCCTTCCAGACCAAATTCTGATTCCGCGCGCCGTCGATTGCCAGTACGAGATAACGCTGCCCGTGCAAGTGAATCGGATGGTTCATCGGGTGGAGCGTTTCAGGGTTGTTGAAAATCCTGATCTTGACCACGTCGCCGGCGGAGAAGCGCCAGTCAATATCCATGTTCTCTTTATCGGTGTCGGCGTCGCGCAGGATCCACTGGACCTGCTCGGTAGTCGACAGCCAGTTCATCATCGGCATCGCATCGTTCCACTCGAGCGGCGGCGAGAATAGCCCGGCCTCAAATTCCAGGGCCCGCATGATCGGCATCGGGAGGTCCTTCACCCGCAGCGTCAGCTCAAGCTGGTGATCCGGCTCTCGCCCGAACGCATCACGGTAAGCATCGATGTCGCTGACGACATCGTCATGTTCCCGCAACGTTTCGAACTCCACTGACAAGTCCTCGGTGGCCGCCGTGTCACGCACGGTGACCCAACCGAGTGTTTTGAGCTGGTAGTAGAACTCGCCCATGAAATCGTCGATCGCTTGGATCGAGTTAGTGAGTTCAATCTCACCCGCCTCGTTAAACTGGACCTCGACCACATAGCGCTCGGCGGGTGCGATCACGACGCTGTCGACCCGCTCCTCACGCTCGAACTTGCTGACGTCGGAAGCCACGACCTTTGCACGCGCGCCCCCAAACACCATGTTGAACGTTCGGGAATTCGCCACGTTGGTGATATAGAACCTAACGACCTCACCGCGGTCAACTTCCAAGTGATAGTCGGTCGCCCCATTGACAAGCATCACGTTCCCGAACCGCCCCATGAGGGCATGACTCGCCGCCGTATCGCCCCACGGGATCGGCCCCTGCCCGTCCATGAGGATGTCGTCGAGAATGATCACTTCTTCCCGGTTCACGCGGCCGTAGTAGTCAATCTCGGGTGGCGTAACCAGCATGTTGCCGTAAAGACCGAGGTCCTGTTGAAGGTCCTCCCGCATGTGTGGGTGGTACCAGTAGATACCGGTATCGCGGAAATAGAGTTCATAGGTGAACGACTGGCCGACAAGCACCGGTGCCTGTGTGACATCGGGCACGCCGTCAAACCGGTTGTCGAGCCGCAAGCCGTGCCAGTGCACGGTTGTCGGCATCTCGATCTCGTTGGTGAAATTCACGGTGACCGTCGAGCCGCGCTCGGCCTTGATGAGCGGCCCTGGATGTTGGCCGTTGTAGCCGTACATCAGAAACGTCTTGTCGTTAATCGTGCGGCGGACGATCGACGCCACAAGGTTAAGTGTTTCACCGTCGACCATCTCAACAATTTCGCCCGGGCGCGCCTCCGGAAATCCACTTGGGTCCATATCGTCCTTGACCATGAACGGCCCGACGACCGGCACGGCACCCTCAATGCCAGGCAGCGGCGGCATCAGCGCGTCCATCGGTGGCATTCGCCACGCGACGTTGCCGTCGCCAAGAACCTCAGTTGGCCCCATGTTCATGTCGCCCATCTGATCCTGGGCTACCATCTGGCCTGCCTGTTCCATCTTCTCTAGAACCTGCTCTTCCATTGGCACGGGCATCCGGGATTGACTGGGATTCGGCGGGTGTTGCGGCTGAGCGAGCGTGTCGGACGCATCAAGGAGACAGCCAATGAGCAAGAACCCGCCGGTCCAGCAAGACACCCGACGAAGGTTCACTAGAAGCCGTACTTCAGGCAGGGTTCGTTCTCGTACGGGCCGTGGCCGGCCAAGGTGTGCATCATGCCCGAGCGAGACATCCCGCGCATGACGACAGGCCCACGCCAGCGGTCGGTCGGCTCGGCCGAGAGCTCAAGGGTGACGATCACGAGAAATTTATTCCAGTCGACTCGGCCCGAGACGGTTTGGCCCTCCTCGAGCACGCCGACCCTGATAACGTCGTCAAGGTCTGGCGCCGCCGCCCAAGCCGTGTAGACGCCGCGACGTGGCGCCTTGAGGTGGTCGACCGACAGCGACAAGTCGTAGACGTAACTACCACTCGGTGAAACGGCCACGCCGAACGGGGACCGTGCGAAAGCGATCGTTCCTGTCCCGGTGGCCCGGCCAGTGCCGGGCACACGCCGCGTTGTCACCATCTCGATACCGTAGTACTGCGACGGCAGCAACGGTGCGGAGATGATCGTGCTGCACGGCACCAAACTGCTGACCGCCCCGCTGGGCGGCGGTGCGGCCACGCCCACCGCACGCATGATACCGACTGCCAGCACCACGGCCCACGCGATCCTCATCGCCTGGCTCCGGAGCTCTCAGCCGGCATCTCACCCAAAGTCTCGTCCCATTTCTGTGCACTCGAAATGTCTGGCATCCCCCAATCAGCGCCGTTCCAGCCAGAAAAACCTTCCATTTCGAACGCCCAGAAGCCAGTCGTCATGTCGCTAACAACGATCAGGCCGTCTGCGTTACGCACGTCAACACCGAACGCACCGTTGAACTGTGAGTAACGGACCTTGTTCGGCGGACCGGTATAAGTGTCGTAGTAGCCAACTGTGACCGGGTTCTCTACATCCATCAGGCTAAAGACCTGTAGGCCGTCAAGGTAACCTGATACAAAGACGTAGGGCCAGCGGACCTCGTGGTTGTGCACCAGATGGCGCCAGTCGGCTGTCCAGGCAGAAATCGGGCTGCGGATATTCTTGATTTCGCCCTCAAACGCCGGCTCGAGATCGAAGATCCGGATCGGCGCGTACTGATACTCCGTCTCCGCCACGACATAGCGGCCATCTGACGTCGGCGTGAACGTGTGACCGGAGCGGACGCCACTGATCCCGGTCAGCGTGACGAGCAGCTCGGGCTCTTCCAAGTCAGTAATGTTATAGACGTAGTACCCACCCGTGCCGCCACCATAGAACCGGTCCTCGCCGCTGTCGGGATGATAGCCCGCGTAGAAGTCGTGATACCCGCGGCGGGCAGTTGAATCGGGCACCGGAATCTTCGCGACGAGCGCGTCATCCATGAAGCCGTCGACGATGTAGCCTAGGTCATACACGTGTGCGAACGGGCCCGACACCGTCGTCATCAAGAGTACGCGGCCGTTACTATGCTTGTAGATGAAGATGTTGTGGAACCCGCCCGGCGTGTCGGGCGAACGGATCCGTGCCACTTCTCTCACGCTAGCCGGGTCGGGCAACCCGGTCACGTCGAGCACGACGCCACCCAGGTCGCGATCGGGGCCGCCCTGACGGAACTGGAGCGACTGCACGACGTAGTAGCGCTCATTCCACTTAAAGTGCTTCACGTCCATGCCGCCCGTGCCGAGATGCAGATCCTGGTTTTCAATCCGCCACGAGTACACCCGTTCTGGGTTCGTCGGATCGTGCAGGTCGATGATGTCGATCCCCTTGTCGCCCTCGAAGCCGTAGACCATGCGGCCGACATAAGCATAGGGTCGGTCGAGCTCCTGTTCGATGTCGATGTCCGACACGCTCAGGCGCGGACCCAGCGGCAGGTGCGACAGCACAGTGATGTTGTCGCTCCCAGGTTTCTCGGCCGTCCACTGCGCGCTGACATCGCGGGCGGGGAGGAGCACGACCAGCGCCATCCCGGCCACGGTGACGGACCAGACAAACTTGCTGCGGATAGTCATAAGGCTCCCTCGCTGGAACTCTGTCGAGGCCAGACCCTACTGGACGGGCGTGGCCTGAGATTTCATGACGACACTCATTCTACAGTAACGACCTATTCATTAGGTTCAAGGAGGGACCGAGGCCAAGCTGCCACAAGGTGCTACGTGGAAATCTGTCTCATTTTCGGACCGAAGGGGAACCTGAGGGGCGTTGAGTTCCCCCTCAGTGCTTCATCGCATACATACAGGATATTGACCCCAACGCTGTAAGCGTCGACCGAGAAGCATTGGAAGTGCTCGGCGTCTTCGCCAGAACTTGCAACTTGGAACCGAGAACCTCGCGTCCTACGTCCCGCTACCGGGATAATGCTCGATCGGCGTCCGGAGGATACCGATTCCCTCGATCTCGATCTCAACGACATCACCGGCCTTGAGGAACTCTCCCCGCTCCATGCCCGTGCCCGAAGGTGTTCCGGTGGCAATCACATCACCCGGATAGAGCGTCAGGATCGATGTGGTAAACGCAATTAGGTGCTCCTGAGACCAGATGAGGTCCGCCGTCGTTTGATCCTGCATCAGCTCGCCGTTGACCCGCGTGGTCAGGCGGAGGTTGGCGTGATCTGGGATGAACTCCTTCGGTACGATGAACGGACCGAACGGCGCGCCCCGATTCGTACTCTTGCCATCAAACCAATTCACACCCGGGAACATCAACACCTCGCGGCGGGTCGAACCACCGCGGTCGCTCACGTCGTACATGAGGCTGTAGCCGAACACGTAGTCGTTGGCCTCCTCAGCCGACACCAGATAAGCCGGCTTACCGATAATCACGGCCATCTCGCCTTCCCAGTCGATTCGCTCGCGGCCGGGCGGAATGTAGTAGGGCTCGCCCGGATCGATGATGCACGAACGCGGTGACTTCGCGAACATGACCGGTGCATCGCGGGCCGGATCGATCTCGGCGATGCGTGACGGGTCGAAGCCACCGCGACCACCGCCAGACTCCGCGTCATCCGTCGCGCCAGAAATGCCATCGGCACCGTCGGAAATTTCTCCGCTCGGCGCAGCGGCCATGCCCTCGGCGTGGGCCTTGTAGTTCGCCGCGGCCGCCAGAACATTCCACGGATATTTAATCGGCGCTGTGATCCTCACCGCATTAACGGCGTGCACGAACGGCAGCGTCGCGTCGGCGCCGTCCTGGAAATAATTGGCAATCTGATACAACCGCGGTGCAGCCGTGTCGTAGGCTTCGATTAACGCGCGCATCTCGCCGGGTAGCACGATTGCGCTGAGCCCTGCCTCCGCCACGAGATGTCCACTGGCGCCATTCAACTCAAGAATCTGTTCGCCTAGCACCAAACCGACAGTCGTGCCTTCTCCACCCGTGAACCCGAACGTCGCCAACTTGAACGGCGTATCGGGCGCATCGGAGATCTGTACTGTCGTCGACGTACAAGCCGACACAAACACGAACGACACCGCCAAGAACAACCTGGGAAGGCGGGCCCTCATTAAAGTGGCGTGCGCGATCATTAGCTACTCCTCATTCATCCTGTTTCCAATATCGCTATTCATTCGGTTTAGAATCTGAGTAACCGGAAGGTGAATAATACAGCGACTAGGGCAGGGTTACGATTCCCGCGAGGCCTCGTTCTTCAAGCGTCTGGTTGAAGCTAGCGAGCTCACCTGCGCGGATATCGTCCATTTGCAGTTCGTAGGTGTCAAGTAGCTCCTTGTAGTTCTCGAAAACCTCGCGTTGCTGTGTCGTCGGCGGGAAGTCCGTCTGTCCGACGTATCCGGCAAGGCTACTCAGCTTCGCCAACAGTTGGCGAGGCCAACGAATCGAATCCTGGCGTGCCGAGCCACCCGATAATCGCTGATCGCTGAGCTTCATCTCGATGGCAAGCAACCGCTCGTCCAGTGACCGGGCCGCAGCGTGGATTAGATCGGCGTCAGGATGGTTCTGCACCCGCCGACCAACGTCGTTAAGTTGCTCACGGCTCGAGTCGATCTCATTAATGAGCGCGACAGCGTCATTCAACACATCACGGAGTTCGAACAGTAACTCCATTTGCGCTTGAATCTCCGCCTCGGAACCGGCCGAGTGCGGGTCCTTGAGCACCGTAAGCAAGCGAACAAGCTCGACGTCGCCCAGCGTAAGCTTGACAGTGTACTCGCCAGGCGGCGCAAGCACGGCAACACGGCTGCCATCACCGACCGGCCGAAATCCGGACTCGGGATCGGCCCGCACGTGCGCATGCTCAAAGGCCGGCATTCGCAGCTTTGGCTCATCTGTCTGGTCGTAGCGGAGATCCCAATGGACACGATTGATGCCCGCTACTGTCGGTAGCTCAGACAGCGTTCGCACCACTTCCCCATTGGCCTCGAAAATCATGACGCTCAGGTTGTTGTCATCACCAAGCTCATCCGGCAGGTAGTAGTGCAGCGCGGCACCGTAGGTCGGGTTGGTGCCGGCCGCCGAATCCTCAGGCTGACTCATAGTGCTCTCTCGGTTGCGGAAGCGGTAGGCCGACCGGGGCTCGAACAGATGCGCATCGGAATCGAGCACGTCCGAGGTCAGTTGCTGCAGCGGGGTGATGTCATCGAGAATCCAGAAGCCGCGCCCATACGTGCCGACCACCAAGTCATTAAAATGCGGTTGAATCGTTAGCCAATGCGCTGGCGCGTGGGGCAGGTTGGTCTGCAGTGGCAGCCACCGGTCACCGTCGTCGAACGATACATAGACCGCGTTTTCAGTGCCCGCGTAGAGCAATCCCGGCCTGACGGGGTCCTCACGGACAACGTGAACGCTGCTAAAGACACTGACCGGAATCCCGCTGCTGAGCCGCCTCCAACTCCCGCCATAGTCGGACGTTTTGTAGATGTATGGGTCGAAATCGTTCACCTGATGAAAGTCGACGCTGATATACGCGGTGCCGGCAGTGTGACTCGACGGTTCGACGTTGCTAACCGTGCCCCACGCCGGCAGGTCGGGAATGTTGCCGGTCACGTTGTCCCAACGTTCACCGCCATCGCGCGTCACGTGAACCAGTCCGTCGTTCGACCCGACCCAGATCAGCCCCTCCTCAAGTGACGACTCAGCAATGGCGAACAGTACTGCAGCATAGGTCGGACTAACGTCCTCGGCCGTCAGGCCACCCGTTTTCTGCTGTTTACTTTTGTCGTTGGTCGTTAGGTCAGGGCTGATCCTCCGCCAACTGTGCCCTCCATCAGTCGTCATGTGCACATACTGGCTACCGACGTACACCCGGTTGTGGTCATGCGGCGAAATGGCGACCGGGAAGGTCCACTGAAAGCGGTATGGGACGTCTGCTGCCGCCCACCCTTCAGGATTATCCGGCCAGACGCTGACGTTGCGCGCGTGCCCGGTCTCGAGGTTATAGCGCTCCAGGATGCTGTCGTAACACCCAGACCAAACGATGTTGTTTTCGACGGGATCGGGAATGGCGAAACCAGACTCGCAGCCACCCACCGAATGCATGAGTCCGATCGGGATACCGTTTGACTGGAGGCTGTTGCTCGGCACGCGCGCTGACGGACCGTCCTGACGATTGCCGTAGACGTAGTAGGGAATTTGGTTGTCAGTGTAGGCGTGGTACATCTGAGCAATCGGAAGGCGCGGCCGCCACCAGCTCCGCCCGTGGGTCGTCGAGATCGACACACCGCCGTCATGGCCGACGATCATCCGGTCGGGTTGTAGAGGATCGATCCACATGTCGTGGTTATCGCCGCCGGCCGTGCCGCGCTCAATCGTCATTCCGCCATCGAGCGAGACCGAGTGGCGGGTGGACAGAAAGTGGATCTCATCACGATCGTCCGGCGCGACCGCGGCCCGCGTATAGTAGAGTGGCCGCTGCGCGAGCGTATGATCTGCGTTCACCATCCGCCACTGGCTCCCTCCGTCGTCCGACCGCCACAGTACGCCTTGGTGATCGGCCAGTTCCGCATAGTCCGCGTTCGAGTTCGTTTCGATGAGCGCGTAGACACGGTTCGAGTCGTCGGGTGTCATCGCCAGACCGATCTTGCCAATTGGCTTGTCGGGGAGGCCGCTACCGACCAGCTCTTCCCAGGTCTGGCCACTGTCGCGCGAGGTCCAAAGACCGCTGCCAGGCCCCCCGCTCTGACGGCCCCACGTCTGAATGGCCAACTGCCACATGCCGGCAAACAGAATCCGTGGATTGTTGGGGTCCATGACGATGTCTGAGGCGCCGGTATTTTCATCGACGAACAATACGTGCTCCCAAGTCTCACCACCGTTAGTTGTGCGAAAGACCCCGCGCTCCTGCTGTGGTCCGTAACCATGCCCCATAGCCGCAGCGAAGACGAGGTCAGGGGACGTCGGGTGGATGACAATCCGACCGATGCGGCCCGTCGCGTCCAGCCCCATGTGCCGCCACGTCTTACCGGCATCGGTCGACTTATAGATGCCGTTGCCGTGCGAAATATTGCTACGAATGAACGTCTCGCCGGTGCCTGCCCAGACAACGTTCGGATTCACCGGGTCAATAGCTAGGGAACCGATCGACGCTGCCGGCTGGTCATCGAAGACCGGTTCCCAGTGGATACCGCCGTCCACCGACTTAAAAATCCCGCCAGAAGCAGCACCGATGTAATAGATGTTGAGATTTCCTGGAACGCCAGTCACAGCGCTGACACGGTTGCCGACCGGGCCGATGTGTCGATACTCAAGGGCAGCGAAGAGCTCCGGGTTAATGTCGCCTGGCAACTGTGCGACCACCCACGGCGCACCGAGATGCCCCAACACGACAACAAGAGCGACCGATCGAAAGAACGATACTGTGCGCGGCATTGAACTTCTCCAGATCAAAATGGCTGTGAGCCACTTACTATACCCGGTGTCCCGAACGTTTTATGTGTCTCCAAGCTAAGCCTTATCAAGCGCTTAACGGCACCTTCGTTAACCGGTGAACAACTCACCTGTGACCCGAAGACCGTCTCCCCCGGCTAGCATCCCGCGGCCCAACCGGACGAGATGCGCTGGATCGAGTCGGCAGGGTCTACGACCTTCAGTTGACCCGCCTCCGTGACATAGCGGATGCTGTGACATCATGCGTCGCACTGCACTGACGGTCGCTTGCCTGCTGTTCGTCACTTTCCCGCTCGGCGCGCAGTCCGACCCGCCGAGGCTCATCGTCCTGGTGGTGGTCGATCAGATGCGAGCCGATTATATCGGTCGGTTCCAGCATCAGTGGACGTCTGGTCTGCAGCGGCTGCTCGATGACGGTGCCTGGTTCCGCCAGGCGGCGTATCCCTACTTCCAGACCAACACGTGCGTTGGGCACGCCACCATCTCGACCGGTAGCCTGCCAGAGGCCCATGGCATCATCGGCAACAATTGGTACGACCGCGATGAAGGCCGCCTCCGCGCCTGCGCCGACGATGCCAACTCGCTGCTCGTGAGTTACGGCGACCCGGTTGAGGCCGCGCTCGGTCCTGGTAGCTTGATGATGCCGACCCTCAGCGACGAGTTACGCACGCAGGCTGCAGCGCGAGTCGTAAGCCTCTCGATGAAACCAAGGGTAGCGGTCATGCTAGCCGGCCAGAGAGCTGACGCCGCGCTCTGGAGGCAAGACACCGCCTGGGTCACGTCGACCGCTTACGCTCGTGAACCGGTCGCATTCGTCGAACGGTTCCTGAGCGCCAATCCGGTGGACGACGACCTGGGTAAGATCTGGGCCCGCACGCTACCCGAAGATGCATATCTGTTTGCCGGCGCCGTCGAAGCAAGCCGTCCATTCGAAGGGTGGACCGCTGGGTTGCCACACGCGCTGGTCGGTCGTGGCGATACGCCCGACCTGCTCTTCTACCAAAAGTGGATGG
>CETJ01008050.1_pt1 | contig 11427 bp, 12 predicted proteins | sample 531341 | NCBI WGS metagenome assembly CETJ01 (sample SAMEA2622677, study PRJEB7988) | marine metagenome | isolation source: saline water (ENVO:00002010), including | reverse complement strand
ACTAAATGTTGAGCGTCTTGGTCAACTTGCTGCAGAGCGGCCTCAACAACATCTGTGTTCGTGTCCAGCAGTAGGACGTCGCATCCAGCGGCTGCGCTCGCTGCGGCGATGCCAGCACCCATAGTTCCGGCACCGAGTACAGCAACAGATTCGATTGATCGAGACAAGGTGTGCTCCTTCAAAAAGTCGGGCTCAACGGGTACCACATTCTGGTGTGAGCGTTATCGACCGACAATTTGGCGCCCGATGATCTCTTTCATTATTTCTGTCGTGCCACCATAGATTGTCTGGACTCTCGCATCGGCATAAGCCCGAGCAATCGGGTACTCGTTCATGAACCCGTAGCCGCCAAACAACTGAAGGCACCGCGTGATAGTCCGCAGTTGCATTTCGGTGCACCACCATTTGGCTTCAGCGGCGTCCTCAGCTGTCAACTCACCAACATTTAGGGCTTCGATTTGACGATCAATAAAGACCCACGCCATATCAAGTTCAGTCTTCATCTCAGCGAGTTCGAACCGAGTGTTCTGGAACGATGAAACCTTTTGACCGAACGCTTCACGCTCGGTGACGTATTCGACTGTCCAATCAAAAGCGGCCTGAGCGGAAGCCGTACCCGTTACTGCGATCGACAGCCGTTCTTGTGGGAGGTTGTTCACAAGGCTTAGAAAACCTGCTCCCTCGCCACCAAGAACGTTTTCTTCTGGAACAAAAACGTCGTTAAAGAATAACTCAGCGGTGTCTTGGCTCTTCAAGCCGAGCTTGTCCAGATTTCGCCCTCGTTCGAAACCCTCCATGCCTTCTTCAAGAACCAGAAGAGAAATGCCTTTGTGCTTTTCTGAGGGGTCGGTCTTCACGGCTGTGATTACGAGGTCGCTGTTGATGCCATTAGTGATGAAGGTTTTGGAGCCGTTGACTACGTAGCCAGCTCCGTCGCGAATAGCTGTTGTTCCCATCGACGCTAGGTCTGAGCCAATAGCGGGTTCGGTCATAGCGATTGCACTCATCAGTTCACCATTAACGAGACCGGGCATCCACCGATCTGACTGCTCCTCATTGCAGTAGTTCAGAAAATACGGAAGGCAAATGTCGTTGTGCAGGGTGATGCACATTCCCGAACCAACCACTGCTGCTCGTTGGATTTCTTCGTTGATGATTGAGTTGTACCGGAAGTCTTGAACTCCACCGCCGCCATACGACTCAGGTACTGACATACCAAGGAAGCCGAGTGAGCCGGCCTTTCGAAACATACCTTTGTCAACTTTTCCGTCGTGCTCCCATTTCTCGTGGTTCGGGACAATCTCGTTCGCGACAAACGCTCGAATGGAGTCGCGGAACATGTCGTGTTCTTCATCAAAGATGAGGCGTCGCATGCTGTGACCGTACTGGCTCAGGGTGCTCGCCTGCGAGGCGAGTTGGCACGGTAGCGTGCCAGACATGAGCACTTGGGATGCAGTGGGGCGCGCCGCCAGCGCGATGCGTCGTTTAAATCGCGCCCTTTCGGGCCGTCGGCTACCCGACGACGCTCTCGATGAGATCACCGAAACTATCCACGATCTTGCGGATCGTTTCGATGTTGGAACCGAGAGAAGCAAGCTTGACGACATGATGACTCGCCCTCACCTCGCTGCGATTTATGCAGGTCAGTACACACCGCTAGAACTTGCAGTCGGAGAAGAAATCGAATTTGATCCTTTCTCGCTTGCAGGCGGCGAGTTTCATCCTGGGTCAATCGGATTGACCTACATCAAGGAATCGGACGAAGGTGTCATCGGCACGGGCACAATTGATCCGATGTTCGCGGGGCCGCCCGAGCGTGTCCACGGAGGTATTCAGGCTCTCGTCATCGATGAAGTGATGGGCGCACTCAATCGCATGCGAGGCCGCCAGGCTTACACCGCGTACCTCCATGTGGACTACCGGGGTCCGGCGCCCTTAGGTGTTCCTTTGACGTTTCGAGCTTGGGTCCATCAAACTGAGGGTAGGAAGATCTATGTGAGGGGCTCAGGAGACGGTCCGGAGGGCCGTTTCCTGGACGCCGAGGGGTTATTCGTTCAGCGCGAAGATCAACCTGAGGGATCCCTCCCGGCGCCATAGCGCGACTTGGGTGGGGCCTTGTGCCCCTACTGTTCAGGTCGAAGGGTTGGGAACAGCACGACATCGCGGATGCTCGTTGCACCGGTCAGCAACATCGCTAAGCGGTCCATACCAATCCCTAAACCTCCTGTAGGGGGCAGCCCGTATTCCAAAGCACGTAAATAATCCTCGTCAACCATCATTGCCTCGTCATCACCGACAGCATTTTGAGCCGCCTGATCTTCAAACCGCAAACGTTGCTGATCAGGATCGACGAGTTCGCTAAATGCATTGCAGAGTTCACGTCCAGCAAGGATTGCTTCAAAACGTTCCGTCATACCTGGTTTGTCTCGGTGTTCTCTCGAGAGAGGCGAGACTTCCGCTGGGTATTCGGTCACATATATCGGACCCCAGAGAGCGCTCTCGGTGGTTTTCTCATAGATCTCCAAAATAAGCTTGCCTGGCCCAAACGAATCTTTAAACGGCACCTCGTGCTGCGCCGCGACCGCTCGGAGTTGTTCCATCGGCATATCAAGCGACAAAGTCGCCCCAATTGACTCTTCGATTAGTTCAATCATCGTTGCTCGTCGCCATGGTCGAGCAACGTCAAGCTCCCGGTCGCCGACGGCTAACACCGTCGAGCCAGTGAGCTCCACAGCGAGATGCTCTACGAGTTCTTCCACGAGGTTCATGATGTCGTTGTAATCGGCGTAGGCCTGATACAGCTCAAGCATTGTGAACTCTGGGTTGTGGCGCGTCGAGACTCCCTCGTTGCGGAAGACCCGCCCAATCTCGAACACTTTTTCGAATCCCGCGACCGTTAATCGTTTGAGGTACAGCTCGGGCGCGACTCTGAGGTACAGGTCAAGATCCAGGGCATTGTGGTGGGTGGTGAACGGTCGAGCATTCGCTCCTCCCGGTATCGGATGGAAAATCGGAGTTTCTACTTCGATGAATCCCCGATGCTCCATGAAGGACCGGGTAAGCGACATCATGCGACTTCTCATAAGAAAAGTCTGTCTCGCTTCTGGGGTCACCCAGAGATCTACATAGCGTTGTCGGTAACGGGTATCTACGTCGCTGATGCCATGCCATTTGTCCGGGAATGGGCGGCGCGCCTCGGCTAGAAGAGCCCATGAGTCCACCCTTACACTCAATTCTCCCCGCTTGGTTGTCATGATGACACCCGATATCCCGACCCAGTCACCGACATTGAGATCGCAATACTGATCAAACTCTGGTGTGTTGTTTGCACGGGCAAAGAGTTGAATTCTGCCCGAACCATCATCCAGGGTGGCGAACGCAAGCTTGCCTTGAACCCGACGCAGCATTAACCGTCCAGCAATAACAACCGCATGCTCGGTTTCTTGACCAGGTTCAAGATCACCGTGATTAGCGATCAGTTCCTCGACTCGGCTATCGGTGACGAATCGGTAAGGAATTTCGGCCATGTCTCCTCAATGACGCTCAATTTCGTTGGCATCGCACTCAACTTTGCACGATAACCCTGTTTCATGGTGCTTCATGAATCACGCTAATGGTGCGATCATTTGTTAAATAAGCATCCTTCTTCGTAAAAGTTTGGCATTTCAGAGTTAGATCAACCCACGGCTTTTACGAATAGCGGTGCCGCAATTTCTTTTGGGCACCGGGATTTAGCAGCAAAGCAGGTCATCTACGCGCACTATCTCCTGGTCTGAAACTGTTTCTCGCCAGCGGGACGGAAGCAATTCCGGGGCCAACTCGGCGAGGGGGTAGAGGACGAACGCCCTTTCGTTCATTCGCGGGTGCGGAATCGTTAATTCTGTGTCGTCAAGTTCAAATTCGCCGTACAAAAGCACGTCAACGTCGAGGGTGCGCGGGCCCCAACGTTCGGTGCGGGCACGTCCAGCTGATGCTTCGAGTTGTTGGCAGATAGCAAGAAGATCGTAGGGCCCAACAGAGGTGCGCATTTCAACAACCAAGTTCAGAAAGGGCCCCTGAGCCGGCCCTCCGATTGGCGCTGTTTTGTACACACCCGAGACCGCAACCTTGTTGGGCAGGTCTCGTACAGCTGCGGTCAAGAATGCTCTACGGTCGCCTAAGTTAGACCCCAGACCGACAAAGGCTCTTACTGTTTGGGACATTTCGTCCTGAGATTCATTGACCGTGCCGGGTCACTCGAACGGCACTGAAATGTAGGTCAGATGGCACTGGCGGTCGAATCTTCTTAACGGTCACTTCCACAGCTACGACACCATCGAGTTCGAGTAGACGTCCTGCTACAAGTTCCGCTAAGCGTTCCAAAAGTTGGGCCTTCATTCCGAGACATATTTCTTCAACGGTTGTAGCCACCGACCCATAATCAACGGTGTCATCTAATTCGTCGGATTTACCTGCGGCGGAGAGGTCAGCATAAATATCTATATCGAGTTCCAACGGCTGAGGCCGCTCGCGTTCTTCTGGTAATACACCCACAATGCACACGACGCGCAGGCCACGTAGCTGAATGCAATCGCTATTGCTCAATGCTGTCACTGCTCTGTGGTCTCCTGTTGAGGTTCCATACCGACAGCTATTTCAACTAGTTCCCGACCATGTGGCCCCAGTCGTTGCTGAAAGATCCGTTCGGCAATCGCGGTGACTTGCGGTCCGGTAGGAACAAGGCGAGCCCACAGCAGATACGCCGCCATGAGTCCACACAAACGTTCCTCGACTACTTCCTTGTGAACAACAACTTTTTGGCCTGCGGATATAACGTTGTGGATCTCAATAAAAAGCGCTTCCATGTATGGAACAAGGCGGTCATGGGCTGGCCACGGACGATGCCGAAAGGGCATGCCGAGTTCTTCATAATTGTGAAGGTTGTGCGAACCGGCAATGAGTGAATAGAGAACGTCGAATTCGTGTTGGCGAATCCATATGATTTCTTCCTGACGGCGAACACGCCGGTGGTGTTCCCCATAGCCCCCTGGACGCTCACAGATAGCTAGGGAGTCCTTGATCACCCAGACAAAGTTTCTGGGCTCAATGCCTTCTGCCCACTTTGCCTTCACGGTCCCCTATTCCGCATGCGTTAAGAAACGCTGATGCGAAGCAGATGTTACTTGTCAGATATCGGGGGGGCCACTGACACTTTGGCGGTGTTTAGGAGTTAACTGATCTGTCGTACGCCCAAATATCGCGAAGGTTTCGGTAACGCTGACCTACATCGAGTCCATACCCCACGACCCATACCTGGGGAAGTCGAAATCCCGCGTATTTGACAAGGTCATCTAGGTCGGCCTGTTGGTCCTCTCGGACCAAAAGAGAGCAGAATTCCAAAGTTGCCGGGTTCCTCGCCAAAAGGGTTTTTCTGAGGTACCGCAAAGTTAGCCCGCTATCAACGATGTCTTCCACGATGATCACATCTCGGCCTTCGATGTCCTCATCGAGGTCCTTTATGATTCGAACCACGCCACTAGTGCGGGTAGAGCTTCCGTAGGAGGACACTGCCATGAAGTCGAGTTCGACGGGAAGGTCAATGGCACGGGCGAGGTCAGTGGTGAAGATGGCCCCGCCTTTAAGTACACCGATTAGCAACGGGGTTCGTCCGTTGTAGTCGTTCGCGATCTCTTGACCCAGTTGCTGGACCCGAGCCCTGATTTCGGCGTGGCTTAGAAGGACTTCGCTGAGGGCGGGGTCGGGGTGCAAGGCGCTCTGATCCGTCACAAGGTCGGAACCTAGCCGCTATCTCGCACTTTTCTACGCCCTTTAGGCAAGGTTTCGATTCTTAATATGCCACCGCTTCGTCGCACAGATCGGCCGCCGGCTACTTCGGTACCGACAAACTCTCCTCGAGCAACTGCGAGAACTCGTTCAACGGACGCAAAATCAGGCGGATGTTCACCTCGAAGCCACCTTCGGACCGCGCGACGCGCTAAAGGAAGAGGTGCCGCTACCAGCGAAGCGGCGTCAGTGGGGTCAATATCTTGCGCAAGTTCGTCAAGTAAGTCGCGATCGCTTTCTGCGAGTTGTCCCCCGCGAACTAGTAAGGGCACCACATCTCGTTCGACGATCTCATTCAGGAGGGGTATGACCTCATGACGAATTCGATTTCGACGAAATCGCGGATCGACGTTGGTTGGATCATTAACGGGTTCCCAATCGAACAGTTCACATATCCGTTCAGTATCTACGCGTCGAAGAGAGAGAAGCGGGTGGTGTTCCGGTCGCATACCGGCGGACGCATCAAGACCTCCTCCTCGCAGAAGATGGAGGATGATCGTCTCTGCTTGATCGTCGGCAGTGTGTCCTGTGAGAACTGTTGGAGGCAACACCGCGAAACGTGCCGATCGCGCCCGAGCTTCTACGTTAGGGCCATCCTCCAATTCGAGAATCAGAGTTTCAAAACCCGCGTTAACGAGTCGGGAAAGCTCTGCGACTCGGTCACGTTCTGCTGAACCATTTGGTCGCAGCCCATGGTCGACGTGATATGCGATGACCTTTGATCCGGTCAACGAGGCCAGAATCAAAAGGGCTGAGGAATCTGCACCGCCTGAAACTGCACAATGCAGTGTGCCGCTGGAGGGGAAATTGCAATCTTGGAGGAGTAGGTCGATCTGATTGAGGTCTGCCATGCGAGAACCTCGGTTACGCGGCTGGAACTCGTTGCATCCAAGCGGAAGGGTCTCGAATCTCAACCATGGATGGCAGGTGATCTGGGTCACGCCAAATGACATCCACGGCGCGGCTACCGCGTTCCGACTCGATAGCTGCGATGAATTCTTCTCCCGCCTGGTACTGCGCCAGCTTGGCTTCTATCCCCATAAGTTTTTGCATCACCCGCGCGACGCCTGTTGCACCATTTCGCCGCTCATGCATAACGCGGTGGAATCGTGCGGCGTGGGGTACGTGGCCTGTCGCTGCACGGGACATGGTGACATCCCCATGTCCCTCCACCAAGCTCATCATGCCGCCAACACAATCCAAAAGTTCTCGCTGACGCTCACTAGCGAATAGCTGGGCGACGCCGCCTTCAGCGATCGGGTCTCGCCCTGCGCGCCGCAACTTTATGAAATCTTGCAATCCCTGTTTAAGCCGGGCGGGGTCGGGGTCAACTTCGTCAAGCATTTGATTTACGAGGTCCAAGAAGCGGGGACGCAACCACGGTACTCCGGTGAACTGTGAGCGGTGCGTTAATTCGTGCAGCGCCAACCAAAGCCTGAACTGCTTGGGGTCGAAGGCGAATTTCTTCTCGATCGACATAATGTTCGGCCCGACGTAGTACACGAGATCTTGTTCGTCGCGATCTTCATCTTCGGCGAGTAACAGGTCATACTGACCGAGCACGCGTCGGGACATCCAACCCAGGACCGCTCCTAGTTCGGCCGCAGCGATTTTGCGCGTGATTCTGCTGGCGGCGTTTGTACCAACGGACTCAGCCAAGACTGGACGCAATAGTCGGCGAAAGGCTCGGATGTTCGCATCGATCCACCCCGCGCGGTCGATTACCCGAGCGCGGGCAGAACCTTCGTTGGAGATCAGGCCAGTTTCAGCAGCAACTAACTCTTCTGCTAAGGGGGTGAAGCGAGCAAAATCTTCATGCAGCGAGTCGCCTAGATACGAACGCGACAACAGTTCTTCGCCTGCAACGCGGGTCGCAACCCGGCGGGCCAGCTCCCAATCGACCGGCTCGTGCGTCATTGTTGAACTCAGCGCTTGGGATATCGGGGAGCCACAACTTTGGTGACGTACCCCACGACGAGTTGGAGGACTCCAAGCACGGTGCCCACAGCGAGGGGCACAGCGAGCCAGAAATGCCAGACTTGAGCAGCAAGTGCGTTCATATGGTCATCGTATCTAACAGTGCCGCAGACACCTTCAATCTGAGAGCAGGTTCGCTCGGAATCCCATAAATGTGCAGGTCGTGTCAACTAAAGCGGCTGGTAGCGTCAGTGAGTCAGCGCCCGAGTAGCTCAGTGGCAGAGCGGCTCTCTCGTAAAGAGCAGGTCGCGGGTTCAATCCCCGCCTCGGGCTCCATCGTTCATGAGACAACTGCGTCCCTTGCTAGTTGAGATTCATGAACAGCCTTTGTAGGAGTAATCGTTCGTTTGGATTGCGGCGCAGGTCATCCCCGGCTTTGGTTACCGCGGTTAATGATGTTGAGGCACGTACAGCATCGAGACTGCCGGTAGCGACGTCATCACGAATGGAGATACCGATCGCGGTGATGCCCATTACGAGTTCATCTGTACGCAGCCTCCGAAGTTCTCTTTTGTGGCGATCTTCCAGACTTCGACGCCCCAGGCCCCGTTCGCCAAAACGTTCGGCGCGTTCATCAAGTTCTTCGTGTTCTTGAACTTGTCGATCCTGGAGGGGAACCGCCGCATTATCAATCATTGCCAATAATCGATCTGCAGCCGCAGCCGCGATGTTTCCGCTGCCATCAAGCGTTGCTCGAAGTTGTTGCCATGCGGTCCAACGTTCAAGGGCGGCGTCGTCTGAGGCAAGGAGTAGCGCTCGATCAATCGACCCGTTGGCGACCGCTGCTATGACTGAAGAACGTTGCACGTCGACTCCTAACTCAAGCAAGAGCTCTACGAGGTCTTGGGGGCTGATCGCAGCCAAATCGATTTGGGTGCAGCGCGAGGCGATAGTTGCTAATTCGGTAGGCATTTCTTGCGCTGTCAAGATGAAATAGGTCGACGGTGGCGGCTCTTCCAAAACCTTGAGAATCATCGGGGCAGCACCGATAGCGAGGTGGATGTCTTCGACTAAAATTATTTTTCGATTGCCTTCAAACGGACTCGTAGTTGCAGCTCTGACAATCTCTCTGGCTTGTTCAACGGTGAGTGAGGGTCCAGTACGTTCGAACACGATCAAGTCCGGGTGCTCCTCGGAGATGGCGAGTCTTCGGTGACGCTGTGAATCGTCGCGTTCGTGGGCTAAGAGTTCTGCGGCGAAGCTGATGGCGATGGCTCGAGCCCCGCAACCTGCTGATCCAACAAGCAAATAGGCAGGCAATGGGTTCGCTACTGCGGCTCGTAGCATCGATATTGCAGCAGGTTGCCCAACGACTTCGCCAAAGGCATCGCTCATTTCACACCAACCGCGTTGGCGACCCTCTCAGCTACTTCCTCAATCGATCCGGAGCCATCCACGACGATCCATCGATCTGGGTCTGCGGTAGCCAGGGCGACGAACCCGTCGATAACCCGAACCGCGAAGTTTCCGTCTTCACGTTCCATTCGGTCTCGTTGCTCTCCTAGCCTGCCGTCGGCCGTGTCGACTGGCACGGTCAACAAAACCACTAGATCAGGTAACAGCCCACCGCTCGCCCATTCCACTAGGCCCATAAGTTCATCTATGGATTGGCCTCGACCATGGCCTTGATAAGCAAGAGTCGATCCATAAGAGCGGTCAGTGATGACATCGCTGCCCTCTGCCAATGCCGGCTCGACGACTTCCGCTAAGTGTTGGGCTCGATCGGCGGCGAAAAGCAGTGCTTCTGCGCGTTGAGTTGGTTCGGGACCGTTCCCCAACAGCAAGTCGCGAATAGCCAGTCCTAGATCGGTCCCACCAGGCTCACGCGTAAGAACGGCGTTGAGACGTTCAGCCAGAAGCCGAGCTTGGGTCGATTTGCCGCTTGCCTCCCACCCTTCGAAGGCTATGTATCTTCCGCGGCGACTCATGAGGACTTCTTTTCGGGGACGCGCAGGGAAATCCACGCAAGTACAGATGCGATCAGCATAAAGCTGCTCGCCATCCATAAGGCCCCCCGAACACCGGGTAGAGCCATGGCCCATGATCCCACAGTGACTTCGTTGTCGAAGAGCACGTCAAAAAGCCAATTGAAACCATCGGAAAGAAATCCTCCAACGGTGATCGACAAAAGCAAGCAAAAGCGCACGAGTGTGTACAACGCGCTGAATACTCGCCCTCTAAGTTGTTCCTCAACATTTTCATGGAGGAGAGTGAAACCCAAGACATACACCGACCCAGCGAAGATGCCCATTGCAAAAACACCAGCCAGAGTGAGGAATGTGTCTGAACTCGTCACTGCGAAAAGCAGACATATTCCTGATCCGAATACCGATGCAACGAAAGTGTGCTCTTTGTCCAATCGTCGTTGTATCGCTGATAGAGCCGTGACCCCGACCGCTACTCCCAAGCCCAAGGTGACCAGAATGGTTCCGAATCCAGCATTGCCGGCCCCTAAGACCACGTCATTGAAAACTGCGCCTAAAGGGATCAGCATCCCTCCGCCGATCATGCCGGTTCCCAGGCCAACGAGAACAGCCCTTACCTGAGGGCTTATTGCGATATAGCTCCACCCTTCGCGAAGTTCCCTTATCCCTTGCGACAAATCAATTGAAGTGGCCTTGTCTCTGTCACGGCGATGCTTAAGCAGCGGCAAGGTGGCGATGAGGGCCGCAGCAATGAGGAACGTCAGGGCATCTAGAGCCAACGCCCACTCGACTTGACCGATGCTGCTTCCTCCTAGCCATTCAGCGAACTTGGCAAGGCCGATGAAGGCTCCCGCGGCCAAAGGAAAAGTGCCATACGCCGCTATAAGAGATAACGAGTTTGCCGCTGTTAACTGTTCTTTTGGTACCAGGTTCGGAACAATGGCTTCTTTCGCGGGTCCCCAAAGTGAAGTAGCAAGTTCAAGCAGCAGTGAAGCGAGCACTAATCCCCATACGCGCTCGATCAGCGGGATCGTGAGCAGCACCCCGGCACGCAAGATGTCGCAGCCAATCAACAGCCGTTTGCGATTAACTCGGTCGACGATGATCCCACCAACTGACGCGAGGAAAAATCCTGGCAACACACGCGCCAACATCACCAAAGCAATTGCTGACCCTGGTTGGTCTCCCCCAATGCGTCGAGCGATTTCAATAATCGCTAGAAACCCAATCCAGTCTCCGAAGGCACTGACTATTTGTGCAATCCAAAGACGAAGAAACTCCGGGCTACCAAACACGGGGTGCGATCGACTAAGTCGGCTCTCATCGCCATTAGGTGCGGGTGCGGCTAGGTCATTCATACGAAAGATTCAGAGGGGTAGATGCCATTTTATTAGCTAGTAAGGCTAAGGGATGGTGCGCACGCTTCGCTTTTCTCTAGATTTCTGACTCGTAGGTTGAGGTCAGTCCGACCCGCGACGGCGCTCTAGATCAGCCAGGAACTCATCGGTGCTCTTCCCGACTTTCTTTGCCCCAGCCTTTTTCTTCGCCCCAGCCTTTTTCTTCGCCCCAGCCTTTTTCTTCGCCCCAGCCTTTTTCTTCGCCGGACCGCTCTCCCGTCGAATCTGGAGCAACTCGGCTGCTCTGTCGGCGGTAATCGTCTCAACATCATCATCTTTGCGCAGAGATGCGTTGTACTCACCGT
>CETJ01021851.1_pt1 | contig 11449 bp, 13 predicted proteins | sample 531341 | NCBI WGS metagenome assembly CETJ01 (sample SAMEA2622677, study PRJEB7988) | marine metagenome | isolation source: saline water (ENVO:00002010), including | reverse complement strand
GTCACGACAGACGCTCCTTCATTTTTTCGAGACGAGTACGAACTGATCCGTCAAATACGGTGTCACCTACTTGGGCGACGATGCCGCCAAGGATGTCTGGGTCAACAACCACCACGACGTCGATATTCATTCCGGTTGCACTGGAGAGAGCAGATCGGAGACGATCACGTTGATCATCATTCAGAGCTACGGCGGACCGAACTTCTGCCACTGCTTGGCCGCGAGCTTCCGCAGCTTGGCGGACGAGATCATCGGATATGGGGCCAATTTGGCTTCCTCGGCCAGCACCGACCAACATGCTCACCAAATTGATGGTGATGGGTGATGCGGTCGCACCGAGCAAGTCTTCAAGCACTCCGATTCGACGTGATGCTGGTATCGCACGGTCGCTTAGAGTTGAACGCAACTCGTCAGAAGATTCGACGGTCTTACCAAGTTGATATAGCTCATCCGCGACGCGGTTAAGTTCACCCTCGGCGCCAGCCAATTTGGCTAGCCCAGCGGCGTACTCCTCCACTTTCTTGGTCATCGCTTTCCTCGTTCTATCCAAATCGGGGCACCACGACCATTGGACCGCAGTACCGGGGCCTCACCAGCGCACGTAAGGGAGGTTTTCTTCATGCCAGCGTCAGTTGCCAACTGACTCGATGTAGTCATCAACTAACCGCGCGTGTGTAGCTTCATCCAAAGTCGATCGGACTACCTGCTCTGCTGCTCCAACGGCGAGAGAGGTCACCTGCGCCCGCAAGTCAGCAAGAGCTCGGTCCTTGGCAGCTTCAATGTCAGCTTCGGCTTGGGCTCGTTTTTCGGCGATCTCCGGCTCGATCGCCGCGATGCGGTCTTGTCGTACCTGTTCGGCGTCCGACCGGGCGGCTTCGATAATTCGCGCCGCTTCAGCTTGTGCTTCGGCCAGCTTCGCGTCATATCCTGCTCGCAAGCTCTCGGCTTCGCTGCGAGCAGAGTCTGCAGCGTCAAGATCGCCTTGGATCTTTTCAGATCGAGCGTCCATAGCCTTTTTCAACGCCGGGTAGGCAAACTTGGCCATGACGGCGAAGAGAATGAGGAACGAAAGGGTTCCCCATATCACCTCATCCATCGCTGGGATAATCGGGTTCGGGGCCTCCGCCACGGCGGATGCTAACGCTCCAAGGATGCTCATCTGCTCCTCCTACGCGAAGTTGAGGAGGATAAACACCACGAAACCGATGAGGGCAAGAGCCTCGGTGAACGCGATGCCGAGGAACATGGTCGTGCGGACCATGCCTGCGGATTCGGGCTGTCGGGCCATAGCAGTAATCGCGTTGCCGACTACCAGTCCGATGCCTACGCCTGGGCCAATGGCTGCAAGGCCATAACCCAGACCAGCACCTACTGCCTTTAGGCCATCTACGGCGGTGTCAGCTTGTGCGAGCAAATCAATCACTCGTCTCTCCTATGTTTTATCGAATTTAGTGCTCGGGATGTAATGCGCCGCCGATATATACGGCGGTCAGAATTGTGAAGATGAAAGCCTGCAGGAAGGCAACGAGAATTTCGAAGCCGGTGAGACCGATCAACACAACGAACGGAGCCCAAACAATCGCTGCTAGCGGACCAGGGGTCCATAGCGCTGTTGTGAGGACTGCGAATGTAACTAACAACAAATGTCCGGCCAACATGTTGGCGAAAAGCCGGACGGCTAACGAAAACGGTCGTACCAAGAAGGTAGAAACAAACTCGATTACCGCTACGAGAGGTAAAAGGGCTCCAGGAACACCAGGTGGGATAACGGTGTTCTTGAAATAACTGAAAAAGCCCTGGCTTTTGATTCCTACTGCGTTAAAGACACACCAGACAATGATGGCGAGGACAGCGGGCGCTGCCATGCGCGAATTAGCTGGGAACTGAATGAAGGGGATGACTTCGGTGATGTTCGCGAAGAAGATGAAGAAAAACAGTGACAACAAAAAGGGCATGAATCGCATACCGTCAGGACCGATCGTTTGCATGACGACGTTGTCGCGCACAAAGTCCACGGACGACTCGGCCACCGTCTGTACACCCTTGGGCACAAGGGCGCTTCTTCGGATCGCCAGAACAAATATGGCCAGTGGGGCAAGCATTGCCCAGAGATAGATCAGACCAACTTTGTTCAACTCGAAAGCAGTGCCATTAAAAAGGATTCCGGGCCATTCCAACAACTCCGCTATGGGTGGGAAGTGCAGTCCGTACATCAGTTGGATCACTTCATCTCCTTGCATTGCTTTTGCGCCAAGCGGGCAGGTCCAAGTCCCGGGTACGCAAGTGAGAGAGAAACATAGCGCGTCTCCCAGACCAGCAACCCAAGATGAGAAACGATAATCGTTATGCCCAAGGGGACTGGGGCAAAAACGCTGACTTTACTTGCAGCGATGACCGCGACGGTCAGGATAACTAACCGCAGAATGAACCCGCCGAGAGCGGCGAACATGAGGGCTCCAGGGGAAATACGACCTGCCCATGTCAGCAACCCGGCGGCAGCTATGAAATTGGCGAAGACCAACGCTATTCCATATGCCCCTGAAGCAGCCCCATCTGTCCCCCAAATCAGAAATGAAAAGACAAGCCAAACCGGAGCGACTTTGATTCCGCGCCAAAGCATGTCAGCGACGATCCTTTTTTCTGGCTCTATGTTGACAACAGCGTCCTCTTGGGCAGTCATCAAATCTTCGTCCAATTTCTCGTTCATTGGTCCGTCGACCTGTCGAGATTGACGCCAGCGGGCAAACGGTCATCTATTTCTTGGGGTACATCCAAGCCACGACTATTGGTGGGGCGATCGGCGACCATCTCGAGTTCTATTCCCCCCATGCGACCGTTGTATCGGTACCACTCAGCTGTGATTTTCCCGAGAAAGGCCACGGACCCCAATGCAACAGCGATCCACGGACCTGTGTCGAGCCAACGATCAAGCAACCAGCCACCTCCGGCAAATATCACCGGGGTCACCACAATTTCTACCGAACGAGAAAAGGCGTCGTCCGTGCCGAATTGTCGTGAATTCTTGGAGAGCGCTGGGGCTCGCATACGACAGACAGTCTCCGGACCAGTGGGAAATGTGGGCGCTTCAGGAAGCGGACTCACCCTATTGGTGGTACCCACTGGTTGCAACCAAAGAGCCAGTCAAGTGCGCTGGAATTTTAGATGTGTGGTGATGCGCCCTGCATATCAGCCTCATTATCTAGACCCACTCGCGCTTGAGGTCGCAGGAGAAGAAATAGCAGAACCGCTACGCCAGCCAAGGCAAACGGCAATATCGCATCCCCGCTGCCAGTCACGGTTGGCACCAGCGCGACGCCGGACAGCAAACCAGTCCAAGCCCAGAGAAGAAGAACGGTTCGACGGTGACCATGTCCCATTCGCAAGAGCCGGTGATGAAGGTGGTCTTTGTCCGCTGTCGCGATCCCTTCACGTCTATAGGCGCGACGAGCGACAGCTAAGGCAACGTCGAGTAGAGGCACACCTAGAATTAAGAAGGGGATCGCTATCGGAGCGAAGAAGAAATAGACCTGACCACTGAACTGATCAACGACTCGGCCACCCACAGTCATGGTCGCAGAAGCCATCAGTAATCCCAATAGCAGTGCTCCCCCATCGCCCATGAAAATTCGGGCCGGGTGGAAGTTGTGAGGGAGGAAGCCGAGACACACCCCTAGGGTCACGAGTGCGAGCAGCGGACCGAGGTTGGTATCGCTGATCAGGCCCGCATTCTGCAATTCCCCGCTGTAGAGATAAAAGGCTCCCGCGGCGATGGCGACGGTTCCAGCAGCAAGGCCATCTAGACCATCGATCAAATTCACTGAATTTGCGACCACCACAACCAAGACAACCGTGATGAGGGTCGCCCAATCCGCTGAAAGGACCACTAACTGCCCAAAGGGCACCCTGAAGTAAAACAGGGTGACACCTAAAACGGCGAGGAGGCTCCCAGATAGCACTTGCCCAGCCACTTTCGCTGGTGCTGACAACTCCCGTAGATCGTCAATCGTGCCGATAGCGAACATGACGCTGGCCGCGACTACCACCGCTAACGCCTCAGAAGATCCAGCAAAAACTTGAGCAAACCCTGATAGGCGGCTTGCCAGTACCAAGGCGGCCAGCATGCCCAAGAACATTGCGCCGCCGCCGCCGGTCATGGTCGGACGCTGATGGACACCCCGGTCATTAGGTTGCTTCACGGCACCTATTTTCGGCGCAATTTTCATAACAACGAACGTGCTCAAGTAAGTCACGATCGTTGCTGCACCCAGCACAAGTGCGTGTTGGAGTGTCCTACTCACTGGAGTGTCCTACTTACCGGCGAAATCAGTCGCGGGCTGCGACCCGTGTGTCCACCTCTCAAGCCTAGTTACGCTACAGAGATCTCGTGGGGAGGGGCACCGTCGTGGGTTTAACTCCCTGCGATGAACTTCAATCGGGGTACGGGGGAAACTTTGCACAAAGTTCAGCTACCTCAAGAGCGATTGCTTGAACTGCGCCTGTGTCGTCGCGCTGGCGCAGTATGCGTGCCGTGAAGTCGGCAATCATCGCCATTTCATCGGCCCCCATACCCTGCGTAGTGACCGAAGACACTCCCATCCGTACACCGCTCGTTACGAAGGGAGAACGAGGATCATCTGGAATCGTGTTCCGATTGAGAGTCACTCCGCCAAGATCAAGTACTTCTTGGGCGACTTTCCCTGTCAGGTCACCATCGAAGCTTCGCAGGTCTACAAGCAGAAGATGATTATCGGTGCCTCCTGAAACCAATCTAAACCCCTGGGCGGCGAGAGCATCTGCCAGCGCTTCGGCATTTTGAACAATACGTGCCGCATACTTCGCGAACCCGGGGTCGAGTGCTTCGCGAAATCCGATCGCCTTGGCTGCAATCACGTGGTCTAGAGGGCCGCCCTGGTTACCTGGGAACACTGCGCTATCAATTTTTTTTGCAAGAGCTTCAGTTGAAAGGATGCAACCGCCTCGGGGCCCTCGGAGGGTCTTGTGGGTTGTCAAGGTAACGACATCGGCGTGGGGAACAGGGCTGGGATGTTGCCCTCCCGCAATTAACCCGGCTATGTGAGCCGCATCAAACATAAAGTAAGCGCCGATTTCGTCACAGACCTGTCGAAACGGCTCCGGATCAATGCGTCTCGGGTACGCGGTAGCACCAGCGACAATCAACTTTGGGCGCTCAGCGAGAGCGATGGAGCGCATTGATTCATAGTCGATCCTTTCGTCGCTCGCTGTGAGGCCATAGGAAACAAAGTTGTAGAAGCGTCCGCTGGCGTTTACGGGCGAGCCATGGGTGAGGTGCCCGCCATGGTCAAGACTCATTCCCATGACTGTGTCACCAACCTCGAGGAGCGCCATGTAGACCGCAGCGTTGGCTTGCGAGCCTGAATGCGGTTGAACATTTGCGTGTTCGGCACCGAATAGTTGCTTGACTCGGTCGATGGCTAATTGCTCTACCACGTCGACATGGGTGTTACCTCCGTAGTAACGGCGCCGCGGGTAGCCCTCGCTGTACTTGTTGGTGAAGACACTGCCAGTCGCGCCCATCACCGCTGGCGAAGCAAAGTTTTCTGAGGCGATGAGTTGAAGGCTTGTGGCCTGGCGTTCTTTTTCTTGCCGAATAAGCCGCTCGATTTCGGGGTCCGGTCCAACCGTCCACACGGCGTTGGGAGTCGTCATCGATCTGCGCCTTTCGCAATTCTCGAGGCTGGTTTGCTGAAAGCATGCCTGGAACTTTGACTGTTTCCGCGCTCTTTCTACGCCGAACCTTGGTCCGCGCTACCAAGGGCATCCAGCTTGTCGATTCGTTGTTGATGACGCCCGCCTTCAAATGAGGCAGCCAAGTAGGCCTCGACTATGTCTAACGCCGCCTGCTCAGAGACGACTCGAGCGCCGATTCCGATCACGTTGGCGTCGTTATGTTCACGGGTCAGTCGGGCAGATATTACGTCGTGGACTGTGGCCGCTCGAATCCCAGAAATTTTTCCAGCGGCCATCACGATGCCGATGCCACTCCCACACACAACAATGCCTCGATCCGCGTCACCATTAGCGACCGATACGCCAACTGCTGCTCCGTAATCGGGATAATCCACTCTGCTTTCGTCGTTGGTTCCGCAATCGACGATTTGGTGACCATCATCTAGCAGGTGTTGGGCAATGATTTGCTTGAGCAAGAATCCGGCGTGATCGGCTCCAAGAGCAATAACAGACAACGAAGACCTCTCGACGGGCGTGTCGTTATCTTCGCGCGCGAATGGGCACCCGCGGTACGCATTTTGCCAGTCGTTGACGTCCAGTCAGCTAGGTGTCAAGTTTAAGCTCGATCTCCTCAATCGGGCCCGCTCGAAGCACCACCGGTGTGTCGCCTGTTACGTCTACAACAGTTGATGCCGTTCCACCTGGGGATAATCCCGGGATCACATAGTAGATACTGGCTGAAAGTTCGGCTGCCGCATCTTGGGCACTATTGAGGGTCTCAATGCCATGCAAGTTCGCGCTAGAGCCGGTGACTGGACCCACGTCGTCGATTAACAGACGCAGCCAACCCGGTTCCGGGCAGCGAACACCTAAGGTGGCTCGTCCGTGCACAGGATCCGTCCCGTCGCGCCGTCTCGCGACAACCGTCAATGCTCCGGGCCAATGACGTTCGATGAGTCTTCTACTGCTCACATCAAGCTCAACGAGTTGATCAGCCTGCTGAACACCGCTCACTAGCACCGGCACGGGTTCTGTAAACGGCCTTTGTTTTACCCTGTAGGAGGCTTTGACAGCTTCGGTATCAAAATATCTCGCTAAAAGCCCTGGGAGGGTATCTGTAGGCGCGACTACAAGCTTCCCGCTGCGTAGGGCAACAGATGCTGCAGCTAGGTGTTGCGTCTCCACATCATCAAGGGGTCGGCGCGCTATCACTGCTCTGTCGTTCCCTGCCAAATCCGCTTTTATGACGACTTCTGAGTACCCGCGAGCTATTGCAAGATTGCGTAATCGGACCGCTTGATCTGATCCACATTCGAGCACTAGCCACCCCCCAGGGCGAAGCCACTGTCTGCCATTGCGCGTTATGTACTCCAAGTACGCGAAGCCGTCGATCCCTCCGATCAGGGCATCCGATGGTTCCCAATCAGCGACCGCTGAGGGGAGTTCGTAATCTGGCGATACATACGGGGGGTTCGAAATCAAAGCATCGAGCGTGCCGCATAGTTCGTCAGGTAACGCATGGAACCAATCTCCTTGGTACAGCTGAACTCGCGCCGCGGATCGACCTAATCCTGCAAGATTCGATCTTGCCAATGACAGCGCTTCCTTCGACACATCCGTCGCATGGATCTCAGCGTGTAGAACTTCGTGGGCTATCGATAGTGCAATTGCGCCACTCCCGGTACCCATATCAGAAACAATGAGCTTCCGGGCATCGTCGCGGCTCAATGACTGCAGCAGATTTATCACGAACCCAGCGACGACTTCAGTTTCTGGTCGCGGGATAAGGGCTCGGGCGTCCACGGCAAGATCCAGGTACCGAAATGGCCAATGACCCAGGACATACTGCAGGGGCTCTCCTTGTGCACGTCGGATCGTCATGGCGTCTGCCCGAACGACTGCACCCTGGGAGACGGGCCGATCTTGTTCAAGGGGGAACAGCCGGGGTTCTATTCCTGTTACTTCTTCAACGATTAGACGCGCACTTAGTTCAGCGTCGGTTGTAGCTGCACGACGCAACTTGTCGAGAACGTCGTCACTCAATTGTGACAGCGTCAGCGCCTGTCCTGATTCGATCTCAGACTTCGCCATTTCCGGCCTCGAGTTGCTGCTCTCGTTCGTGGATCATCAATGGCTCGACAACCCCGTCGAGGTCGCCGGCGAGAACGCGTTCCAGTTTGTAAAGGGTCAGGCCAATTCGGTGGTCAGTAACCCGACTTTCTTTGAAGTTGTATGTCCGAATCTTCTCTGCGCGTCCGCCACCCTTAACCTGATCCCTTTTTTGGGCTGCGTGACTTGACGCTTGTTCCTCTTGGTGGAGTTTCAACAATCGCGCTCGCAGAACACGCAGTGCTTTCGCCTTGTTCTGTAACTGGCTTTTTTCGTCCTGCATCGACACCACGAGACCGGTAGGAAGATGTGTTACTCGAACAGCGGAATCGGTGGTGTTGACAGATTGACCACCCGGGCCAGATGATCGATACGTGTCAATCTCAAGATCATTCGGGTCGATGTGGACTTCCACTTCGTCGGCTTCTGGCAAGACGGTGACAGTGGCAGACGACGTATGGACACGCCCTTGCGATTCCGTTACAGGCACTCGTTGAACGCGGTGCGGACCTCCTTCATGTTTCAGGTGACGCCAAACTGCATCACCTTTAACTAAAAAGGCTATGTCGGTGTAGCCGCCCATATCACTGAAGTGGCTGCCCAATACCTCTATATCCCAGGCCTTAGTGTTGATGTAGGCGCGGTACATTTCGAAGAGATCACGGGCCCAAAGGTTCGCTTCCTCTCCCCCTTCTGCCCCTCTGATTTCAACAATCACGTTGCGACCGTCGTTTGGGTCTTGAGGTAACAGTAAGACCCGGAATTGTTCTTCAAAGACGGCGGCGTTGGAAATAGCGGCCGACTCCATTTCTCGCACTTCGCTTAACTCGTCGCCGTTACTTGATTCCGCCATTTCCCGAGCAGCGGCCGCATCTTCAAGCGCGCTTCGCCACGCAGATCCGACTTCCACCATTTCTAAAAGTTGGGAATGACGCCTACTTACTTCAACAAATCGGTGGCGATCTGAGGTGACCTGAGGATCGCCAAGTTGAGACTCAACATGAGCCAACTCTTCCTCTAGCTCCCGTAGACGATCCAGCACGTTGTCAGGCTACCGATCAAGAACTGGTCCATTCGCGCCAATCATTGTCGATGGGAACAACTGACGCCGGATCGATTAGTTGATCGGCTAGTTCGTAAAGTATCGAATGAGCGTCGCGTTCAGGAATGACGACCATCAGAGTGGCTTGGGGATCAAGGAAAAGTCGCGCATCGGCTGCGAAGGGAATTAGATCGAGGTCTATACCGACCGCGCAGACCACCACGACGTCGGTTCCGTCAGCTAACCGCCCGGTCGCCACAGCCGGAACGGCTTCTTTAAGGTTCGTTCGCTGAACGGGCGGGGGCGCGGTAACCAGTTCAGATGCTCCGACTCGCTCTGGTTTGGTAACAAGGTGGGATCGTAACCATCGTTCCGCCCCGAGTCGGTTCAGTGGGTGAGGTTCCGCGGCAGGTAGCCGGTGCGACCGAACTACATTAGCTACCTGTTCGATGGCTTCTACGGTTGGCATGTTTCCGTGCAGCAGGGCGAATACTTCACGATCGTGGGCTCCAACCCCAACTTCGATTCTGTTCCCATATTGGTCAGAGATGATTCGAGCTACTTCAAGTCCAGCGATCTCACCGACAATGACTCCGTGTTCGACGACAACTTCAAGGCCTGACTCGTTGAGGGTCGAGACAAGTTCGGGTACATCGGGAACGGGTTTTCGAGTTGCCGTGTCTGATGCCACAGCAGGCGTCACATCACCATCGTTTACCTCCCACACTGTTATCGCGCTTGAGAAAAGTTGCGCTCGTCGCGCAAGCACATCGCTAGACCCTGACGCAAAAATATGGACTTCTGTCGCGGCGGCACGCACCGCTGACGCGAGCGCACCTCCTAAAGCACGTTCGGGACGCTCCTCAGCGAGTGCCGCCACTCGGTCCCTGCTGAGGGTGGCTAGAGCACCGTCATCGGTTCCGACTACGTCTTGGGTCGAATCACCCAAGTATTCACTAACAAGAGATCGCAGCTTCATCGCATGTAGTTGGCGGCGGCGTTCAGGATCTAGCGCCACAATGCGGATTTATTGGTCGGCGCTGTCAGCGTTCTGATCTGAGCCTCGACGGCGTCCGTAACGCCGCTCGAAACGTTCTACGCGGCCAGCCGTATCGACGATCTTCATCTGTCCGGTGAAGAAAGGGTGACTGGCGCTAGATAACTCAACAGTGACGAGCGGGTACTCGTTGCCGTCTTCCCAAACGACTGTGTCGCTTGTCTCCACGGTGGATTGGGTGATGAAAGAGAACTCAGCACCAGCATCGCGAAACACGACTTGGCGGTAGTTCGGGTGGATGTCACTCTTCATGGTTGACCCATTCTGGCGGTTAGTTCGACGAATCGCACATGCAGACACACAATTAGCGTGGTGCAGTCTTCAACTGGAGGACGGACGGTCGGGGGCCGATAACCCGTTAAGTATCTCCTCGTTTGAACCCGTAGTTGTGATGCGTTCAAGTACCCAGTCGAGTGCAGGTCCGTGTTGGTTTTCGTCAGCATCCTCGATCGCCACAAGGGTGTCGGCAAGTAGTTGAGCCTGGTGCGCTCGTTCTTCGCCATGAAGGCGGTGAATTTCTCGGGTACATGAGGCGACCACGTCGATCGCTGGGTAAACCCTCCGATCAGCAGCGCGTCGATCGAGACGAACGATGGAATTAGCGGTCCCTTGTAGGGATTCAAGAATCATTTCGTCTAAACGCCAGCCGGTTTCGATGCCGGCGGTAGCGATGACCGTCAACGAACCACCTTCATCTAGAGCCCGAGCTGCACCAAAAAAGCGTTTGGGTGGATACAAAGCAGCAGCATCGATTCCCTCTACCAAGACCCTTCCGTTGCCGGGTGCCGCCAAGTTGTAGGCCCTAGCTAGTCGACTCAAGCCGTCCAACAAAATGACAACGTCCAGACCACCTTCAACCATTCGCTTGGCGCGCTCTAGCGTGAGTTCCGCGACCTGTATGTGTTCGTCGGCAGGTCGGTCGAATGTCGATGCCAAGACCTCGCCCTCTACCACGGTGGCTATGTCGGTTACCTCTTCGGGCCGTTCGTCAATGAGTAGAACAATCACGTGTAGGTCAGGGTGACTTGTTTCTAGCGCTACCGCCAGTTCGCGAATGATGGAAGTCTTTCCGCATTCAGGCGGCGAAACCACTAGACCCCGCTGGCCCTTGCCGATTGGGGCGATCAAATCGACTGCTCGCGCTGTCGGGTTTTCTGTTCCGTTGCTGCCAAGTGTTAGGGGTTCTCGCGGGTGAACTGCTGTGAGGTCTTCGAAAAGGGGCCGCTCGCGTGTCTCGTCGGGCTCTGCTCCGTTGATTTCGTCGATTCGGAGTAGTGCGGGGTTCTTTTCGTTTCGTGCGGCGGGACGGCTCGCACCTTTAACGATGTCTCCCTTACGCAGACCTTGCGACCGAACCTGTTTCGCGGCGACGTACACATCATCATTGGATGGCAGGGCGCCTCGGGTGCGAAGAAATCCATAGCCCTCATCTCTGAGATCCAAGATTCCTTGGCATTCAACTGGTTCGCCCTGCCAATTGTCGTCACGGTCACGGCCGCGACGTCGGCGGCGACGGTTACCGGGCTCAGCTA
>CETJ01079770.1_pt1 | contig 11594 bp, 7 predicted proteins | sample 531341 | NCBI WGS metagenome assembly CETJ01 (sample SAMEA2622677, study PRJEB7988) | marine metagenome | isolation source: saline water (ENVO:00002010), including | reverse complement strand
TATTCAGTGCAACGACTACTTTGTTACTTTCTGCTAAGCATGCTGATCATGCTGCCGACTTCTGGTCAGGCAGACAGTTTGCGTATGGCAGAAACACAGGTAGCGCATACTATGCAGGCAGAAAATACTGATTGCATGATGCATCAATCGGGCGATGAAACGGTTCACACTGTGCACACTGAACAGACAGACCCCACTGCAACAGCAGATTGCTGCCAGAACGATACCCAGCATAACTGCGGTCAGCAAGCTTCACCCTGCGCTAAAAGTGGCTGCCAGTGCGAGCATGCCAGTTCCCATTTAGTCAGTTATCTGGCCGGCATATCTGCCCCCTTAATTGTCAAAACCGCTGCAAGCCAAATCGTCGGTAAACCGCTAGTGGCGTTTTCCGGCTTCCCAACCTCGCTGTTTCGTCCCCCAATACGCCTGAGTTAACTAAACCTCTTATCAGTGCAATGCCTGAGGCATTGTGACCGGGTAACTGTACCCGTTTTTTTAAAGTTAACCATTGAGGCAAGTATGAAACTTCCTTCTTTATAGGTCGTGTCAGCAGGCATTTTACTTAGTTGCTGGCAGTTAGTAGCCACAGCGCAGCAAGCCCAACAGCCACAGTTACCACAATTACTGTCGCAAGCATTAAGTGAAGATTATGCCCTGGCCAGAAGCCGACAGAGCGAGCATGCGCTGACAACTCAGGGTAATGCGGTGCAATCCATGCCCGACCCACGTATATCAGTGGGAATGCTCAATGTCCCTACAGATGGATTTGCGCTTAACGAACAGGCCATGACCCAGCTCAAAATGGGCGTTAGCCAAATGTTGCCCCGTGGCGACTCTGTCGCCCTGCAACGGGATGCGCTCGCGGCCAAAGCAGCCGAGCATCCCGCCCGACGTGACCTGCGCAAAGCAGAAGTTACCCGGGCTATTACCCTAACGTGGATTGATATTATTATTCTGCACAACAGTAAGGAACTGGTTACCGAGCAGTTACAACTACTGGACCAACTGACCACTGCCGTTGAAAATAACTACGCCAGTTCTTCAGGTGCCAGTCAGTATGATGTGCTGAGCATGGAAGTCCTGCATACGGCACTCGAAGACCGTATGGAATCGCTGACTTCTGCACAGCAAACCGCTATTGCCGGTTTATCTAACTGGCTGACCCCAATGCAGCAGGCCACGCTATCCAACATCACCCCGAATCAGGCCGATCAGCGTTGGTTAACCAGCCTGATCGGGCAATCACTGTTGCCTGCCAACACGTCGGCGCTATTAGAACGTTTACAGCAACACCCGCTGGTTATCAGTCGCAATGCCATGATTAATGTGCAGAAGATAAAACAGCAGCAGGTAGCATCCAGTTTCGACCCGCAGTGGGAATTTAATGCCAGCTATGCCTATCGCCAGGATGCGATGAATAACTCGTCCCGGGCTGACTTTGTGTCGGTCGGAATGAGTGTTGATGTACCGCTATTTTCCCGCAAGGTAAAGCAAGCCGCTCTGGCAGCCACCGTGGCCGAAACAGAGAGCCTGGAAACCGAAAAACGTCTGGTGATCCAACAACAGCTCAGTGAGGTGAATCAGCTCTATGCCCGTTACCCTGCTCTGCACTCGCGGATTAACCGTTATGAACAAACGTTATTACCGCTGCGTCAACAGCATTACGACGCCGCGCTTAACGCTTACACCACTGCCAGCGGCAACTTTTCCGATGTGATGCAAAGCCACCTGGCGCTGATTGATGACCAGATGAAATTACTTAATCTGCAGGGTGACATGGCCGCGCTGATGACCCGGCTTGACTATTATCTTAATCCCATCTCACCGCTTTGAGGGAGTTTTCTATGAACCGTTTTATTGTTCCTGTTATTGCCCTGATAGCCGGGGTGGGTATTGGCTATGCGTTATTACCAGCTAACGTCCCACAGGGTAATGGTAATACTACCGCCCCAAACGAAGGGGAAAAGGACATTCTTTACTGGGTAGCGCCGATGGACAGCAGCTATCGCCGGGATAAGCCCGGTAAATCGCCCATGGGCATGGATTTGGTCCCGGTATATGCAGGTGAAGAAAGTGCCAGTCCTGGTACCGTGAGTATTTACCCACAAATTGTCCAGAGCCTGGGGGTCACCACCGCGAAAGCCCGCACTCGCTCTTTATCTGAAACGATTTCCGCCAGCGGCATTGTAGAAGTCGCCGAAGACCGGATCATTCACGTCCATCCACGGGTGAGTGGTTGGGTAGAACGCCTTACCGTCACCACTGATGGTCAGCCTGTTAACCAGGGCGACACCTTATACACCCTGTATTCACCTGAGCTGGTGAATGCTCAGGAGGAATATTTGCTGGCCCGCAGTCGCAATAATCGCTCGCTGATCAACGCTGCCAGAGACAGACTGACTGCCCTGCAATTACCGCCAAAAGTAATTCAGAATCTGGATAAAACCGGAAACGTACAACAGCAAATCGCCTTTGAGGTGCCACAGGACGGCTACGTCACTAACCTTAATATCCGACCTGGTTTTTATGTTACGCCGGGCACCACCATGCTGGCCATTGCCAGTCTGAAGACAGTGTGGATCACCGCCAGCATTCCCCAGCGCTATGCCGACATGCTCAGTACGGAGCAGGATCTGAACCTAACGCTACCGGCATTGCCGGGGGAGACGTTTACAGCCCGGGTAGACTTTATTTACCCGGAGCTCGACAGCCAGACCCGCACACTGAAAGTGCGCCTGGTGCTGGATAACCCGGACGGCCGGTTAAAACCCAATATGTTTGCCACCGTTTCATTTGATACACCGCGCAACGAAAGCCTGAGTATTCCCCGCTCAGCACTGATAAGAACGGCCGCCAACGACCGTGTGGTGCTGGCTTTGGGTAACGGTGAATTCCGCTCAACGGCCGTAGCGGTGGGTCGCATCACAGCAGACTATGCCGAAATCACAGCAGGCCTAGAAGAAGGAGATGAAGTGGTAATGAACGGTTTATTCCTGATTGATTCAGAAAGTGCCGTAGACGCCGACCTATCGAGGATATCAGGTCAGGACGATAGCCTGGGTAACGACACCCAGTGGGTAACGTTAACTATCGATGCTATTGATGGCGAGGCAGGCACCGTGACCGCCAGCCACGGGCCGGTAGCAGCCTGGGACTGGCCAGCCATGACCATGGACTTCGCCATTGGTGAACAGGTCAGCCAGGCAGAGCTCAACAGCGGGATTCGCCTTGATGCCGAGCTGAATCGTAATACCGATGGCATGGTAGAGATTATTGCCATTGATACCGGCAGCATTGAATCGAGTGTTCCCTCGGCAACCGTTGATGGCACCATTAACAGTATTGATGAACAAAACCACACCATGAATATCTCCCGTGGCGCCATCGAAAAATGGGGGCGCGGGCCTGCCACCATGGACTTTACCCTCAGCAGCCATATTATCGCGGCTGACTGGCAGCCAGAGCAGGCTATCCGTTTTACCTTTGAGATCAGAGACGGCGAGTTTGTTATCACCCATATTGAACCCGCCATGGCCATGTCGCATGACATGGACCATACCGGTCACTAGCAGGAGCCAGTCATGATAGCAGTCATAATTAACTGGTCGCTCAACAATCGCGTACTGGTATTGCTTGCAGCACTGATGCTCACCGCGGCAGGCATCTGGTCGGTTAAACAAACCCCGGTGGATGCGATTCCGGATTTATCCGATGTGCAGGTGATCATTCAAACCAACTACCCGGGGCAAGCCCCCTCTGTGGTAGAGCAACAGGTCACCTATCCGCTCACCTCAGCCATGCTGTCGGTACCGGGGGCGCATACGGTTCGCGGATTCTCTTTCTTTGGCGACTCCTATGTGTACATCCTGTTTGATGATAACACCGACATGTACTGGGCCCGCTCCCGGGTACTGGAGTACCTTTCCCAGGTAGCACCTACCCTACCGGCCTCGGCAAAACCCAGACTCGGCCCGGATGCCACCGGTGTAGGCTGGGTGTATATGTACGCGTTAAGCGATCCGAGCGGTCAGCATGATATCGATGAGCTCACCAGCCTGCAGGACTGGTACCTGAAATTTGCCCTGCAATCGGTGCCCGGGGTATCTGAAGTCGCCACAGTGGGCGGCATGAAAAAACAGTATCAGATTGTGGCCGATCCCTACAAACTGGACGCTTACAATTTAACCATGGCTCAGCTGGAAATGGCGGTGAGTCAGAACAACCAGGAAGTAGGCGCTTCGGTGATTGAGATGGCCGAAGCGGAATATATGGTCACGGTCAGTGGCTATATTGAAAGCCTGCGCGATATCAGGCAGATCACCCTGGCCGTATCAGCATCCGGCACACCGGTAACACTGACGGATGTGGCCGAAGTCAGAGAAGGGCCGGCACCGCGCCGTGGCATCGCCGAACTTAATGGCGAGGGCGAAACCGTGGGTGGCATTATTGTCATGCGCTATAACGAAAACGCCCAGCAAACTATTGATGGTGTTAAGGCAAAACTGCAGGACCTGCAGGCCGGCCTGCCAGAAGGCGTAGAGATCACCACGGTCTATGACCGTTCTAACCTGATTGCCAGTGCCATCGATAACCTGTGGGATAAGCTGCTGGAAGAGCTGCTCATTGTCGCGCTTATCTGCGGCCTGTTTTTACTTCATTTACGCAGCGCGCTGGTTGCTCTGGTAACACTACCACTGGGTATTCTGGGTGCCTTTTTACTGATGCACTGGCAGGGCATTAATGCCAACATTATGTCGCTGGGTGGCATTGCCATTGCCATTGGCGCCATGACCGATGGTGCTATTGTGATGATTGAAAACTTTCACAAACATCTGGAAAAAGCACCAGCAGACGCCAACCGCTGGGAGCTGGTAAGTAAAGCCGCAACCGAAGTGGGCCCGGCACTGTTTTTCAGTTTGCTGATCATCACGGTGAGCTTTTTGCCGGTATTTATTCTGGAAGCTCAGGAAGGACGGATGTTTGCGCCCCTGGCTTACACCAAGACCTTTGCCATGGCCGCGGCGGCGGGCCTGGCCATTACCCTGATCCCGGTACTTATGGGCTACCTGATCCGCGGCAACATTGCGCCAGAGGAGCGAAACCCGATTAATCGCATAGCTCAGGCAGCCTACAAGCCAGCACTAAGAGTCGTGCTGCGTTTCCCTAAATCTACGTTATTAGTGGCGATTCTGATTACGCTTGCCGGTTACTACCCGTTATCAAAGTTGGGCAGCGAATTTATGCCGCCGCTCGACGAAGGCGACCTGATGTATATGCCCACCACCTATGCTGGCGTATCCATTGCTGAGGCCCGGGAAATTTTGCAACAAACCGACAAACTGATCCGCACCCTGCCGGAGGTTAAAACTGTATTTGGTAAAGTAGGCCGGGCGGAGACCGCAACCGACCCTGCTCCGCTGACCATGATTGAAACCTTTATTCAGCTTAAACCCAAATCGCAGTGGCGTGAGGGGCTGACAAGCCAGGATTTACGCGATGAACTCAACAGCATTGTTGCTTTCCCCGGCCTGACTAACGCCTGGGTGATGCCCATCCAAACCCGCATCGACATGCTGGCCACCGGTATTAAAACGCCACTGGGCATTAAAATTTCTGGACCGGATGTTAAGCAAATCGAGGCCATCGGCACCGATATTGAAAAGTTACTCGGCAACCTTGAGGGCACTGAATCGGTCTACGCCGAGCGGGTTGCAGGCGCCCGATATATTGATATAGATGTCGACCGCCTTGCTATAAGCCGATATGGCCTGACAATAGCCCAGGTGCAGCAACTCATCAGTACAGCCGTAGGCGGCAAAACCATTACCACAACGGTGGAGGATATTGCCCGCTATTCGGTTAATTTGCGTTACCCCCAGCAATACCGGAACAGTCCGGAAGCGCTGGCAGGCTTACCTGTGCTCACTCCTGGCGGCGAGCGCATCACGCTGGGAGATATCACGCATATACGCATTGCCGAAGGCCCGCCTGCCCTTAAGAGCGAAAATGCCCGGCTCACAGGCTATGCGTTTATTGATGTATCCGGTATTGATATTGAAAGCTACGTTAAACAGGCTAAAGGCGTTCTGGACAAAGCGCTTAACCTTCCCGCTGGCTACACGTTACAGTGGGCTGGTCAGTATGAGTACCTTGAACGGGCGATGCAGAAGCTAACCTTTGTTGTGCCGATGACGCTGGCAGTGATAGTGATCTTACTGTTTATGAGTTTTCGCCGTCTGAGCGATGTGGTACTGGTACTCGGTACCCTGCCCATGGCACTGATCGGCGGGATCTGGTTGCTCTATGCGCTGGATTACCACCTTTCTGTTGCAGTTGGCGTGGGCTTTATTGCACTGGCCGGGGTAGCCGTTGAAATAGGTGTCATTATGGTGATTTACCTTAACAGCACCTGCGCTAATATACGCCCTTCCGCTAACGTGGATATCAGTGCCAGCCTGCGAGAGGCCGTTGAGGAAGGTGCTCTTAAACGCGTGCGTCCGGTTTTGATGACCGTACTAACGGTAATGATAGGTTTATTGCCGGTGATTGGCGGTACTGGCACCGGCTCAGAGGTAATGAGCCGGATTGCAGCGCCTATGGTGGGCGGCATGGCCAGTGCGCTGGTGCTGTCTTTACTGGTAGTTCCGGCGGGCTTTTTCCTGCTCCAGCGGGCTAAACTGCGCTAGCCCTGCCAGTGTAAATAACTTAGTGTGGATTAAGCCCTGTCATTACGGCAGGGCAAACTCAACAAATCCACGCAGGGCTCTCGCCATAGGAAAAAACTGCGGGTTTACCTGAGGGATCGCGCAGGTTTCGCTTAAATCAGCGCGACTTTTATCAAAGTCCATTTTCTCCAGCAGCAGACGGTTAACCACCAGATCGGCGTGGCATAACTGATACTCTCCGTCGATGACATAAAAGGTGTTATCCGCATCCACATACGTCAGCAGGTTTTGTACGCCCTCGATGGGCGTGGTCTGGTCGGCCTGAGAGTGTGCCACGAAAACCGGTACCGCCACCCGAGCGCCTTCCTCAAGGCGTTCGCGGATCCCGCGAATAAGCTCCATTAACTCTAGACCAGCGAAGCTGGCTACTTTGGGGTATTTTTGTGGATTGGGTCCGCCGGTCTGATAGTCGCCATCGAGTAACCTGGCCAGTGTCTTTATGCCCCACAGCTTCGACAGTGATTCAACATTACCATTCAGCGCCAGCGCGCCGGAAAATAACAGAATGCCTTGCACATTATCGGGATTAGACAGGTAGTAATCCACCGACAACGCGCCCCCAGTCGAAAAGCCGCCTAACACCACTTTATCGGTGGACTGCAACGCCAGCTCCACCACTTCTGCCAGATGCGCCTGCCAGCGTTCGGCCAGTTGTTCATCTTCCATAGCGGCATCAGCGTCTTTCAGACCATGGCCCGGTAACAGCGGGGCGATAACGGTATATCCGGAATCATAGAGCTCATCGGCAATCGCTGAGACGAAAAAAGGGGAGTCACTGAGCCCGTGGGTGAGCACCACAATGGGGCTGTCTGGTTGCTGAAACAAAATAAATGGTGCATTACCATCGCCTCTCAGCGCCGGTGAACACACGGCATAACGATTAGCCGACGAACTCAAACACTTTTGCGTACTACCGAGCTCCTGCTCGTATAAGGCGGCAAACGACTGATTCAGTGCAAACTGAGACTGCCCTGTCGCCAGCGCAGAAAAACACAATGTAGTGGTCAGACAGACCAGATGTAACAACGACTTCACTGGTTGACTCCATTAAAAGCAGCAAGGGCGCCTACTATGGCGGCCTTGCCGGTGAATTGCAATCGTTGGCGGGAAAACAATAGCGGGTTACCGTTCGCTCAGACGTGACATCAAAATAGCCGCGCGTTTGGCCTGGGCAGGCAAGGCACTGACCAGCGCCGTTTCATTTACGGTGTGACCGCCTGAACCGCTCATACCCAAACCATCCAGGGCCATTTTCACATACTCCGAGGTAAAGGAGACATCCGCGGCGCCGGCATTGAGCGGATTGACTGCGGTGACGCTGCCCTGCCCCAAATCCTGACTGACTTTGCTGTAAATCCCCAGCAATTCATGATTTCCCGGCTTTGGCGATAAAGGCGGGTAGCCTTCACCAAATTCGATGACGGCACTGGTTTGAGGCAGATTTTGCTGCACAATAGCCGTCATTTTGTGCTGAACCCGGACTAACTGCTCCTGCGAAACAGCGCGGATATCGCCGGTAACAATGGCATGTTCGGCAACCACATTGTTTTTACCAAAGGTGCTGCCGCTGTTGTTAAGTTTATCGTGGGTAACCTCTGTACCCCCCATTATTCTTCCAGGGTTAAATGTAAGTAATTGTTCACTTCGGAGTTTATCGTAAAAGCGGGTTAAGATACGCGAGGCCTCATAAATAGCGCCAGCGCCCACGGTGGGTTTAAATACCTGAGAAGAATGCGCCGGCGTGCCTTTAACCGTTAACACCCAGTCTACCGAGCCGCGCCGTGACACATTGGCAGTGGCCGGATTACCGTCGCCATTTTCAAAGCCCAGTGAAATATCAGCCCATTTGGCACCGTCGATTAAGGCTTTCTTAGACAAGGCTAACGGCCGGCCACTGAGCTCTTCATCGCCGGTCATTACCACCATAATATTCATCGATGATAACTTACCGGCCGAGTACAGTGCTCGCAGCGCTTCGAGCATAATAATGTTGCCACCTTTCATATCGGCAACGCCCGGCCCTTTAATCTGCTTGTCGTCCACCCGGGTAAAGGTTTGAAACGGACTGCCCGGCTCGAACACCGTATCGAGGTGGCCAATCAGCAGCATTTTGGGGCCCTTGCCGCCTTCAATTCTGGCAATCAGATGGCCAGCCCGGTTGAATGCGGCTCCATCCTCAAACCAAACGTCAAAGCCCAGCGCCTCAAATTCCGGCATCAGTTGGTCTGCCACCTTTCTGACTCCGGAAAAGTTCATGGTGCCGCTGTTGATATTGACGCTTTTTTCCAGCAGGCTCATCGCCGACTCTTTACGGCCATCAATATAATCAACCATCTGCTGCTCATCGCCGGACAGCGCAGCACTGGTTGTTATTGAGAACAGCAAACTTATAGCGCAACTAAGTGTTGTCAGAAAAGAAGGTTTCAAAGTGTTTGTCCCTGAAAGGTTGTGTTTTTTCTACTATGGCAAAAACCATCGACGATAACGAGGGCAATAACGATAAAAGGTCAGTAAAAACAGATTGCAGGTAAGCTTTTGACTTCAGGACCAGAATCGCCATACTGAGACTATTAAAAAAACAAAGTCCACGCCTGTTAAGGATTACTCATGTCAAAGAAAGTGTATTGTAGCGCCCAGTTTTTACCCAAACCCGGCAAAGAACAAGCCCTGTTTAAAGTGCTCCAGAGCCTCGAACCCAACACCCTAAGAGAAGATGGCTGTATTCAGTATATCGTTACCCGCCATATCACCAGCCCGTTCGCCGAAGGCAACAGCTTTCCCATTGCGTTTAATGAAATCTGGGCCGATATGGCCAGCTTCGAAGCTCACTGTCAGCGTCAGGAAATCAGCGATTTCTTTGCTACTTATTGTCAGGCCGAAGATGGGCTGGCTGAAGACTGGAATGTGTGTATTTATACCGATGAGCCTGAGGACTTCGACGCCCCGCAGCTGTAGCGAAGTCTTTAAACAAAAAACTCGCCAATCGGCGAGTTTTTTACCATATTAATACGGCGCTATTCGGCGAAATAGGCTTCCAGATCGTCGCTACCGCCAATGTGCTTACCACCAATAAATACCTGTGGTACTGTATCGCGACCGCTGATGGCTTTTAATGTCGTCAGCGTAGCGCCCTGCCCCATGACGATTTCCTCGTATTTAAAGCCCTTATGCTGCAACAGCGCTTTGGCTTTTGCGCAATACGGACAGCCTGATTTGGTAATAATGGAAACCGGCTCCAGTTTCACTGCATTAGGCGCAATGTAGGACAGCATGGTATCAGCGTCTGACACTTCAAACGGGTCGCCAGGTTTGTTCGGCTCAATAAACATTTTTTCCACTACGCCGTCTTTTACCAACATCGAATAGCGCCAGCTGCGCTTGCCAAAGCCTAAATCAGCTTTGTCCACCAGCATATCCATGCCATCGGTAAATTCACCGTTACCATCAGGTACCAGCGACACATTGTCTGATTCCTGATCCGCAGCCCAGGCATTCATTACAAAAGTGTCGTTCACTGAAATACAAACAATTTCATCTACACCGTGATCTTTGAATGTGTCGGCCAGCTCGTTATAACGTGGCAGGTGAGTTGACGAACAAGTCGGCGTAAAAGCACCTGGCAGGGAGAAAACCACTACGGTTTTGCCGGCGAAAATATCGTCGGTAGTACGATTAATCCACTGCTCACCTTCCCGAATGGCAAAGGTCACATCAGGTACTTTCTTTCCTTCATAAGAAGGTTTATCAATGGGGTGTGTCATTACATTCTCCTTAACAGTTTCAGTAAGTATAACCCTAACTGTGCAGAGAAACAGCGGTAAATACCAATCATGCTAATCACAATTAACGATTAAAAATAAAACCTTTAAACGCAAATAAGAATAACCCTTACCAGCTAGGGTATACGCATTAATCCCTTAATATAAATTTCAATGCCCGCCGTGAATGGATGCCGACTTCCCTATACTCTATTATTTGAGTAGGAATTAACGGGTGCTGTACGAGCATCCCGCAGTATATGAAAAAGGCAAAACACGCCGAAAGGGTGTGACGCAAAACCTCCGGTCTACGTCGAACGATAGGATAGCGGGGTTACCGAACACTGTGAGGTGACGTCGGCTTGCTTCCCCCGGCAAGCCAGCGACACTGACAGTCAGTTCACTTTTTTATTACGTAATTGCGATTACTTAATGAGGATTGAACAATGATGATTTTAGTTGGTGGCGAAAAAGGTGGTAGCGGCAAAAGCTGTCTTGCACAGAACATCGCCGTATATTTACGCTGTGAGAAGAAAGCCAGTGTGCTGATGGTGGATTGTGATCCCCAGCGAACCACGTCAGACTGGGCCCAGGAGCGAAGCAGCAACGAAGAGCTGCCTTCCATCAACTGTATCCAGCTTTATGGCAAAATCCGTAATGAGCTGTTAAGCCTTAAAGAGCGCTACGACTATGTGGTGATCGACTGTGGTGGTCAGGATAATCTGGCGCTTCGATCGTCTATGGCGGTTGCCGACCATATTTTAATCCCGTTGCGTCCAAAGCGCCGCGACCTGAAAACAGTGCCGCACATGGAAGACATTTTGTCGACCTGTAAGATGGTCAACCCGCGCATGAACGCTGCTTTTGTTATTACCCAATGTCCTTCACTGCCTTCGTTGGCGTCAAGGATTCTGGAAGCCAAAGAAGTATGTCGCTCCTTTGAAGTGCCAGTGTTAAATTCCGTTACCTTTAGCCGCAACATGTATGATGATTCTGAGGAGTCAGGGCGTTCGGTGCTGGAAAGTGAAGCTGATGGTAAAGCTGCTGTGGAAATTCGCAGTATTATTGAAGAGTTACTGGCCCGACGTAAAGGGGAACAACATGAGTCTGA
>CETJ01052523.1_pt1 | contig 11609 bp, 10 predicted proteins | sample 531341 | NCBI WGS metagenome assembly CETJ01 (sample SAMEA2622677, study PRJEB7988) | marine metagenome | isolation source: saline water (ENVO:00002010), including | reverse complement strand
CATTGTAAATAAATCATTAAAGCCAATCATACCATGTTGATAATCAACAGTGAGGGCGTCATAGCCTTGTTCTGACATAATTTCAGCAGTAAAAGTATTTGGTATAGATAAAAAACTATTGAGAACTACTTCTTTATTTTTCCATTTTGTTTTTACATTGTTTTTGATCATATTTTCTTAAAAGTAAGATAATAAAAAATTATAGCAATTTTTAATTACTCATAAATAACGCACATGATTATTAGATATCTTCCATCCTCCCACTTTTAATAGATTTATATGCTGTTTCAGCTAACAAAAGCGCCTTTCTGCCATCTTCAAACCCAACAGCGACAGGTTTTTTTTCTAAAATACTCTCAACAAATGAGCTAATAGAATTCATGTAAGCTTCTTGATATCTCTCAATAAAAAAATTCAAGTATGGTTCACTTTTGTCAACATGTTCAGAATTATACTTTTTTAACTCATGTGGCTTTTTATTCTCAGATATAACCATTCCTTTACTCCCAAATAGCTCAACTCTTTGATCATACCCATAAGTTGCCGACCTAGAATTATTAATATGACATTGTTTCCCTGAAGCTGTCTCCATAATAATCATAAGTGTATCGCTATCATTTAATTTAGATTTTATTTCTGGATTGATTAATGCATTAGCAATTGCGAATACTTTTATTGGTTCTTCTCCCAACATAAACCGAGCTAGATCAAAATCATGAATTGTCATGTCTCTAAATTGCCCACCAGAAACTTTAAGATAATCCCAACTAGGTAAGCCAGGGTCTCTAGATGTAATTAGACACTGATGCAAATCTCCTATTTCTCCATTAGTTAGAGATTTTTTAGCAGCTTGATGCCCAGGATCAAATCTCCTATTAAAGCCCAATTGTATTGGAGTAGTATTTCCTTTCAATCTCTCAGAGCATTCATTAACTTTGTTAATATCTAAATCAATTGGCTTCTCACATAGAACAGGTTTTTTTACCGCTACTGATTTTTCTATAAAATCAATGTGGGTATCTGTTGGAGAAGATATAAGAACAGCATCGATATTTTGATTATTAAAAATTTCATCAACATTTTCCACGGCTTGAACACCTAAATCTCTAGAAATTTTTTTTGCAAATTCATCATTAGGATCATAAATACATGCTAAATTTGTTTTTTCATGAAGTTGTAAATTTTTGGCATGCATTTGACCAATTCGACCACAACCTATAACAGCAATACTTAAACTTTTCATATTTGACAAATATTGTATTCTTTTAATTTTAAAATTAAAAAATATTTAATTTTTTAAATTAAGTTTTTTTTAAAAATAATTTATCTATAATCTTACTAGAGGAGGGGCTAATGAAAGCAAAATTAGGGATAGCACCCATAGCTTGGTCAAACGATGATTTACCTGAGTTGGGAGGAGAGACATCCCTTGATACATGTCTTTCAGAGTCAAAGCTTGCAGGTTTTACGGGTGTAGAAACGGGGGGTAAGTTCCCAAAAACTCCTGAAAAACTTGGGCCTATTTTAAAAGCTCACAAGCTCTATTTGGCCTCAGGGTGGTACTCCGGAACTGTTTTAGATAATGACCTAGAAAATGAAAAAGATAAAGTTCTCCAACAACTAACACTTTTTAGAGATTTAGGAGCCTCAGTTTTAGCATATGGAGAAACATCTGGAACTATACAAAATGTTAGACACGCTCCTTTAAATACAAAAAGAAAAATACACAGTGAAGATTTTAAAGAGTATGGAAGAAAATTAACATTATTTGCAGAATTTTGTTCAGATTTCGGTGTACCTATCTCATTTCATCATCACATGGGGACAGCTATTGAGACCGAAGAGGAACTTGATAGCTTGATGAATCATACTGGTGAAGCAGTAAAAATTTTATTTGATACAGGCCATATGACTTTTGCTGGCGGAGACTCTTTACGTGTGATTAATAAATATGCCAAAAGAATAAATCATTTTCATGCTAAGGACATCAGGTCAAAAGTTGTAAATAACTTAGATCGATCAAAGCAGAGTTTTTTAGATTTTGTCTTGGAGGGAGCTTTTACAGTACCTGGCGATGGAAATATTAATTTTAAGGAAGTTGTTGAGGCTTTATCCAAAAATAATTACGAAGGATGGTTTATTGTAGAAGCAGAACAAGATCCTGCAAAAGCAAATCCATTTGAGTATGCTAAAATTGGAAACAAAGAGTTAGTAGAGTGTCTAGGAATGTACGGATATGAAATAGAAAACTATATCGATGAATAGCATTAAAGGAAAGTTTGCTCTGGTTACTGGAGGAACTCAAGGATTAGGGGCTGCAATTGCTAAAAATTTTGCTGAGAGTGAAGCTCAAGGCATTGTTACAATAGGAAGAAAAGAAGAAAATGGAAATGAGGTTGCAAAACAAATTCAAAACGAGACCGGATGTGAAGTAATATTCATTAAAACTGATTTATCAGATGTTAAACAGTGCCGCAATGCAGTAGCAGTAGCTTTAAAAAAATTCGGGAAATTAGACATACTAGTCAACGCAGCAGGCCTTACTGATAGGGGTAATATAGTTGACACCTCTGAGGAACTATTTAACAGGATGATTGCTGTCAACTTAAGAGGCCCATTTTTTTTAATTCAAGAAACAGTGAAAATAATGATTAAGCAACATATTGAGGGTTCAATAATTAATATTGGTTCAGTTTCAGCGCTAACCGGGCAACCTTTTATTTCCGCTTACTCAACTTCTAAAGGAGCATTGGCGACATTAACTAGAAATACAGCATTCGCATTGTTGAATAATAAAATCAGAGTTAATCAGCTAAATATTGGATGGATGGCTTCCGATGGTGAGCACGAAATTCAAACGAAATTTCATGGAGCCAAAGATGATTGGCTAGTTGATGCATCTAAAGAACAACCTTTTGAAAGACTCTTAGATCCCAAAGAGGTAGCAAAAGCAGTTACTTTTTTAGCGTCAGATGACTCGGGTATGATGACTGGGTCTGTAGTAAATTTTGATCAATCTGTTTGGGGTGGTTATCCTTTTTCTCCACCAAAACCCGAGGGAAAAATTAAACATGAATAACTCTCATAATTCGGAAACAAAATGTCACTATTGAATGTTAGCTAAAACTGTTAATATTAGATATGAAATTCCAAGATTTTAAACTCTACAGAAATAAAAATTACATAGATGGTGAGTGGGTTGACTCTGACTCAGGTGATACTATCTCAGTAAACAATCCTGCTAATCTCAAAGAAATTGGGACTGTTCCCAAATGCGGCACATCAGAAACAAAAAAGGCTATCGAGTCTGCGAATAATGCATGGCCAGAATGGAAAGCAAAATCTGCTCGTCAAAGATCTGAAATATTACGTAAGTGGTTTGATCTTATAATAAAAAATAAAGAGGAACTTGCTCAAATAATGACTACAGAACAAGGTAAACCTATAAATGAGTCAAGAGGCGAAATAGTTTACGGAGCTTCATTTATTGAGTGGTTCTCAGAGGAAGCAAAAAGAATATACGGAGATACAATTCCTGACCCAATGACTGATCGTAGAATAGTTGTTCTAAAACAACCCGTCGGTGTGGTTGCCTCTATTACACCGTGGAATTTTCCAAATGCTATGATTACAAGAAAATGCGCACCTGCTTTGGCAGTAGGATGTCCAGTCGTTATTAAACCTGCAAGTCAAACACCATTTTCAGCACTGGCTTTAGCAGCATTAGCTGAAGAAGCTGGTTTCCCAAAAGGTACTTTAAATGTAATAACTGGTAAGGCTTCTGAGATTGGTGAAGAATTAGCTTCTAATCCAATTGTTAGGAAACTATCTTTTACTGGATCTACTGAAATAGGAAAAATTCTTTTACAAAAATGTTCTGGAACTGTAAAAAAAGTTTCCATGGAGCTTGGAGGACATGCACCATTTATTGTTTTTGATGATGCAAATATAGATGATGCTGTTACCGGAGCAGTTCAGAGTAAATTTAGAAATACTGGCCAAACTTGTGTTTGCGCAAATAGAATATTTGTTCAAGAAAAAGTCCATGATGAGTTCTGTAAAAAATTTATCGATGCAGTATCTGATATCAAAGTAGGTGATGGACTAGATGAAGAAAACTCATCTGGCCCAATGATTGATGAAGACTCTCTTAGCAAAGTGGAAGAGCACGTAGAAGATGCAATCCAATACGGAGCTAAGGTTGCAATTGGAGGCTCCAGACATGCTTTGGGAATGAATTTTTATCAGCCAACTATTTTAACGGGGGTTACTCCTGAAGCAAAAATAACTACTGAAGAAACATTTGGTCCAGTCGCTCCAATCTACAAGTTTAAAGATGAAAATGAAGTAATTGAATTAGCGAATAATTCTCCATATGGCCTAGCATCTTATTTTTATTCAAGAGATATTGGAAGAATTTGGAGAGTTGCCGAAGCTCTTGAGTATGGAATGGTTGGAGTAAATACAGGTTTAACTTCAAAGGCAGAAGCGCCATTTGGAGGAGTAAAAGAGTCTGGTCTTGGTAGAGAGGGCTCAAAATATGGTGTTGATGATTTTCTTGAAATTAAATACATAAATATGTGCGGCTTAGATAAATAGTTCATATAAATATGAATAAAATTTTCAATGTCGGTCTCATAGGATGCGGCCACATTTCAGAGACTTATTTTCGCAGCCATGAATACTTTAACAATTTCAAAATAATTAAATGCGCTGACTTAAATAAAGATGCATCAAATAAATGTGCTCAGGATTATAATATAACAGCCTGTTCAGTTGATGAATTGTTGAGTGATCCTGAGATCGAAATTATTTTAAATCTCACCATTCCAAAAGCCCACTATGAGGTTGCAAAAAACTCATTAGAAAGTGGTAAACACGTTTACAGTGAAAAACCTATGGCTGTGAACTTTTCTGATGGTCAAAATTTATTGGAAATATCAAAATCTAAAAATTTATATATTGGTAATGCTCCAGATACGTTTCTTGGAGGTGGAATTCAAAAATCTATTGAATTAATAAATGAAAATAAAATTGGAAATGTCAGGCTTGGAAATGCAATATTTGCTTATCCGGGAGTACAGTCTTACCACCCTAATCCTGAACCTTGGTTTGCCAATAATGAGGGAGGCCCAGTAATAGATATGGGCCCATATTATCTGACAGCGTTGGTTAACTTACTAGGACCTGCAAAAAGTGTTCATGGTATTTCAACCAAAGTTTTCGATAAAAGAGTGATTGGCATAGGCCCCAAAAAAGATCAAGAATTCGATGTAGAATGTCAAACTAGCTACTTAGTGAATTTAGAATTTCATAGTGGGGCTCTAATTCAAATTACCTTATCTTTTGATGTCGTAGCTCACCAACGTAATCATATTGAGCTATATGGCGATAAGGGGTCTATGATTGTGCCCGATCCAAATATGTTTGGAGGCTCAGTTTACACAAGCACTGATGACAGTGGAGCCTGGCACGAGCACAAAACTGATGAGATGCCTCTTGGCAAAATTAATATTACATCTCACAGTGGTAGGGCTAATGAGTCGCCAACTAATGCAAACTATCGAGGTGTCGGTTTAGCTGAAATGGCTTACTGCATTGATAATAAACTTGAACACAGATGTAGCGGAGAACTTTCGTTGCATGTTTTAGATATCATTCAATCAACCATGATGGCTGCAGATACTAGAATATCCCAAGAAATTAAGACCACTTTTAAAAAGGCAGATTATTTTACACTAGAGGATATACAAAAAATTCTTAAGTAATTACAATAATTCCTCTAGACTTACTTTTTATTAAATGAAATTTGATAATACAAAAAAAGTTCTCGTCATTGGAAGGGCTGGATTAGATATTTATCCAGAGCCGCCTGGAACAAAGATCTCTGATGTAAATAACTTTTCCTCCCATATAGGAGGCTCTGCAGCAAATACTTGCGTAGCTCTATCGAATTTAGGTGTAAGTACTGATTTAGTTACATGTATATCTGATGATGCAATCGGAGAATACATAATTAAAAAATTAATTGAATTCAAAGTTGGTGTAGAACATTGCAGGAAAGTTAATAAATCTTTTCAAACACAAATAGCTGTTGTTGAAACAATTTTAAAAAATAATCAATCAATCCTTTACAGAAGCAAACCTTGTGATCTGCAATTAAATAAAAAGGATATTGATAGAATTAACTTTAAAAATTACTCTGCCGTATTCATCTCTGGAACTGCGCTTTCAGGAGAGCCTTCAAGGAGTGCTGTTTTGGTTGCCTCAAAATTTGCATCAAATCTTCAGATACCATTAATAATCGATCTTGATTACCGTCCCTACAACTGGGAGTCTGACACGATTAAATCAGATACATATAAGGAAATTATGAACGAAATGGATATTATAATTGGAAATGATTTAGAGTTTAATGTTGCTGATAATTCTACAAATGGACTTAAATTAGCAAAAGAGTATATTAAAAAAAAACCATCAGTGATTATCTATAAAATGGGCGAAGAGGGATCTAAAGTACTTACTAAGGAAAATGAGAGAGAATATGGGATATTTAACGTTAATGCTATAAAACCTACTGGTGCTGGTGATGCATTTAATGGCGGCTTTATAAGCTCTTTATACCAAGGCCTAGGTTTAGAAGAGGCAGTAATTAGAGGTTCCGCAAATGCTGCTATAGTTGTAACAAAAGTAGGGTGCTCCTCAGCGATGCCCGATAATCAGGAATTAGAAAAATTTATTAACCAAAATAAAAAGGAGTTATAGATGCACATCCCTTATTCAGATAATAAAAATCAAGCTTTATTTGGAGAAACAAATAAAACAGTACCCTTAGTTTATTTTAATATTATCAATTTAAAAAAAGGTGAGTCTTATGAGTACCAACTATCAAAACATGAAAGTAGTGTAGTTCCTGCCACAGGGATCGTTGAAATTTCTGTTGACGATAATAAGTTAGGTCAAATAGGGAAAAGAACAACTGATGTATGGGATGGTGAACCCGAGGGTAGTTACATACCTACAAATTCAAAATGTAAAATTACTTGTTTATCTGACTCCTCTGAGTGCTTTGTAGCTGGCGGAATTTATGAAAAAAAATTAGAACCCTTTCTAGTTTTAAAAGAAGAATTAGATGTCGTGCAATACGGCTCAGACGATACTAAAACTCATAGAAAAATTAAACATATCTTAGGTGCAAAACACCATGATCAGGTTGGCCGGTTATTAGTAAATGAATTGTATACTGTTGGCGCTGGAGGATGGTCAGGTTTTCCTCCTCACAAACACGACACAGATGAACTCCCCCATGAAACTCGTCATGATGAAGTTTATAATTATCGATTTAAACCAGGGCATGGTTTTGGAGTTCAAATAATGCAATTAGAGGATGAGAAGGAGGGCTTCGGTTATCAACTTTTTAATGGCTCTACTATCGCGATCAATAAAGGTTATCATCCTTGCGTCGTTGCCCCAGGATATGAAATGTATTATTTTACAATACTAGTGGGTCTATCTCAAAGATCACTTATTCAATCTTTCCAAAAAACTCACGCTTACCAATTAGAAACAATCCCAGGTATTAAGGATATGATAGCCAAATATAAATGACGGTAGCTAGCCTCTCAGAAGTTTTACAAGAAGCAAAAAAAAAAAATTATGCAGTTGCGGGACTAGTAGTTTTAGGCTGGGAAGATGCAAGATGTTATGCAGAAACAGCTGAAGATCTTAATGCCCCTGTTATTCTCCAAGCAGGACCAGGCTGTAGAGCAAACACACCTTTGCCAGTTTTAGGTAAAATGTTTAGATACTTAGCAGAACAATCATCTTGCCCAATAGTTTGTCATTTAGATCATGGTTATACTAAAGAAGAGTGTTTAAAAGCAATTGATAATGGATTTACATCTGTAATGTTTGATGGATCTAATCTTTCACTCAATGAAAATATTGAAAAAACAAGAGAAATTGTTGAGTTAGCCCATAAGCAAAATATTTCCGTTGAGGGTGAAATTGGATTTGTAGGTTACAATGATGGCGCTAAGTCCCAAAGCACAAATCCAGAAGAAGCAAAGACATTTGCTGAATTAACCGAATGTGATGCCATGGCGATCAGTGCAGGAAATGTACACTTACAGACAAGCAAATCCTCTTCAATTGATATGCAAGTTATAAAGGACATAGAAGATTTAACAGCAGTGCCATTGGTTCTTCACGGAAGTAGTGGTATCGAGGATACACTTAAAAGAACGTTAGCAAGCACTACTAATGTTTGTAAGTTTAATATTGGAACAGAACTCAGAAAAACTTTTGGAGACACTTTAAGAGAGGAAATTGTAAAAGATCCAAATACTTATGATCGCATTAAATTAATTAATTCGACTATTCCAAGGTTAAAGAAAGTAACCAAAAAAGTTATAGAGAATATTTCCAAAATTTAATCATTAATGATTAAATCACACATAATTGAAAATAAGTTTTTAAGAGTTAAGACTCTTAATATTGGTGCAACGCTATTCGAAGTTTTCTATAAAAAGAAAAAAATAAATTTAATTTTAAATTTAGGAAATATTTCATCATATATTAATAATAAAAATTATCTGGGTGCTACATGTGGTAGGTATGCAAATAGAATTAAGAAAGCACAATTTAAAATTAAAGGAGTAAAATATAAATTAACTAGAAATGAGGGGAAAAATATTTTACACGGTGGTAAAAAGGGGTTTGACTCAAAAATTTGGCATGTTAAGAGCTTTTCAAAATCTCATATTAAATATTATTGTATATCGCCAGATAAAGATCAGGGCTTTCCTGGGGAATTATATTCTACATGTAACTACTCAATTATAAACTCAACTCTCAAAATTAATATCAGTGCACAAACATCAAAAGCTACTCACGTGAATTTAGTAAATCACGCATATTGGAATTTAGATAAAATTAAAAAGAATATTTTTGATCACTATGTACAAATTAATTCAAACCATTACTTAGAAAATGATCATGAAAATATACCTACAGGCAGGGTAATGAGTGTACAAGGAACTCGTTTTGATTTTAAAAAATCAAGAAGGATACGTGACAAATTTACAAATAAATTCAAGGGATTTGATGAAAACTTTATTTTAAAAAAGAATTCTAGGCTTGTTGCTAAAATAAAATCACCAAAAAGCAATATATCCTTAAAAATTTCCTCTAATCAACCTGGGGTTCAATTCTATACTGGTCAGCATTTAAAATACTCTACTAATCGTATCAAAATTAAAAAATATCAAGGAATGTGTTTCGAAACACAGGGTTTTCCAAATGCACCAAATAATCGTAATTTTCCATCGACACTATTAAATCCATCTCAAACTTATAAACACCAAATGAAGTTTGAGATTGGAGAAATTAAATAATTATTCTGTTTTTTCTCTTAACTTTATGTTTAGTGTGTCAAAGAATATTTGGGGCACACTAAAAGCAAAATCATTTAAAAAAGCAACCGAACTAACTTGTAGTTGATTTCCATCTAACATCGGATCTATAAACTTCGATACTTGAACTTTATCATCAACATAATTCCAATCAAAAGTAGCATGAACACCTTTGCCCTCTATATCGTAAAAACTTACAAAAACTATTGTTCCATTATTCAGAGTAAATCTAGCTTTTAAATTTGGAGAGTTAGGCAATTCTGTCTTAAGTATAAAACCATTATGTTGTAAATCAGTTAATATATTTTGAGCTTCGATAATTTTATCATCATCGATTTTATTAAACTGAGCAGTTAAATTTGTATGTTTCAACCCCCCATCTTCATTACTTAAGTTAATCATATTTTGATTATAAATTTGGATAGATTTGATTTGAGATTTACCAATATTTATTAAATCGGTTGGTACCCAATAGAAACCGGATACATCAGCAGATAAGTTGCTTGAAACTAAATAAGATTGATTGGAGTCAGAGGCTTTTATGTAAGATCCTGGAATATTGTAATTATAAATTCCAATATCTAGCGAATATAACAACTCGTCAGTTTTAGATTTTAATATTAATTGCATTTTATTCTCATCATCTAGACCCAACTTGTATAATAGATCTATGCGATTAGTCTTAGCATCTAAAATATTTGCTTCGCGAAGTTGAATAAAAAACCTACTCAAAAGTTCTGTATTTGCTGGAAAATTATTTGAGCTAGAGATTAGCCATTGATTATCAATATTTTCAATAACAGATTTTCCATTTTGGTTTGAAAACTCAATGTATGCGATTTGTGGTAAAATATCATCAAAACTAGGAAATAATAATTCAGATGATGAGTTGTTAGAGGTATTTTTGCCGTCAAAATACATACCGAAAGCAACAACTAAAAACCCTAAAGATAGTAAAACTAATATTTTTAAATTTTTAATGTGCATTTATCTGCTTTTTCTTTTTCTGATACCGAGTTGTCTTGGAATAATAAACATTAGTAGAATTAAAAGGACAGGAATTAAAAAAGTATTTAATATATTTATTTGATTAGCTAGCCGATCTATGTCTTTGCTTAAATTTCTTCTAACCTCTCTTAATTGTTTTCGGGTATTTTCTACTTCTAATTGAAAATTAGCTAATTCCATTAATTGTTTGTCAGATAAATTGACACTTTCTACATCTCTACCACCAGATAAATTTTGAATTTGACTTAATGTATTATCAAGTTGAGCTTGTAATTGCTGCTCTTGCCCCAAATACATTTGCTCAGCTTCTGCTTGAAGTTTTTGAACTACAACAAATGGTCTAAACGGTGTCTCTTTATTTCTTAGATCAATAAATTCATCATAACCAGTCATTGAGTCAAACACATTTGTAACTAAACTTCCGTTATCAGATGTTGCTTCTATTACATTTGTATCTAAAAACTTTTGAATTCTTGCCCAAAAAGCATTTCTAATAAAATCAGCATCGCTGAAAACTACTACATTTATATTTTTTGAGGATGTTTCTAAATGATTATCATTTTTCAATTCAAAATCATTAAAATTACTTTTTGCAGTTCCACTTAATTTTACCCCAAAGTCATAGCTAATACCTGTTGGTTGAAAATTATTAATAAGCTTAATTGGATCATGTACCTCTTTCATAGGTAAATCCATTGTCACCTCGCTAGAGGACATAATAGGAGTGTACAAAATTTCACTTTCATCATTTAATGGGGATAGACCCCCAGGTGATACAAGTCTTATTAAAGATAAACCATCTCCAATTTCTTCAGCTTGATTTATGTACTGTCCTCTGACTTCAGGCCAATTCAATTTCAACATAGTTTGTAGCGATGTATTATCACTAATATTTTGCTGCGTTTGCAGTCTTGTAGCTTGAGCGCCGTCTAAAATAACATTACTATTATAGTTGATATTGAGGGTTTTTAAGACATTTTCTAAATCCGATGATTTATTTGAATGGTCATTTTTCTCAAAAAATGGATCAACAAAAATAACTGACTTTCCCCCACTCAAGATGAATTGTTCAACAGCATATTCAGTTTTGTCACTAATATCAGATGGATGATAAACTATTAATAAGTCTATACCCTCAAAACTCTCTACGTCTGTATCTAAAAACTCAAAATCATAAAAATAACTAAG
>CETJ01076015.1_pt1 | contig 11616 bp, 9 predicted proteins | sample 531341 | NCBI WGS metagenome assembly CETJ01 (sample SAMEA2622677, study PRJEB7988) | marine metagenome | isolation source: saline water (ENVO:00002010), including | reverse complement strand
TTCCATGTCCACGGTCAGGAGGTAGTCGCAGCAGTGCGTGCCGTGCGTAGCGGCGCACTCCAGAAAGAACGCTGCATCGAAACGTTTCCCCATCAGCCGACCGTAGAGATCGGTGAATGCGATCAACACCGTATCGATTTCGTCGTTCTTGACCAACGCAGCAAGCTGTTTCAGTGTGAGGAATCCTTTAGGTGGGAGCATACAAATAGTCCTCGATCACTTAATCGAATTCGTTGCTCGATAGAGCACCGCGTTGAACAGGATACGGAACGAGCTAAAGGGCTGCCCACGCCACTGCGGTCTGAAGCCAAGAAGCACAACATGTCCGTTGCCGTGTCGCACATCGACGGCCGCAGCGCGGTCGTGCAGGTAATCTTCACCGAGCAGGTATCCTGATAGTAATGGCGATCCGGTTGAGGCATACCGCGCGAGGATGTCGCCTTCGAAGCCGTCCAGCGTGGTGAACGCGGGGCTTCGGCTGAAGAACACTGCACTCTGTGGTGCCATGCCCGCCGTGACTGGATGCAAGGTGTCGATTTCGATCTCGAGGAGTGAACCACCAGCAAAGAACTCCCTCCGTGACAGTCCAGCGATCACATTCCTCACAGGCAGGTGCAGTGCCTCAATGGCGAAGTCGCTTGCACTGTTCAGGCAAACGAGCGTTCCACCATCGCGGACGAACCGGTCGAGCGCGCGGACGCCCTCTAGGCCGATTCCACCGGTGTAGCGCGGGGGCACGACACCGTCCGCGAATCCCTCAATGATTGGAGTGCGCCCAGGGTCAGTCAGGACGATGACGTCGTATCGCGTGCCGAGAGCACCTGATCGGATGTCGACGTTCCGTATGTTCGTGAAGTTAAATTCGAAACGCTCAAGCACCCAGCGCGTCCAGCCTTCATCCATGCTTGGTGCCCACGGACGGTGAAGACCGATCGCTGGCGGTGAGAGCGGAGCCCCTGACGGTGACGCGGCCGTCGCGCTGAGACGGAGGTCGGTCATAGTTTCGCGCGCGTCGCGACTGAGTTGAGAGAGGATGAAAGTTGCCCCCGAATCGTCTTGGCGCAACCGAACCTGTCCGCCCGATCGCCATGTTCGGTTGATAGCGCGGTAGGTGTTGAGGTGAGCCGCGTCAAGGGCAAAGGGGCCGTTGTTGGGGATGCCACCAGCGGTCGGGATGAGGCCGGCGGCCACGGAGTTCGTATCGAATCCCACACCGGGGACGCTGTCGAACGGCGCGGCATCCTTGCCTGTTTCACCGTCACGCCAATCGACCACAGGACCTTCTACGAGGGTCATAGCTGACCGCACCGCATCCGTGAGCGGAGAGCGTGCCTCAATCACGCGAACCTCCATTTGCTTCGGCAGCGTCCAGCCTGCAGCATCGTAGGGTTGGTCGAGTGGGCCATCGGGAAATTCGCGAAGGTCTGGATAGGTCTGAACCTCCAGCACCTGGCGCACTAGCTCGGCGAACTCTTGGTTCATCGGAATGACCCACGTGCCGGGGTCATAGGCTATTTCTTCGAAAGTGACGGCGGCTCGAAGCTCGTGGACTTGAATGCCGTTGAAGGCCAGTCGGCGGAGCAGTTCCACTGGTGCCATCGGGTCGCGCTGCGTGCGGGGTACGAAGTATGCGAACGGCGGCTCGGACTCATATTTCGCGATCGTGTCGCGCCCGGCCTGATACCGGTTGTAGAGCAAGTCGTCCTTGTATTTGGCAGCAAAATCCAGCACTGAGAGCGACGCGGTTTCCATATACTCGACCGCGTCGCGAAGTCGCCACCATCCGCCCCGCCACGGACTTGGGTAGAGCGATTCGGAGCGTAGCGTGCGCCGCCGTTCGGGAAAGTCCTGGACCGTGTAGAAGTGGGGCGTGGCGTATCGGTAGAGCGCCGTTTCCGTCCAGAACGATGCGCGGTTCTGCAGCATGGGCAGGTAGTCGACATATCCGGGATACCAGGCATCGTAGCCGGTACCCATGTGGGTGGCGCCAATCTGACCGCGTTCTTCCAGTCCCTGCGCCATGAGCATGCCGATCGTGTTGACCGTGCGCGACATCAGGGGGTGCACCCGTAATCCGATTGGTTCGGCGAACGGTGGGAGCCAGATCCGCGTGGGAAACGGCGAGGTTTGGTGCTGCGTGTACACGATCTGCGGCTCCCAGTACTGTAGGGTCCTTGCGATGACGCGAGACTCGATCATGTTGAGCATGTAGGCATCACGGTTGTTATCGTGGCCGACATACTTCTGATAGAGCGCGGTCAACGGTGCGATTTCATAGGGTGTGGCGACATTGGACTGATACCAGGCAGCCACCATGTTCTGACCGTCAGGATTCAAGGTGGGCCAGAGCATGAAGATTACGTTGTCGAGAATCGCCTGAATTTCCAGGTCGTCGGTGCCCGTGAGCAGGTCGTAGGCCAACTGCATCGTGTGTTGGGCCGTAGCGACCTCAGTGGAGTGAACGCCGCCGTCGATGTGCACGATCGCCTTGCCCTCGCGCGCTAGCGCTCGAGCCTCGTCGTTGGTCAGGCCCTGCGGGTGCGCTAGCCGATGTGCGATCTTCCGATAGCGTTCGAGGTTCGCGAGGTTGTCCGAGGACGAAATGAGCGCCAGATAAAAGGGGCGTCCGAAAGATGTTTCGCCGACGTGGACCAGTGTCAATTGGTCGGTGGCCGCGTCGAGCCGTTCGAAGTAAGCGATCGAGTCGTCATACGAAGCCAGGTGAAAATCGGCGCCGACGCTAAATCCAAGTACGGACTCGGGCGTCGGAACCTGCGCAACCACCGGGACTGTCCACGCCATCAGTCCCAGCGCACAACCCCACACAGACAGCACTCGTGTCGTCACGGTAGACTCCTCGGATTTGTCCGAGCGGTTGCCCCACCTCATTTGCCCGGAACGATGGTGCGCCCGGCAGGATTCGAACCTGCGACCCTCGGCTTAGAAGGCCGATGCTCTATCCAGCTGAGCTACGGGCGCGTATTTTGCACTCGTGATCTTACAGGGGTCGGCCGAATACTGCCATGTAGTGCTTTCACTAATTAGATATGGGCTGCGGTGAGGAGTTCGCGGCGGCGTGTGCCATAATCCGCCGAGACGGAGGAACTCTTCAGTGCGTTCTAGTCCTGTTGCGGCCGCGATGAGCGGCCACGCCTGCCGCGTTGACCGGCGTCGTTTCTTGGAGCGAATGGTGCTTGGTGTTGGACTAGCAGCGAGCTGGCCGCCGGTGTTTTCTGAGGGATTCTCAGGTGAGGATATGAAAGGACAAGCTCGTTCAGAGGATGCCAGAATCGTTGTTTTTCAAGGCGATTCGGTAACCGACGTCGGCCGGAACCGTGAGCAGCTGGGCCCCAACGACCCCGCTGGTCTCGGTGCGGGATACGCGAGCATGGCTACGGGCCAACTGCTCGGGAACGCTCCCGACAGCCGGTGGCAGTGCTACAACCGTGGGGTGAGTGGTGACAAGGTTCACCAGTTGGCGGCCCGCTGGCAGGTCGACTGCCTTGACCTGCGGCCAGACGTTCTCAGTATTCTCATCGGCGTAAACGATTTTTGGCACACGTTGAGCTCTGGATATGACGGGACGGTAGCGACCTACGAACGGGACTACCGAGCGTTACTGGACCGGACCCGAGGGGTGTTGCCCGACGTTGCCCTGGTCATCGGCGAGCCGTTTGCTGTCACGGGTGGCACGGCGCTGAACGACGCGTGGTATCCGGCCTACGCTGATTATCGCGCGGCGGCCAAGCGGGTGGCGGAAGACTACGGCGCGGTGTGGATCCCGTATCAGTCGATCTTCGATGACGCGTTGGTGCGGGCGCCGGTGGAGCATTGGTGCCCGGATGGCGTGCATCCCGCGCCGGCTGGTAACTACCTCATGGCTCAGGCTTGGCTCGACGCGTTCCGTGCCGTACTCGTGGCGTAGCCTAGGCGCACGGCGTCTTCGGTCCCGACACGATTGGGTTGTTGATTCATCGCAGCGGGGAGGCCTCCGGGTCCGGCTGAGCCTAGAGGACATCTACCGATGGTAACCATTCGACCAGAGCGGGACGAGGATCACTGCGCGGTCTTCGAAGTAAATGAGGAGGTGTTTGCGACCGACGCGGAGGCGCGGCTGGTGGAGGAACTCCGTCAGAAAGTGGGTCCGGTCATCTCATGGGTGGTTGAGGTAGACGGTGCCATTGTTGGTCATATCTTTTTTTCACCGGTGACTATCGGAGACAAGGGTGGAGGTGTTCGCACGATGGGCCTCGCGCCGATGGCTGTGCGAGAGAAGTTCCAGCGGCAAGGTCTTGGTCGGCAACTCGTGGAGCAGGGCCTCGACGCCTGTCAGAAAGCCGGCGCGGAGCTCGTGTTCGTCCTTGGCGATCCTGACTATTACCCGAAGTTCGGCTTTCAGCCCGTTGCCCCATTTGGCCTGCACTATGCTGACCCGAAACTCGACGTCTGCTTTTTCGTGAAAGAACTGAAAGTCGGCGCGCTTCAGAGTGTGTCAGGGGCCGTCGCCTACCACCCACTGTTCGATCGCGCGTTTCAGCGTTGACGGGCCGGAGAGGGCGCCAGTTCAGTGTTCTGTTTCTGGTTTCAGATTGGCTCTGTGTAGCCACGAACGCACTGTCAGCGTGACTGCTTTCAGACAGGCCCGTCTAATAGCGAAAGCCCTGAGAGACTCGGTGCGCTATCTCTCATTCGCTGCCTGATACGCTGAGGCGAGCATCTCCAGCTGATGCTGCAGGGCGTTGCGGACGTAGTCCTGAAGGCCTTCGGCGTCGCTGACCTCGAGCGACTGAGCGTACCAAGTCGCGGCCATTACGGTCTCACTGTTGGCCAGCCTTGCTGGCTGGAAGACTTGTAGCATGAGGCTGACTACGTAGCCGTCAGAGATCCTTGCGGGATTTAGGGCGACCGACAGATAGGCGCTGGCATCGGTGTCCTCGCCTTGCAACAGTTGGAGATCCAGGAGGTCGAGCCTTTGCTCGACGGTGTTCCGGACGTAGTCGGCATCCACCCCACGTCGGGCAGCACTGGGGTTACGGGCCATCGTGACCTCGACTCGCAGGGCCTCGAGATTTTTCAGAGAATCCTGGGGCGTGCTCACTTGGGCCACTGCCAGGGCTGGCCCCAGCAGCGTGCCAAGGATTCCAATCGCAATGATCCAACGTTGCATCCCGGCTCCTCTCTCGATGTGTCTGGACGGCGTGTTCCCGTGACGACGTTCCAAAATGGATATTATGCTTCTGCGATGGACCAATGGGCGGCCGGGTGGCATTAGGGCACGGCGATGCACGACAAGAGTGGCCAGCCGGATCGAAGGACGCCACCCATAATAATGACACCGACCCTTATAGCCGAGAACGGGTTTCGCCGAGAAACTCAGTAGCGGCCGACAACGGCCTTGCGCTCGGGTCGCAACGCCAATCTTGAGGAGGCTTTATGAAGGACGCTACATCCCATCCGATCACGCTGGACTCGGACAAGGTCAAGTTTTTGGAGGAGATGGTCAAGCAGCACAGGCTCTCAGACATGGGCAAAGCCGTCCGCTGCTTGATTGACTATGCGCGATCCGAGCCAGGCCGTCAGGCGGATATTTTCACTGAATTCAGGTGCCACGACTGTTAATAGTATTTGTAATAATTATAAAATTGTAAGAATTATAAATTTGCCTACTAGATAGGTAGCGTTGTAATCTGGGGCGTTGGCCGTGCTCCAGATGGGGCAGACTTCGATGCTTCACGCTATCGCCAAAATTGTCTGGTTACGACGCGTCGCGGTCGCATTGCGGTGGTTCCTCGTCGAGCGGGACGCCGCGTACGGGATGATTTAGCCGCTGCCCAGATGAAGTGAACGATGGAGGCCATCATCCCCAAGCGGATGACGGCCTTTTTTTGTATTCGTGCCCAGTAAGGAAGACCAACGTGATGAGCATACCGTCAGCCACCCGCCGAAGCGCTGCCCTGACCGAAGGGCCGAGCCGCGCGCCCGCCCGAGCCATGTTGAAAGCGGTCGGGTTCGACGACGCGGCGCTGCGCAAGCCGCTCATCGGCGTAGCGAACACTTGGATCGAGATCGGTCCGTGTAACTTTCATCTGCGGCAACTCGCTGTGCAGGTCAAGCAGGGTATTCGTGAGGCGGGTGGCACGCCGATGGAGTTCAACACGGTGTCGATCTCCGATGGCATCACTATGGGCAGCGAGGGGATGCGTGCCTCGCTGGTCAGCCGGGAGATTATCGCCGACTCAATCGAGTTAGTGGTTCGCGGCAATCAGTTCGACGCGGTCGTTGTGCTGGTCGGCTGTGACAAGACGATTCCAGGCGGCGTGATGGCGCTGGCGCGGCTCGATATTCCAGGCGTCATCCTCTACGGCGGTTCGATCGCGCCAGGTACGTGGGAGGGGCGTGACGTTACGATTCAGGACGTGTTTGAAGCGGTGGGCGCGCACGCCGCCGGCAAGATCACCGATGCACAACTCAAGACGCTTGAGGACCAGGCATGCCCTGGTGCTGGCGCGTGCGGCGGCCAGTTTACGGCGAACACCATGGCGACTGTCTGCGAATTCCTTGGCATCTCGCCTACGGGTTCGGCCAGCGTGCCGGCGACTGATGCTGGGAAGGATTTGGTGGCGGAGCGGGCGGGTCAACTCGTGATGGGGATGCTTGGTCGCGGCGACACCGCGCGAAAAATTTTGACAAAGGACGCGATCGAGAATGCGATCGCGGCGGTGGCGGCGACCGGCGGGTCGACCAACGCGGTGTTACACCTACTAGCGATCGCTCGCGAAGCGCAGGTGCCGCTCGCGCTAGAGGACTTCGATCGGATCAGCCGGCGGGTGCCATTGTTGGCCGATCTTAAGCCGGGTGGACGGTTCGTGGCGACCGATCTCTATCGTGCCGGGGGCATCACGCTGGTGGCCAAGCGCCTGCTTGACGCCGGTCTGCTCCACGCAGATACGCTGACGGTCACGGGAAGGACGCTGGGCGAGGAAGCGTCGGACGCGCAGGAGACGCCTGGCCAGGAGGTGGTCAAACCGTTCGACCAGCCGATCAAGCCAACGGGCGGTCTCGTCGTTCTGCGCGGAAATCTCGCGCCCGAGGGTTGCGTGGTGAAGGTGGCTGGGTATACCACGGTGCACCACCGCGGGCCGGCGAAGGTGTTCGACAGTGAAGAGGCTGCGTTTAAGACGGTTGAGCAAGGTGGGATCACCCCGGGTGACGTCGTTGTGATCCGCAACGAGGGCCCGAAGGGTGGGCCGGGGATGCGCGAGATGCTCGCCGTGACGGCGGCCATCGTGGGCGTGGGCCTCGGCGACTCGGTCGCGCTCTTGACCGACGGCCGTTTCTCCGGCGCAACGCGCGGCCTAATGGCCGGCCATGTGGCGCCGGAAGCCGTCGAGGGTGGGCCGATCGCGGCGGTGTGTAATGGTGACATCGTTGTGTTTGACATCGAGAAGCGGATGCTCAACGTGGAACTGAGCGACGACGAGATCGCGGCGCGGGTGGCGGCGTGGCAGCGGCCGGCGCCGCTCTATCGGACAGGCGTGATGGCAAAATACGCTCGGCTAGTCACCTCGGCGGCGACCGGCGCGGTCACGTCATAGCGGCGTAATCAAGCCCGCCGGGCGCTGGTGGAGGCAGTTATGAAACGAACGGGTGCGCAAATTCTCTGGGAAGCGTTGATCCGCGAAGACGTCTCGACGGTCTTCGGATATCCGGGCGGTGCCATCCTACCTGCCTACGACGCTCTACTGGAGTTTCCAGTGAAGCACGTGCTCGTCCGGCACGAGCAGGGCGCTACACACATGGCCGACGGCTATGCGCGGGCGGGTGGCGGTGTCGGTGTGGCGATTGCCACGTCGGGTCCCGGTGCGACCAATATGGTGACCGGTATCGCGACGGCAATGATGGATTCATCGCCGATCGTTTGCATTACCGGGCAAGTCGGTAGCAAGGTGATCGGCTCGGACGCGTTCCAGGAGACCGACATTACGGGTGTGACGCTGCCGATTACCAAGCACAACTACTTGGTTGCTCGGGCGCAGGATATTGCCCGGACCGTAAAGGAAGCCTTCTACGTCGCCAAGTCAGGGCGGCCTGGCCCGGTATTAATTGACGTTACGAAGGACGCGCAACAGTCTAGTTGCGAAGTCGAATGGGACGATTCGGAGGTGAAACTCCCGGGCTATCGGCCGGACCTGCGCGCGACCAAAGAGGTTTATCAGCGCGCGATCGACATGATCAACGGCGCCAAGCGTCCGATGATCTTCGCCGGGCACGGCGTCATACTGTCGGGGGCCATGGACGTCGTGCGTACCGTAGCTGAACGGGCCAATATCCCGGTCGCAATGACCCTCTTGGGAATCGGGTCATTGCCGGCGCAGCACCCGCTGAATCTTGGCATGATGGGGATGCACGGCGAGGCGTGGGTCAACTCGGCAATTCAGGAAGCCGACCTTCTGCTCGCCTTCGGCATGCGATTCGACGATCGGGTTACGGGTAATCTCGCGACCTATGCGCCGAACGCCAAGAAGATCCATATCGATATCGATCCAGCCGAGTTCAACAAGAACGTCAAAGTAGACGTGGCGTTGACCGGCGATCTGCGGAATGTGCTCGAGGAGATCCTGCCGCACGTCGCCGAAGGTAATCGGTCAGCCTGGCTAGCGGCGATCGACGAGATGCAGGGCGACGTCGCCGTCCGCGACATCCAGAACCTGCCCGATAACGGGCACCTCTACGCCGCACACGTCATCAACGACCTTTGGCGAGTGACCGAAGGTAAGGCTCTCATCGTGACCGACGTCGGCCAGCACCAAATGTGGGAGGCGCAGTACTACAAGCATGAGCAGCCGCGTTCACTCATCACGTCGGGTGGGCTGGGCACGATGGGCTTCGCACTGCCGGCCGCGATCGGCGCGAAGTTCGCGTGTCCCGAGAAAGACGTCTGGGCGGTCGTTGGGGACGGCGGGTTCCAGATGACCCAGGCCGAACTGGCGACAATCGCGCAGGAGCAGCTGAAGGTCAACGTTGCGATCATCAATAACGGCTATCTTGGGATGGTGCGCCAGTGGCAGGAGTTCTTCTACGAACGGCGATATGCTGCGACGCCGCTGCTCAATCCGGACTTTGTAAAGCTGGCCGAGGCTCACGGCCTGAGGGGCATAGCGGTGAAGAAACGGGCTGGCGTTGTGCCGGCAGTGGAGGCGGCGCGTGAGCATACTGGTGCTGTTGTGCTCGATTTCGAGGTTGAGCAAGAGGACTCAGTGTTTCCGATGGTGCCAGCTGGTGCTGACCTTGACGAGATGATCCGGCGACCAAGTCCGATCGTCGAGACGGCTGCAGACGCGTAAGGATCAACACCACCACGGTCGCGTCACGGGCACGGCCTGGAAGGGGAGAGAAGACAGTCATGCGTAATACCTTCGCCGTCTACGTCGAAGACCTCCCCGGAGTGCTGAATCGGGTAGCGTCGCTCTTCCGGCGTCGCGCGTTCAACATTGAGTCGCTCACCGTGGGTCATACCGAGACCGACGGGGTGTCGAGGATGACGATCGTCGTCGACACGGATGAACACGGCGCGCGGCGCCTGGAGGCCAACCTCTATAAGTTGGTGAACGTGCTACGGGTCGACGACCTTACGGTGCGGCCGTCGGTGGAACGTGATTTGGCGATGATCAAGGTTGCGGCTACACCCGAGACGCGGACGCACATCATGCAACTCGTCGACGTCTTTCGCGCGCGGATGATTGACGTCGCGCCAGACTCGGTGATCATTGAGACGACGGGCACTGAGGATAAGATCGACGGCCTCATCGAGGTGCTCAAGCAATACGGCGTTATCGAGATGGTGCGTACTGGACGGGTGGCAATGGCACGCGGCCCAAAGGTCGGCGGGCTGGGTGACGGCGCCGAGCATGGCACGAAGGTGGCCGACGAGGTATCGGCCGATGACAGCAACGTTTCGTACTCAGTGTAACAGCAGGTTGGACTCCTATTTCATTCTGTGAGGCGTTGACGAATGGCAAAGATCTACTACGACGATGCGGCGGACCTTGGACTGATTCAGGCGAAGAAGGTGGCAATAGTTGGTTATGGGTCGCAAGGCCATGCGCATGCGCTGAACTTGAAGGATAGCGGGGTCAGTGTGAAGGTGGGACTTCACGACGGCAGCAAGTCGCGTGCGAAGGCTGAGGCGGCCGGGATTGAGGTGACGTCGGTGGCCGACGCAGCGAAGTGGGCTGACGTTGTGATGGTTCTGGCGCCTGATACTTCACAGCCGAAGATCTATCAGGAGTCCATTGCCCAACATCTGACTGCCGGCAAGATGCTTATGTTTGGCCATGGCTTCAACATCCGCTTTAAGACGATCGCGCCGCCGGCTGACATCGATGTCTCGATGATTGCCCCAAAGGCGCCCGGGCATCGAGTGCGAGAGGTCTATATCGAAGGCGGCGGCACGCCGGCGTTGCTAGCGGTCGATCAGGACGCCACAGGCGGCGCCCATGCGCTGGCTCTGGCCTATGCGAAGGGTCTGGGTGTGACCCGCGCGGGTGTCATTGAAACGACGTTCAAGGAGGAGACCGAGACTGACCTGTTCGGTGAACAGGCGGTGCTGTGCGGCGGGGTGAGCGCGCTCGTGAAGGCGGCGTTCGGCACGTTGGTCGAGGCGGGTTACCAGCCGGAGATTGCCTATTTTGAGTGCATGCACGAGTTGAAGTTGATCGTCGACCTCATGTACCGGGGCGGTCTGAACTACATGCGCTACTCGGTCAGCGATACGGCCGAACATGGCGACTACACAGGCGGTCCCCGCGTAGTGACTGACGCGACTCGAGACGCGATGCGGAAGATGTTGGCCGAGATTCAGGACGGGACCTATGCCAGGAACTGGATCGCGGAAGACGCCGCCGGGCGCCCGTGGTTCAACGAGGTGCGGAAGCAGGAGCAGGACCAGCAGATCGAGCAAGTCGGTAACACGCTGCGTAAGATGATGCCGTTTCTCGATGCTGTGACAATCGCCCCGGGAAGCTAACAGCCTTAGATTTTTTCAACCCCTCTGATTTCCATCGCCCAATGTGGGCGCAGCAACTGCTCTTGGTATGATGGCGGTCTATGTGGGATTGCCACTGCCGCCTAACAGCGTATCTGCTTCTCGTCGTCATTATCTTCTCTACGGGCGGTGGTGCCGCCGCTGCTCAGGACTCACCCTTTGATCTTCTAATCACCAACGGCCGCATGATGGACGGCACCGGCAATCCGTGGCGCCGAACCGACGTCGGCATTCGTGACGGACGAATTGTTGCCATGGGGAGGCTGGGCGATGCCAAGGCTGAGCGTTGGATCGACGCTGGCGATCGACTGGTGGCACCAGGATTCATTGACGTCCACTCGCATGCGGGCGATGGCCTGGCGCGTGAAGGGTTGGCCCACGCGCAGCCGCTACTGGCGCAGGGGATTACCACCATCGTTGCAAATCCTGACGGTGGGGGGCCGGTCGACCTGGACGAACAGCGTGCGGTGCTTGAGGCCAATGGGCTCGGGGTGAACGTGGCACTCCTGATCGGCCATTCCGCAGTGCGACGTGCCGTTCTTGAGATGGCCGACCGTACTCCGACTGAGGAC
>CETJ01007610.1_pt1 | contig 11640 bp, 13 predicted proteins | sample 531341 | NCBI WGS metagenome assembly CETJ01 (sample SAMEA2622677, study PRJEB7988) | marine metagenome | isolation source: saline water (ENVO:00002010), including | reverse complement strand
CTTGGCGTGGCGGCTCCGGTCGTTCACCCGACCGCCGGCACGATCAACATCCTCAGAAATGCGACCAACTTAGAGGGCGTGCCCAATGGCATTCGGTTCGCCAGCCCTTTAAAAGGGCAACATTCCGAGGAACTGCTGATTCAATTCGGCTTCAGCGCCGAGGAAATTGACTCTTTGGCCCACACTGGGGTGGTGCCGGTTGTTTCCGAATGATCGACGCGCCATCACCTCTACTGACGATTCCTTGGAGCCTCCCGATTCTGTTTTCCGCAACTCCGCTGACATTGTCGGGTTCCACCCCGGGCTGAAGAATGGAGTATGTCGGCCGTAACCAAGCTGGAGTCCTTTAGAAACCGGCCTGCTTGTCGACTACGCCTTCGAATGCATTGCCCTCGCGAAGCGCAGCCAAATTCCGACAAAAGCGTTCCAAATTTCGGCGTCCTCGGTGCTGACTAGCACCAGCGGTGTGAGGCGTCATGACACAGTTTTTGAATTTCCAGAGGGGGCTGTCAGCAGGTAGGGGTTCTACCGGAGCCACATCAAGTGCTGCTCCTCCAATAGCACCATTTTCAAGCGCTCGCACTAGCGATGGGCCGTCGATTATTTCGCCCCGGGTGACGTTAACAAATATCGCAGTTGACTTCATAGCGGAGAAAAACTCGTCGTTACACATGGAGCGAGTGTCATCGGTCAAGGGCAAGCCGACCGCCAACACATCGCTATTTCGTATGACGTCGTCCAGGGCATCCATGCCTTCGACGACTTCGACACCGTCGCTGGGCTCAACGGGGAAGGCATCGATGGCTCTCACCGTCATCCCGAATGCGAAGGCTCGCCTCGCAAGATGACGGCCGGTGCCACCAAAGCCAACGATACCCATAGCCAGGCCCTCGAGCTCGATTTCGGAGAACCGCATATCTTCCCGATTCTCCAGAGTCCAACCCTCGGGTCCTAGTTCAATTGCAGTCTTAATTCTTCGCGTTAACGCGAGCAACAAGCCAAATGCCGTGTCGGCTAGATGGCCCCCCACTAAACCCTTCTCGCCGGTAAGTACCACGGCACTCTCGACGAATTCTTCGTACATGAACATGTCCACGCCAGAGGCAGTGGCATGTACCCACTTAAGGTTGGGCGCAGCGCGGAAAAGTGATCTCGGTGTGATACCCAATATGACGTCCGCTTCAGTTGCGTGTTCGATGCCTGCCCTTGGATTGTCGACAATCGTGATGCTCGCCCCGGGCCCGGCCGCGTCTCTGATCATCGCCTCGTCTTCGGCGGTCACTTCGGGCAATGTCAGGGTTTTCGTAATCAGAATGTTCAGCGGCCTATCTGGAATCGAGATTCGGGAGCTCATTCGTAGTTCGTTTCTACACGTCCGATACCCGAGTACTCGGCAACCCAGTTTTCTCCGGGAGCGACTGAGTATCGGGTGTAAGCGCCGGTGATTACCTTCTGCCCAGCTTCCAAAGCCAGGTCAAAACGGTCCAGGGTTGCAGCAAGGCGGGCAATGGAGACATAAGGGTTATCGACTTCCTCTCGATGGGTACACCGGAACCGTTCTTCACCGTTGCAGTACTGCACAATCTCGGTTTCATCAATATCCGGAACCTCATCTGGAGATACGCCACTACCTTCGACAATTGCCCAATTTGTCAAATTATCCGCAATGAGCATCGCTAGATTCCCGCCGACAATCGCACGCCGTTCGTTCAGCTCATAGCCAGCCGAAACCCTTTCGATTCGGCTCGGCACAGTTCCCGGATCAACATCGACGCCAGAGATTCGTTCCCCAATGGTGAAACACATCTCGGGCTCAATAGTTGCTCCATTGACTAATGACGCCAGGAGCGAAACACCGCTTTCAAATTTCTGCATGAGGTGTCCAAAAGGACGATCATCTATACCCACTCGTTTCCGAGCTCTATCGGAGGTCAGTCCCACCTTCCAACCAACCTGGATTGCCCCGCTTTCAAGTCGGCGGCGACGAATTTCTGCCTGGATAGCTAATCCGTCGCTGAAGTCGAGTTCCACGAATGCCTCATGCGGCAGATCGATGCCTTGCTGATAATGCCCCCAAAGAGCATCGGCGGCGCGAGTTTGGGCGGCGTTGAGAGAATTCACTGGACCGACCGTAGTTGGGCTTTCATGGGCCGTGCCTCAGGTTCTGAGCGGAAGTGTTCACTGTTGTTGCTCAAGACCTAGATCCCGGGTTCTTCTGTCGATCCACTTAACCCATCGCAACAGAAAGAACCGGAGAAACTTTTGGGTCCGTTACCCTCGCGGAATGACAATTCACCCAGTGAGCTTCAGCGAGGTCATGCATCTAGAGCAGCATGGTCCTGATACTTGGGTCGGACTTAGTCCTGAATACAGGTGGGGTCGGATCTACGGGGGCCAGGTGATCGCCCAAGGCCTGGGAGCCGCCTTCGAAACGGTCGCTCACAACTACGTTCCTCACTCAATACACGCATATTTTATTCGTGGCGGCAATTTGAATGAACCAGTTCGTTATGAAGTCGACCGTCTTCGAAACGGACGGTCGTTTTGTACGCGTTCGGTTGTCGCTCGCCAGAGCGGAGGAGCGATTCTTAACCTCTCCTGCTCGTTTCACATCATTGAAAGAGATGCTGAAGTTCAGACGGCGCGAATGCCTTTGGCGCCCGATCCGCGAGATTGTCGGCGACGCGAAGACGATCACATGGGTTCGATAATGGATCGACGAGCATTAACTAGTCCTCCGGGAGCAGGCAGGTCAATGGGCTGGGTACGACTTCTCGATGACTTACCTGACGACCCAAGACTTCAAATATGCGGTCTCGCCTTCACGTCTGATGCGATTCAGTTCGATGCGGCTCGTTCCATTCACCCAATACAGGCGCCGAGAGAGGAATACCAAGAACAGTTCATGGGAGCGTCTCTAGATCACGCGATGTGGTTTCACAGACCCACACGAGCCGATCAATGGCATCTGTATGAATGGGATTGCCACGGGCTCAGCGGCGCTCGAGGGATGACTGTGGGAAACCTCTTCGCCCCTGATGGAAGTCATGTCGCGACGATCGCTCAAGAGGTCCTTCTGCGGGAACGGCGAAGTAGGTAAGTCAGAGCAGACCGCGACGACTCTCGTTCCAAGGAACATCACGATCGACTCGAGGTTCGCCGGGAAGTCCCAGCACGCGTTCACCAAGAATATTTCGTTGAATTTCATCGGTGCCACCGCGAATCGACATAGAAGGAGCCGTCATAGTCTCGATGTATCCGTGCCCGTCGCTGAGCATTCCGTAGGAACCGCCTGATCGGTTCGCTAGGTACGCTCGGTCCTTGTAGGACTTGACCGTCCTCAACTTGGCTCCACTTCCTGCGGGACCAGGAATACCACTTGCGCGAGCCTCGTCAGCTGCCCGCTGAGATGTCCATCGGCTAACACTGTCGTGGGCATAAATATTAGAGACCTCTTCTCGCCAGACTCGGCCTTCGGAACCTCCCAAGCCTTGAAGGTCTGAAATCCAGCCGGGAATTCTCACGCCGCGAGCGTTGCCATCACCACCACCTCGGCTTCCGCCACCCGCTCGTTCGTGAGCGAGAACGGTCATCGCCACCCGCCAGCCCTCGCCTCTGGCACCAATTCGCCAAGCATCAAGAACGCGTGCGTCCTCGACAAATACCTCGCTGAAGTGAGCGTCTCGGTTCATTTGAGTGAGCGGTCGAACTTCCACTCCAGGAGTATCGATAGGCACCGAGAACATCGTCAACCCTTTGTGCTTCGGCTGGCCTGGATCGGTTCGAGCTAGACATATGGCCCAATCTGCCCACATAGCTCTGCTCGTCCAAGTTTTCTGTCCAGTTAGAACCCACTCCTCACCGTCCTGGTCTGCCTTCAGAGCCACGTTGGCGAGGTCAGACCCCGCTTCTGGCTCCGAGAACATTTGGCACCAAATTGATGTTCCCGACGCGATTGGGCGTAGCCATTCCTGCTGTTGCTCCTGGGTACCGTGAGCCAGCAACGCTGGACCGACCATTCCGAGTCCGATCGCGAATGGGTAAAGATCAGGAACAACGAATTCCCGCAACAAACGGCCAATTAACGCATTCTGACTTGGAGATGCTCCGCGTCCCCCGTATTGCTGCGGCCAAGTCGGGACATGCCAGCCTCCCTCAACCGTTGTAGCGAGGTAGTGCCGACCATCATCGAGGTCGTCGGACCCGGCACCCATTGTCGTTAGGCGAGTGTCGGCGCTTCGGCGTTCCAGAATTGCCCCGAGCTCGGAGCGAATCTGTTCTTCGGTGAGATCGCTCATAGTTGCGTGAGTAGGTAATGCATGATCGAACTTATTTACGCGAAAAGTCCGGAGTACGGCGTTCGTTCATTGCTGCGACGCCTTCTTTCCAGTCATCGGTGGTTCGGAGTCGGTCTTGCTCAACTTTTTCGCGGTCTGTGGCCGCTTTAATTGCTTGTGGTAGATGTCCTCGCATTGTTTCGCGTATTGACTCAACAGCCAAAGGTGCCGAGGTAGCGATCTCGGTTGCTAATTCGTGGGCGGCTGAGCGAAGTTCAGCGAGAGGAACAAGACGATCTGCTAGGCCAATGGCGACGGCTTCCTCTCCTTTAATTCGGGCGCCCGTGTAGAGCAGTTCTAATGCTTTTTGTTGTCCAACCAGTGACGGGAGGGTCGCCGTTAACCCAAAACCGTGGTGAAAACCGAGCCGAGCGAAGTTCGCAGTAAAACGCGCTTCCGGAGCAGCGATTCTGAAATCAGCAAAGCACGCTACTCCGAGCCCTCCGCCGACTGCAGCGCCTTGGATCGCTGCCACAACGGGTTTCTTGCAGCTAAATAGGTCAAAGGCAGCGTCGTAGAGGTGTCTTGCGGAGCCGTCAGCGTTGCGCGCGATTATTTCACCACCGCGACTCCCGTCGTTGTGAAATTGCGCTCCGGCGCAGAAGTTCTTTCCTTCAGAGCAAAGCAGTATCGATCGGCAACTGTCCTCTGCATCTAGGTCTCTAAAGGCTGCCACCAAACCATCAATTAAATCGAGGTCGAAAAAGTTGTTAGGCGGACGCCGAATTTCTGCCGTTGCAACGTACCCATCGACCGACACGTGAAGATCACCGTAGATACCGAAATCGCTCATCTCCTGATGCTACTCATCGGACAAGGGCCGCTCCTTCGGGAGCGACCTTTTGTCGTTGATGAGAAACTGGCGACACCGGACCGCCGGTCCGATGGCGAACAGGAGTGAATGAAATGCCCAAACTGGTATTGCATGGCAAGTACAGCCCTCAAGCGTGGCAGGGAATCGCTAGTGAAGGGGCAACATCGCGGCAGGAAGCGGTCGGCGCATTGTTCGCTTCGGTAGGCGCTGAGCTTGAAGCGGTTTACATGATGCCTGGCAGTAATTGGGATTTCATGATGATTATCAACAACGCAAACGCCGAAACGATGGCCGCAGTCAAGAGAGCAGTGGGACCGACCGGGGCCGTAGTGGAATCGGATGCTTCGGTCATCATGACCCCCGAGGAGTTCGACGCGGCGGGTGGAGGCTCCTATCGAGCGCCGGGTAGCTAACGCCTAATTGAATCAACCTGACATTGGTCGCCCCTGGTGGGCGGTCTTTGTCGGTTTCGGGGCCTATGACTTCCGAAAGAGGGCAAGGAGGCGTTGGAGTGGGTTCGCAGGCGCCTCCTCGGCAGGCGCCTCCTCGGCAGGTGGATCCACGGCAGGCGCCTCATCGGCAGGTGGATTTTGTTCCGGTGGGTCTTCGTTCCAGCTCATGCCTTAGTTTCCCACAAGATGAACATCCCCAAAGGGATGTCTACTTCAGGCCGCGGTATGAAGCAGACATTGAAGATCGATGCGAGGTCTTTGAGGCGGACCCGAAGACGCCGTAGCTGCGAGCGCTCAGCCTGAGCGAGTTGCCAGCCGGGCGATCAACGACAAGGCCAAGCTCGCTACCGCACAACGAAATCAACCTGACAGCCGCCGCCCCTAGTCGGCGATCTTTTGTACTTTTGAGGAGACCTACGATCGTGGCGTGCCCTTCTGTTCTCACTCAACTGCCATCCACAGACCACTTCTCTGAATTACCCCGTACCCTGTGAGGTTGATGAAGTCGAAAGCGGCTTCAATTTTAGATATGAATATGAGGAGGGCCAGATGGCCCAAGGTAAAGTAAAATTTTTCAACTCACAGAAAGGGTTCGGCTTCATCTCTCCTAGCGATGGCGGCGATGACCTTTTCGTGCATTACTCAAATATTGCGGGTGACGGCTACAAGTCTCTTGACGAAGACCAAGCAGTCGAATTTGACATTGGTCAAGGACGCAAGGGTGATGAAGCTCAGAACGTACGAGCGATTTGATCTGAACAAAAACTAACTACGGATACGATCGGTAGCCCTGCATTTGCTGTGGGCCTACCGGTCGTTTCGTTTGTTTTGTCACCCTAGGAACATCTCAACACCAACAGAGAACCGAGTTTGGCCGCTCCTTCGGTGCGGTCTTTAGTCGTTTTGGCAGCGACCCTTAAACCCTGCGATAAAATATTGATACGCGGATGAGAAGCGAATTAGCAGCCATCTTTGATGTCTTGATGCTAGATCCGATCAGTAACTGTTGCCGCAAGAACGGTTGATCTCCTAACTCAGGACAGAGGAGCCGCCAGTAATCAGCGGGTACAAACCTTCTGCTCCTTGAGAAACTGCTGCATTTCCGAGCCATCGACCCCACTCAGCGTCACCGCCGTATTCTTTGCGCCAGGACCAGAGTCGACGGCTGTAGTGATGAAGCGGATACTCCTGAGTCATTCCCATCGCCCCGTGGGCTTGGTGGCAGGCCTTGGTGGCTCGTGCGGCGGCTTGGTTGGCGATGAGTTTCGCAGCGGCGATTTCGAAGAACGCCGATCCGCGATTTGCCTCCCGGCCGGCTGTTTCAGCAGCCATTCGTGCCAGAGCCGCATCCTGAGCTCCCCAAACTAGGTGCTGTTGCACTGCTTGGAACCTCGCGACTGGACGGCCGAACTGCACTCGATCGTTGGTGTAGCTAACCGTTAATTGACTCATCTTCTCTATAGCACCGGCCATTAGCGCTGCGCGCGATAAAGCTCCTCGGAAACGAAAAGCTGCGGGGTCGACTCCCGGAGCGGACGGAGCAGCAGGCGCCGTTACGGCATCAAAGCAAACCGTGTCGCGTGGCTCACCCGCCATATTTGTCATTGGTTGAATAACGCAATCGTTCGGATCGACCGACGCAACCATGTTCCGCCCATCAATTTCGACGAGAACAGCGATCCGTTCTGCCATTCGCGCCCAGGGGACACGTACACAGGTTCCAGCGAGAGTTACCTGTGCGCCTGAAACCGAGGCAGTGATGTTGGTGGTGCCGTTGGGAAGAACTGTCACTGGTCCTTCGGGAATTTCGTGTCCCGAATTGGCGAGTAGCCATCCACCAAGCATCCCCGTCTCCGCTGCTGGGATTGGCGCGGCGTGATACCCGACAAGCCTGAGCACCTCCAACGAATCGAGGAGCGTGCCACCTGATCCCCCGTGGTCTTCGGCAATTGAGATCCAAGGGAATCCCGTTTCGGCAAATGCAGCCCAGATTTCCGGTGCGGCGCCAACTGCTTCCGCGTTCTGTACCGCTTCATGGTCGCAGATTTGAGTGAATAGGCGGTCGGCAGTTTCGGTGATCAACGCATCAACGCCCGATGTCTCGGTCATGCCGGTAACCCCTTCAAACCTTTTGAAGCAACCGAACGCAGGATCTCGATCGTGCCACCTCTGATGGTGTTACCCGGAAATGTGACAACACACTGCGCCAGCAGCCTTTCGAATAATGAATCTGAGTCGGGTGAGTATTCGAGGTCTATTAGGTGTACCAACTTTTCGACGACTTCTTGTTCGTAACGAGTGCCCATCTCTTTGACCAGAGACGATTCGATGGAAGGAGCGTCGCCCGTGTCAATGAGTCGTGCCACAGACAGGGAAAGGTTTCGTATGCCCCACCAGCGAGCGACCAACTCGCCGAACAGGTCTGCCACCGTTTCCTCTAGCTCCGTTCCCTTGGCTTCGCGTAGGAGCTGCTCGACCGTCGAGAAAGGCGAGAGCCAGCGGTCGGGACCGCCGCGCTCATAGGCCATCTCGGTGGTGTTTTGATGCCAGCCCATTCCCAAATCACCCACCACGTTGATGTCGGGGACGAACACCTCGTTAAAAGTGACCTCATTGAAATGGTGAGAGCCGTCGAGGAAGGGGATAGGACTTATTTCCAAACCAGGTGACTTGAGGTCCACCAGTATCTGCGACAACCCTGCGTGCTTGTTTCCATCTTCCATAGGCGAAGTTCGTAACAGGCACACAAACCAGTCATTTTCATGAGCGCCGGAAGTCCAAATTTTGGTGCCGTTGACGATCCATCCGCCGGTTGTGGGCTCCGCCTTAGTGCTCACCGATGCGAGATCAGACCCACTGTCAGGCTCGCTCATTCCGATGGAGAATCCGAGTTCCCCCCGACAGATTGCTGGCAGAAATCTTTCCCGTTGCTCCCCCGTACCAAACTTCAAAATCACATTTCCGGTTTGGCGATCCGCGACCCAATGGTGCCCAACTGGAGCACCCCAGCGGAGCATCTCTTCCACCACGATGAATCGGTCAACAGCAGTTCTGTCAGACCCGCCCCATTCTTTCGGCAACGCCATGCCGACCCAGCCACGCTCCGCCATTTTGAGAGAGAACGCCTTGTCTTTATTTGCTGCCATGCCAAGACACGGCTCATGAGATCCCGGTGGTAACTCTTCTTGCAGAAAATCCCGCACCTGCTGTTGGAGGCCAAGCTCTTCTTCTGTCAATTCTGTTGGGGTGAAACGCATTTGGTTTCTTTTCTGTTGCGCAAGCTAAGGGAGTAGTTCGAGCTGCGGCACTCGGGTTATTGACGCCATATGAGACGGTCGTGTTTCTGGGGCATACCAGTCTGTATTTGATGGTATTCGACGCGACGGTGCCATGGTGAGGCAAGATCACAGAGTGAATCAAGTAGCAGCCCCCTTTGAGGGACATAGCGACATCGTGCAAAAAGAGTGGATTGACTTCAACGGTCATTTCAACGCCGGGTACTACCTGGTCTGCTTTGATGATGCCATTGAGTCTTGGATGGACTTCATTGGAGTGGGTCGGTCACACCGAGATCAGCATTCGGTTACCACCTTCTCTGCTCAGAATCACGTTACATACCTTCGCGAAGTGCGCGAAGGGGTCAAATTGAGTGTCACGACACAGTTGCTCGGGTTTGATCGGAAACGCATTCATGCGCTGCAGGTGATGTGGAACGACGACGAACGCTTCGTCACAGCGACGTGTGAAGTCATGTCCTTGCATGTATCGGAGCGGACTCGACGGGTGTCTGAGATGCGCGACGAGGTCTTTGAGCGTTTGCTTGAGATATGGGACAGCCACAGAAAGCTTGAGGTGCCCGAGCAAGTCGGTCAGGTGATGTCCGTCCCAGGATGGCCCACTTCACTGGACTGACGCGCGCAGAATAGAGCCATGAGTCAGCGGCTAGAGGGCAAACGAGCAGTTATTACAGGTGGCAGTCGAGGCATAGGAAGAGCAATAGCCCTGGCTTATGTCAAAGAGGGCGCGAGATGCGTGGTGGTTAGCCGGCAGTTAGAAGATCTCGAAGAGACTGCGGAATTGGCACCGGCCGGTGCCATTGAACCAATAGTTTGCGACGTCGCTAACGATGCGTCCGTAGCGGCAATGTCGGAACTAGTTCTGGACAAGTTCGGCGGTGTCGACATTGTCGTAAATAACGCAGGCGTTCACGCGGCAGGAAGTTTTTTAGAGATAGATGCCGCTACTTATTCTCGTCTTTTTGAAGTGAATGTCGTGGGCATAGTGCGCATCAGCCAAGCATTCCTGGGAGGAATGATCGAGCGTCAAAGGGGCAGCATCGTCAACATCGCGTCGACGGCCGGGCTGTTTGAATCTCCCGGACAGGCCCCGTACAACGCTTCCAAACATGGCGCAGTAGGGCTCACCAGGTGCATGGCGTTGGAACTCGCATCGACTGGTGTTACCTGTAATGCCATCTGTCCCGGCTTTGTCGATACGCCAATGCTCGACGGATTCGCGGATCTTGTCGGTGCTGAAGCTGACGAATTGAGACGGCGGCTCGCTCAGCGAACCCCCATGGGTCGCATCCTTGACCCCAGCGAGATTGCGAACCTGGCCATCTACCTTGGAAGCGACGAATCATCTGGAATGACGGGGCAAACGATGGCAATTAGCAATGGGATGCGAATGTCGTGAGTGGCGAGGACGGGCACTTTGGCTTCGAGGCTTCGGTTGCTGCGTAGCGGCAAGTGTTATTCGCGTGCTCAGTCGCAGTCAGAGCAGATAATTCCTCGCTCATCCTTCTACCCTCCCTTGCACCGGTCGCCACGACAGCTACATGACACAAATTTGCAGTATTACTCGGCGATAGAGCACCTGTTTGACCAAATAACCGAGAAATTACACGTTTCGCAAATCCCTCGACCAAGCAGAAAATCTTTTCTGGTTCTTGCTAAGCCACAGGGTTCTAGGCTGAAGGGATGCCTCAGTATCGTTCAGTTACTTCTACTGGCGGCCGCAACATGGCCGGAGCACGCGCCCTCTGGCGCGCTACGGGAATGACTGATGAAGATTCCCCAAAGCCGATCATCGCCATCGCTAATTCATTTACCCAGTTCGTTCCCGGACATGTACATCTCAAAGATCTCGGGCAGATGGTGGCTCGCGAGATAGAGGCGCAGTGCGTGACTTAAGTGGCCGTGGGTAGCGGTCGACGCTACCCGTGAATGGGTCAACCTTTGAGAGTCTCGCGATAGCTGCGTTTCGGCGGCTTTGGATAGCTGGGCACCTCTATTTTCTGGCGATCTTCGCACAAATGATTGCCCGCGGCGCTTTGGCGAAGGATCTCGAAGGCAGCAACGCCGCCCTGGGAGCGGTCACACTGGCTTTCGGTCTTACAGGCTTGATTGCCACACCTCTCGGTGGAGTCGCAGCGGATCGCTTCCCTAAGCGTTCCATGTTGCTCGTTTCGGCGGGTCTCCTTCTCATTTCCTCATTGTGGATTGCTCTCGCCGTCCAGCTCGAATTCATCAGCTTCTGGATGCTCGTGATTGCATCGGCAATCCAGTCGGCGGGATTCAGTTGTCTTTCGCCTGCCAGGATGGCGTTCACCGCAGAGCTTGTCGGGCCTGATCGATTAGCGAATGGCGTCGTACTCACTCAAATATCCATGAACGTGAACCGCGTCGCTGGACCGGTACTTGCTGGGGTGTTCTTAAGCGTGCCAGTCCTAGGTATCGGCGGCATCTACTGGGCCAGCAGCGCGATCATTGCGGTAGGAGGTCTACTTTTTCTCAAGCTCCCTCCTGGCTTACCGCGCTCTAACGCGACTCACTCTTCTGCAACCCGTGACCTACTGGATGGCGTCCGCTACGGCTATACCCAGTGGCCACTTCCATTGCTGCTCGCTACCTCAACACTGGCCCTTGTATTTGGATTCCCTTACGTCGTCTTTCTGCCGAGTGTCTCAGAAGATTTATTTGGTGCCGGTGATACTGGGTTCGCTTGGCTTTCCACCATCGGAGCTGTAGGTGGGCTC
>CETJ01079100.1_pt1 | contig 11679 bp, 9 predicted proteins | sample 531341 | NCBI WGS metagenome assembly CETJ01 (sample SAMEA2622677, study PRJEB7988) | marine metagenome | isolation source: saline water (ENVO:00002010), including | reverse complement strand
GGGTCCGTAGTAACTGGTTCAACGCCGTAAGAGCGCTTTGACTAGCCAGGTCAGCCAATGACCGAATCGCCGACACGATCACCTGGGAGTCGTACCGGCTAGGATTGAGGAGTGGGACCAGTAATTCGACTGCTGCGGGCTCGCCGAGAAGGCCCAAGCCTCGTGCAGCGAAGGCAATCCTGTAGCTGCCCGAGCCTTTAATTAAGTCCGCTAACGCCGCGGCCCCTCGCGGGTCAGCGAGTTCCTGAAGTGCCCACGGAACCGGCCACCATCGAACTGTTGGAAGATTGTCGGCGTTGAGCACCGCAGCAGCGAACGGCTCATACGCCCCGAGCCGGGCCAACGCAACAACACCAAGCCGGAAGGCTTCGACAGACGCCGACTGGGGATACGTCATGTCGTCGGGCGCGACTTGAGCAGCGATGGGAACTAGTTCTGCAACCATCTGTCCCACGGCTGACGCCGAGTCGCGCGCCCCGAGTCGACTCAACGCTTCCGCTGCACGGCCGCGCACCAGTGGATCTGGATCACCTAGCGCGGTGACGAGCGCATCACCGGTCTTCGGCTCCCCAATCAAACCCAAAGCAAACGCGGCCATCTGGCGCACGGCGGGATTAGAATCGACGAGGGACACAGTGAGCGGCGCTATCGCGTCTGGTAATCCGACGCGCCCGAGAGCAATTGCCGATCGCCGCCGGACTCTGGCCACGGGATCGTGCAGGAACTCGAGCAAACTAGGCGTCGGTGGAAGCGGCCTGCCGGGAATCAAAGTGGGTAGCGGTACGACCGCAGCGTCAAGCGGCGCGATCGCTCGCTGATGTTCCAGTTGAATAATGACAGCGAGCTTCTGTCGAACCGTCAGTGCCGGTGCTACGTCGAGCGGCACTGTCGCGCAACCAGCCGCCAGCAATACCAGCGCTGCGACTGTGCCGGTCAAGCGAAGTCTCTGTCGAGCTGCGCGCGTTGCGAGCAACCCGCGCGTTTCGTCCCAGGTCAGGCTCATGCTCAAGCAACCAGCGTTACCGCGCGCTGAGTCGCACGTTCGACACGGTCCTCGGCCACCGACACTCCCAAGCCTGGCAACGCGGGCACGGCGATGGTCCCGTCGGCCTGTAATTCAACAGGGGGATCGATGAGATCGGGCTCGAAATAACGTCGGCTAGCCGCCACGTCGCCTGGCAGCGTGAAATTCGGCAGCGTCGAGAGATGGATATTGTGCGTCCGGCCGATGCCGCTCTCGAGCATCCCACCATGCCATACGGGGATCTTACGCTCGGCACACATGTTGTGAAGGTGGATCGACTGCGCGTGTCCCCCAATGCGACCAGGCTTGATGTTGATGATGCGGCACGCAGTTACAGCGAGTGCTTCGGCGGCCCTGTGCAGCGTGTGAATCGATTCATCGAGGCAGATCGGGGTGCGAAGACGTTGCTGCAATTTGGCATGGTCGTGCACATCGTCGTAGTCCAACGGCTGCTCAATCATCATCAGATTGAACTGGTCTAACTGGGCCAAGTGCTCGGCATCCACCAGTGTGTAGGCCCCGTTTGCATCGACCATCAGCGGGATGTCGCCGAACCGCTTCCGGACCGATTGGACAACCTCAATGTCCCAGCCCGGCTTAATTTTCACCTTGATACGCTGGTATCCAGCCGCTAGTTCGGCTGCGATCTTGTCGCCGAGTTGTTCGAGCGAATCTTGTATCCCCACCGAAACTCCCGAAGCAATGGTCGTCCGGCAGCCACCGAGCACCTGGCTCAACGGCACGCCCGACTGGCGCGCATAGAGGTCCCAGGCAGCCATTTCTAGAGCAGCCTTGGCCATGTTGTGTCCCCGCACCTGAGCAAAGGCCGGAAACACTTCCCGCGGATGTGCGAATTCGACACCGAGGCTTCGGGGTACGAGATGCTCCATCAGAACGTGCCAGGCTGTCTCGGAAGTCTCAGAACTGTAGTAAGGGTCGCGGTCGGTAACACACTCGCCGTATCCACGCTGACCGTCCCCGTCCACCATCACGACAATAAACTCCCGGTCGTGAATCCTCCCAAAACTGGTTTCGAAGAACTGCACTAGTGGCAATCGGACGAGCCTCAACTCGACCCGGTCAATTCTCATGAGAGTGTTTTTCACCGCGCAACGGTGGAACTCCGTGGTTCTGTAGCAACCGCTGGCTGGGCTTGAGCTCGAAGCGCGGACGCAACCTACCAGAAGCCTGATCATACCATGGCGTCCCGGCGGTTACGGGGTGCACGGTGCATCTCCGTTTGCACCGGAATCGCTGCTATACTGCACAACGGGTTGGATTTCCGCCACATCGCAATCGAAGGCCCGCTGGGCGCCGGCAAGTCGAGGCTTACCGAGCGGCTGGCCATGCGACTCGACGCGACCGTGGTGCAGGACGCAACCGAGAACCCGTTCCTCGAGGATTTTTATGCTGCTCGTCCTGGTGCAGCCTTCCAGACTCAGCTGTTTTCGCTGCTCGCGCGTCACCGGCAACAGGTCACGCTCCGCCAAACAGACCTGTTTAACCAATCGACCATTTGCGATTACCTGTTCGATAAAGACAAGATCTACGCCTATCTGAATCTTGATGACAACGAGCTCTTTATCTATCAGCACCTCTACGACCTCCTCATTCGAGACGTGGCCGCACCCGATCTTCTCATTTGTTTGCAGTCACCATCGGACGTGCTCAATCGACGGCTGCGTGAGCGAGCAAAGCGAGATCCGAGACGACCGCTGCCTGATGCACGCTACGTACAGGAGCTCAACGAAGCTTACAAACACTTCTTCTTTCAATACACGGCCACGCCACTTTTGGTCGTGGAAACATCACAGGTTGACCTAGCCTGGCCCGACGACGCGCTGGAAGACCTTCTTCGGCAGCTACAAGATATGGAGCTGGGAACGCGGTATTACGTGCCGCGTACCGGTCCGTAAGTGATGTTTTCTCCATGGACGATCACAGCGCCAGACCGCTCCAGAGCGACCTTGACCTTCCACCACAGCACCTTCTAAGCTCGACTTTCCATGGCGTGGTTCAAACAACGTCGGAAACCAATCGCGGCTAATGCGGGTCGCTCGAGCCGCGTCCCAGAAGGACTTTGGGCTAAGTGTCCCTCGTGCGCACAGATTCTTTACAACAAGAATCTCCTCGCCAACCTGAGCGTCTGCCCACAGTGTGCGTTTCACTTCAGGCTTAGCGCTGCCGAACGGCTCGAGTCGCTGTTTGACGATCCGTGGACCGAACACGATCGATCCCTCACCTCGACCGATCCACTCACGTTCGAAGACACGAAGCCCTATAAAGCACGCCTGGAAGCGGGCGCGGCGTCCACCGGACTTAAGGACGCCATCATCGTTGCTTCTGGGCAGATCGACGGCTACCCAGCCGTTATCGCATCGATGGAATACGGATTCATTGGCGGCAGCATGGGCGTCGTCGTGGGCGAGAAAATTACGCGCGCCGTCGAGCGCGCGATCGCCGATCGGGTGCCGCTCGTGATCGTGTCGTGCTCGGGCGGTGCCCGGATGATGGAGGGCACTCTGTCCCTCATGCAGATGGCAAAGATCAGTGCGGCGTTGGCTCGACTCGACCGTGCGCAGCTCCCCTACATCTCGGTCCTCACTAATCCGACGACAGGCGGCGTCACTGCCAGCTTCGCGATGCTCGGCGACCTCAACATCGCCGAGCCGAGAGCGCTCATCGGCTTCGCCGGCCCTAGAGTTATCGAGCAGACGATCCGGCAGAAACTGCCGGCGGGCTTTCAACGCAGCGAGTTTCTGCTCGAGCACGGCATGCTCGACGCGGTCGTGGACCGTCGAGAGCTCAAGGGAACGCTGTCGCAAGCGTTTCGGTTCATGGGCACGACGAAAGCCGAAGATGCCAAGCCGCTTGGCAAAACGTCGTCGGTCGAGCCAGCTTCGGCCGCACCGGCGAGCCAAGGACTCGAGGCCACCCCAACCACGACATCTGCCTCGGATCTCACACCGGAGACGGCCAATTCGGCCACGAGCGAGCCAAACCCAAGTTAGATGATCTGACGTCCCTCGAAACCCGTATCTTCCGATGCTCGACCTTGCACCAATTACCAACGTGGACGACTACTTGGTTGATCTTGAGCGGTTCGGCATCCGACTGGGCCTGGACAACATGCACCGGTTGTGCGAGGCCCTCGAACGACCCGAGCGGACGTTTCGATCGCTGGTGGTCGCAGGAACCAACGGAAAAGGTTCGGTGGCTGCGATGACAGAAGCCGCGCTGCGGGCCGACGGTCGTCGCACCGGGCGTTACACGTCGCCCCACCTAGTCAGGCCAGAGGAACGGATCGCGATCTCGGGCAAACCGGTGACCGCGGACAGGTTCCGGTGGGCAATCGAAACCGTCCGCTCGGCGGTGGACCGCCTGCGTCGCCAAAACCGCCTTGAAGCACCGCCCACATTTTTCGAGGTCATGACGGCAGCGGCCTTTGTCGTGTTCCGGCAAGCAAGAGTCGAACTTGCCGTCCTAGAAGTCGGCCTTGGAGGCCGATTCGACGCAACCAACGTTACACAGCCAGTCGGCATTGCAATAACGTCGGTCGATTTGGATCATGAAGCGCAGCTCGGGACGTCGATTGGCGCTATTGCGCATGAGAAGGCCGGTGTCATCAAACCGAACAGTGTCGTCATCCTGGGTGAAAGGGCGCCCGAGGTCCAGGACCTAATTGCAACGACGTGTCATGAACAGGGTGCCCTGTTCATCGACGCCCGCAAGGGTACCTCCGTGCGCATCCGATGCACTGCACATGACACTCAGCTGTCACTCGAAACGCCCGTCCGCCGCTACGACCGAGTCCGCTTGGCCCTTCAGGGTCGACACCAAGCTGCAAACGCTGTGACCACGGTCAGGCTCCTCGAAGGTCTCGTACACCACGGGATTGAAGTGAGCGCGCACGCTATCGTCTCGGGTTTGAGCAACGCAGCCTGGCCTGGCCGGCTGGAATGGATCACCCTCCCTTCCGGGCGGGTCCTGCTCGACGCCGCCCACAACCCGTCGTCCGCCCAAGCCCTAGCCGAGTACCTTGCCGAAACGCGAAATACTCCTGTGCCGTTCGTCCTCGCTGTCATGCGCGACAAGGACGTGGCAGGCATAATCGACATACTAACGCCACAGGCAAGTCAAATCGTCTGCACAAGGGTGTCCAGGGAACGTGCGTTGTCCGCAAGCGCCCTCGCGACCTGCGTGCGTGACCGTTCGCCGGGTACGCCCGTAGCTGTCGAATCAGAGCCGGAGGCCGCAGTGGCCCGGGCCCTAGCCGATGCCGACACGGTCTGTGTGACAGGATCAATTTTCCTAATTGGGCACTTCCTTGGCACAATCGGGGCAAGGGCGGATGTCGTGAGCACCCCATGAAAATAACTCGCCGGCTGTCGCTCGTCATTCTCTGCCTCTCGGTCATTCCGCGTGCGGGCGTGGCCCAACCGCTTCCGGGTTATAACTCACGACAGTTTCGCATCGAACGGATCGGCGACAATCACGTGCGTCTGATCGGTGAGGTGGAGATCGAGCGTGACGACTGGAAATTCTTTGCCGACGAGGTCGAACTCTTCACCGACACGGATCGATTGCTAGCAAGCGGCAACGTGGTCTACACGTCGGCCGAAGCTAGCGTTGCGGCGGACCGCGTGGACTTTAATATGCGGACGAAGACCGGCACATTTCATATCGCGGCCGGCACCGTGTCGCTAAGCAACTCCGAGTTCGACCGAAGTCTCTTCGGAACTCAGGAGCCCGACATATATTTCTACGGCGAGACGATTGAGAAACTTGGGCCGCGCAAGTACCGCATAACGGATGGCGGCTTCACGACCTGCGTCCAGCCGACACCTCGGTGGGAACTAACATCGAGCTCGGTTGTGGTCAACCTCGATGACTACGCAATACTCAAGAACACAGTCCTTAAAGTGAAAGGCGTCCCGCTTTTCTACCTGCCGATCATGTGGTACCCGATCCAGGAGGACGATCGTGCCACCGGGTTCCTGATTCCGGCGTACGGCAGCTCGACATTTCGTGGGCAATCGCTCAGTAACGCGTTCTTCTGGGCAATCAACCGTAGCCATGACGCAACGGTCATGCACGACTGGTTTTCAACCGCGGGCCAAGGCACGGGCGCGGAGTACCGATATGTCGGCAAGGGCAACTCGCGCGGTGATGCGCGCGCCTATTTCCTGAACGAGCCAGAAATCGCCCTCTCGGAAGACGAAGACGACATTCTACCGGCCCGGCGGAGTTTTCAGTTGACCGGCGACCTCGCCCAAACGATCGGCGCCAACATCCGTGCCCGTGGCCGGGTCGACTATTTCTCCGACATCACTGTTCAACAGACCTTTCACACCAGCGTACTCGAAGCCTCTCGCCGGGAACGGCGTCTTCTCGGCAACATCCAGGGTAACTGGGGCGGTTACACGTTGAGTGGAACGGTCGACTGGAACGAAACGTTCTTCGGTGAGACCGAATCAACGCTGAACGGCTCGGCGCCAAGGATTTCGCTAAAGCGGGCAGAGCAACCGATCGCCCCTAACTGGCCGATCTACTTTTCGTTCGGGGCGGAGTCCGCAACCCTAGTGCGACAGGGGCGCAGCGACGACGAAGTCAGGGACCTCGGAGTAACTCGCTTCGACCTTAATCCGACGATACGGGTGCCATTCGCGAAATGGCCGTTCTTGACGGTGAATTCTTCGGTGTCCTGGCGTGGTACCTACTGGACTGAACGCTTCGATCCGGAGCAGGACCTGCAACTCGACGAAGGCATTTCGAGACAATATTTCGACCTGGAATCGACGATCACCGGCCCCGTGTTCACGAAAATCTGGGACACGCCGAACAATGGGTACGCCGAGCGATTTAAACATCTCATCGTGCCAACGGTTACACTGCAGCGCCTATCCGCGATCAACAACTTCGATGAGATTATCAAACTCGAAGGGATTGACTCGGTTGTGGGTAGCGTGACGCGGGTCGGCTATGGCGTCGTCAACCGGTTCCTCGCCCGCCGGCGCCAAGGAGATGTTCGTGAGGCACTGAGCATCTCACTGCTCCAGAATTTCTACACCGACAGCCAGGCCACACAATTCGATCGTCGGTTTCGGACCAGCTTCAACGGTACGCCGCCCACTCGACTCACTCCCGTGTCGCTGCTCATTCGCAGTAGTCCAACCGAACAGATCAACGCTTCGTTGCGGGCGGAGTATGACACGCGTTTCGGCGCGTTTCGCGAAATTAGTGCATCCGGCACACTGGCAGTCGGCGATTGGATCCAGACAACGGGCGGATGGAGCCAGCGACGGTACATCGAGGGGCTTACGGGATTCGACAACCCCACCCAACTCAATCACTATCTCAATAGCTCGACCATCGTGCGCTCTCGAGGTAATCGTGTGGGAGGTATCTACAACTTCAACTACGACGTGCTAAAAGACCGCTTCATGCAGCAGCGCTTTATGGCGTACTACAACGCCCAGTGCTGCGGCGTGTCGGTTGAATATCAAACCTTCAACTTCGTAGGGCTCGGAAGCCGGCTCGGACGCCGCGCTCGGATGCCGGTCGATAAGCGCTTTAACATTGCGTTTACCTTGGCCGGAATTGGGTCATTCTCAAATTTCTTCGGCGCGTTCTTCGGTAGCGAGGAACTCCGATGAAGGGATTGATCCTGAGCGGCGGCAAAGGAACTCGCCTGCGCCCGCTCACCTACACCCGCGCCAAGCAGTTGGTTCCCGTGGCGAACAAGCCGGTGTTGTTTTATGGCATCGAAGCACTGGCCGCCGCCGGAATCCGCACGATCGGAATCGTCGTTGGCGATACGCAAGCAGAGATCCGGGCCGCCGTCGATGACGGCTCAGCATGGGGCGTCGACGTCACCTACATCGAACAGGACGCGCCGCGCGGCCTCGCACATGCCGTGCTCATCAGCGAGCAATTCATCGGTGAAGACTCGTTCGTCGTGTACCTCGGAGACAACCTCTTGGCAAAAGGCATCGTGCCCTTCGTCGACCAGTTCGTGACCGAACAACCAGCCGCCCAGATCCTACTCGCGCGGGTGCCTGAGCCGCAGATGTTCGGCGTGGCCGAACTCGAGGACGGCCGGGTGAAGAAACTTGTCGAGAAACCGTCGAAGCCCAAAAGCGATCTAGCCCTAGTCGGCGTCTACATGTTTAGCCGAGAGGTTTTTGGGGCGATCAGAGAAATCTCGCCGAGCTTACGCAACGAGTTGGAAATAACCGACGCTATCCAAAAACTCATCGACCGCGGCCTCGCGGTCACTCCGCACATCGTCGACGGCTGGTGGAAGGACACCGGGAAGCTCGAGGACTTGCTCGAAGCCAACCGACTGATTCTCGAGACGATGGAGAGTCGGATCGACGGCGATGTTGACAGCGACTCCCACATCGACGGGAATGTCGTCATCGAGTCTGGTGCGTCAATCATCCGATCGACGGTTCGGGGGCCGGTGATCATCGGCGCTCGCGCAAAGGTTTCGGACGCCTACGTCGGACCCTTCACGTCGATCATGAATGATGTCAAGATCCTTCGATCTGAAGTTGAACACAGCATCATCCTTGAAGGCAGCGAGATCAGCGGGTTGCAAGGTCGCGTCAACGATAGCCTAGTCGGCCGAAACGTGAAAATCTTCCGTCGTCCCGTCACACCCTCCGCCTACCAGTTCATGCTGGGGGATAACTCCAAAGTAGGGATACGATAGTAGACCATCAACAAAGGATCGTTATCCCATGAAGAAGAATCCAAAAACCTACACCGCGCCTGGAACGTCAGCCAGAATCGACGGGGTCAAAACCAAACAACTGCGCCTCATCCCAGACGAACGAGGTTGGTTGATGGAAATCCTGCGAAAAGACGACGCTGAGTTGTTCACGAAGTTCGGTCAAGCCTATGTGTCAGTAACTTACCCCGGCGTAGTCAAGGCTTGGCATTATCACAAGCAGCAGACCGACAATTTCGCCTGCGTTCTGGGTATGGTTAAGCTCGTGCTGGTCGACACGCGGTCGGACTCAGCAACCGAAGGTTCCGTCAATGAATTCTTCATCGGCTCACGGAATCCAATGCTGGTGCAGGTGCCCGCCCTGGTCTACCACGGTTGGAAATGCATCGGAACGGAGTCTTCTTTGGTCGTGAACATTCCAACCGAGTCTTATCGCGAGTCGGCGCCCGACGAATACCGCCTTGAACCGCACGGCACGCTTCCCTACGATTGGTCCAAAGTCGATGGTTAATGTCCTCGTCACGGGTGGTGCGGGATTCATTGGCAGCAACTTCACCAAGTTCGCGCTGACCGAGCATTCCGACTGGCAGATCACGACGCTCGACAAGTTGACCTACGCTGGCCGACTCGAAAATTTTGAAGGGGTTAAGAACGAACCTCGCCATACATTCGTGCGCGGTGACATCGCAGATCCGACCATCGCCATACCGCTGGTGGAGCAAGCCGAGATTGTCGTCCACTTCGCGGCAGAGACCCATGTCGATCGAGCGATCATGACCGCTGGCGATTTCATTAAGACCGACGTCTACGGCACATTCGTCTTGCTCGAAGCTGCGCGCAACGCCCCGAAGCTTCGACGCTTCATCCAGGTCTCGACCGACGAAGTCTACGGAAGCGTCGAGGAGGGCACCAGCCGCGAAACCGACGAACTCCGACCCAGGAATCCTTACGCGGCCAGCAAAGCTGGCGCCGACCGACTAGCCTACAGCTTCTGGGCAACGTACGGCATGCCGGTCATCATCACGCGCGTATCAAACAACTACGGGCCGAACCAGTTTCCGGAAAAGGTGATCCCGTTATTCATCACTAACGCAATCGATGGCTGCGCCGTACCGCTCTACGGTGATGGGCTGCACGTCCGCGACTGGCTGCACGTCCGCGACCACTGCCGCGCACTCGACCTTCTCATTGCTAACAGCGAACCCGGTGAGGTCTACAATATTGGCGGTGGCCATGAGGTTCCTAATCTCGAGTTGACACAACGGATCCTTCGGCTACTGAATCAACCGGATTCGCTGATTCAGCATGTCAAAGACCGGCCTGGTCACGACCGTCGCTACTGTCTGGACACGACGAAATTGCGGAGGCTCGGATGGCGACCGACGGTCGACTTCGCGGAGGGACTCGCAGATACCGTCGCATGGTATCAGACGCACGAATCGTGGTGGCGGCCAATTAAGGAAGGCGACCCTGCGTTCCAAAGCTACTATCAGGAGCAGTACGACCATCGCAGCTGAGCGCAAGAAATCTTCGGTGGTAGTCACCGGTGCGGCAGGCTTTGCCGGCGGGCATCTCGTTGACCTTTTGGTCGACGAGGGCTTGGCGGTCGACGCATGGCACAGGCCTGGCTCCGAACCCGGCCCGCAACTCAAGCGATCCAACCGCGTCCGGTGGCGAGCGATCGACGTGCTTGACGTGGACTCGGTCATGCAGACGATCGAAGAAAGTCGGCCGGATGTCATCTTCCACTGCGCGGCGGCGGCCCGCGTCGGTTTATCCTGGGAGCAAACAGAAAACTCTCTTGTGACGAATGTCCGCGGAACCAAAATCCTGCTCGAAGCCGTCCACCGCTCCGGGTGCCGTCCAAGACTCCTGATCCCAGGGTCGGCACTCGTCTACCGACAGTCCACCTCGGCTCTTCCTGAGGATGCACCGTTCGGACCGTCCAGCCCGTACGCCGTCAGTAAGCTCGCGCAAGAGCAACTCGCGGTCAGATTCACCGCGGAAAATGGTTGCAGGGTGATCCTCACACGCTCGTTCAATCACACGGGACCCCGCCAGTCGCCGTTCTTTTCTGCCTCAAGCTTTGCGCGTTCGATTGCAAGAATCGAAGCAGGTCAAGCGGAGCCCACTATCCATACCGGCAATCTCGACACTAGACGGGACCTCACTGATGTACGCGACACGGTGCGCGCCTACCAAAAACTGGCGGATCACGGTGTATCAGGGCGGATCTACAATGTTTGTTCGGGCCACGCCTACCCCATCCGAGAGGTTCTGAACAGACTCATCGCGCTCGCACGGGTAAAGGTCAAAGTGCAGGTCAATCCCTCCCAGTTTCGGCAGAACGACACTCCCGTAGTCCTGGGTGACCCGACGCGGATCCGTTCAGAAATCGGTTGGGTCCCACGGATCCCCCTTAAACAGACGCTCTCGGATCTACTCGACTACTGGCGACAGGCTTTGACCACGAGCACCCGAGCGGGCGCCTGACCAAACCGGCCATCGACTGGAGCACTCGAATCTCATGCTATTTCTCGACCAAGCGGGCAATCAACCCAGCAAGCATCGCGGCCCGCCAGGGTAATGCCGACGTGTCGATCTGCTCATGCAGGGCGTGAGCCCCATCACCCACTGCCCCCAGTCCGTCCAGCGTCGGGATACCCCGCGACGAGGTCAGATTGCCATCCGACCCACCACCAGTACTGAATTCTGTCAACTCACGGCCGAGGTCGGCCGCTACCCGCTTCGCCACCTCATACAGACGCAGGACCGCCGCACTGCGTTCCAAGGGCGGCCGGAAGCCACCAGTCATGCGCATCTCCGTACGCGGATCCTCACAAGCAAGACCGGCGAACGCTTTTTGAACCCTGGTCGCGTCGGCCGCCGTGCGTACTCGCACGTCGACCATCGCCCGAGC
>CETJ01096530.1_pt1 | contig 11719 bp, 3 predicted proteins | sample 531341 | NCBI WGS metagenome assembly CETJ01 (sample SAMEA2622677, study PRJEB7988) | marine metagenome | isolation source: saline water (ENVO:00002010), including | reverse complement strand
AAGCCACGTCCGAAGTGTTCCTCCGCTGCGTGAACCAGCCCTTGTATCGACTCAAGAACATTCGCGTGAGGACGCTGATACCCGTACCCGGTGTAGCACACCGAGATCGACCGGCTGTTCCAACCCTTCGTCCCCGCTCCACGGCTGCCCCAACCGCGCCCCTCAAAGATCGTCCCAGTCTCATCCACCAACCAGTTGTACCCGATGCCGTCCCAACCCAAACCTAGATGGTGACGCTCAAAGGCTTTCACCGCAGACGAACCACGAGGCCCGTCCTGAACACCAGAGTGGTGAACCACCACACCCTGCACGCGGGCTTTCCGCAGTTTGTCGAACTGCCCTCCGACTGGAAGGGCTGCGCCCCACCCGGTGCGTGAAACATACTTCATATCTACTACCCCGCTTTGTCCCGTCAGACTCTCCGGTACTCGATGTCTCGCCGGTCCCGGCGGTCCTTATAGTATTCCATCTGACGGCGGATCTGCTGCGTCCACTTCTCCCGGTCAGTCAGCACCCGCAGACTGGAACCACCCAGCAGCGACACCCAGATCTGGACGACCTTGTCCTGATACTTCTCCTCGTTGGGCCACGCCCGACGGGCCAGATTCAGGAACGGCAACGTGTCACCCACCAAGGCGATGTTCTTGTCGGTCATCACCCAGTCACCGGCCCTGTCCTTCTTCGCCATGCCCGCCGCGCCCAACGCAGGGAGCAGCAACGGGATAGCCCCGAACCCGTTGGGCACCTGCTGGAACCGGCCAGTGAACGGAATGTTTCCGAAGACCCGCTTGCCCGCCCAATACTCCAACGGTGCCTTCAAGATTGGGGACGCACCCGACATCAGGTTGCTCGCCGCCTCCCAGCCCTTGGCCGACGGGTCGATGCGGAACAAGTCTTGGAACGGCCAGTCCGGTGTCGAATACGTCTTGCTGTCACCGATCTTGAACGGCAGTTGCACACCGAACGGCTCCAAGAAATAGTCCGGAACGTAACCCTCCGCCTCCTTCTCCTCACCCCACTCAAGGTTGCGTTTCAAGTCGAACAGCCGGTTGTACTTCGCCGGGTTACGAGCCAAGAACTCCACCTGCAACGGCAGGTTGTTACGCGTCCAAGTGTAGAACGGGAACACACGCTTCCCCCACTTCAACTCCCAATCCGACAAGTCCGAGTAGTCGAAGTGCAACTTGTAAATCCTCTGAATAGACCGGGCCACATCAGCGCCCTCACGCATAGCGAACAAGCCAGTGCCCATACGCAACGACTCCTCAGCGATAGTGTTCGCCTCCCGCACCGCCCGGAAGAAGAAGAAGTCAGCGTTACGAGGATCAAACGTGATCGGTGTACCCACCGCCTCCGCACCCTCAGCGCCAGCATCCAACCGGGCTGTGACCGACAAGCGGCTACGCCGAATGATCGCCTGCTCAATAGCCGACGCAGCCTGACCGCCATGCACAGCCCCAGCCTCCGTCAACACCTTGAAGTTATCCAACTCGCTGCGAGTAAACCGCGTCCCGTACACGCCGACTGTGCGACCCTCCATGCTGTCAATCAGCCGCTGCGCCCCCACTGCCATGTCACCCCGACCGAGATTGTTGGCCTTCACCGTCAACTTCAACGCGTTCAACACCTCAATGGGCGGTATCCCATCGAACCACATGTTGAACGCCCCACCCATCACGTTCCGCATGACGAAACCCGGAGTGGCAATAAGGTTCGCTTTGATCCAGTTATGCAACCGGTCGTAGCCGTTCACGAATCCTTTGAGGTTGTCACGGTTCAAGTTCATGGACGCCATCATCACATCCGTCACCGACTCGTTCCATTCAGGTCCGCCCTTGCTTATCATCCACGGTCCCCACTTGTGGATACCCTCATCCAACAGGTTGAACAGTTCATCCCCATGCAAGTCACCCAGTCGGGCGCCCTCGCCTCCGAACTTGCCAAGGTCATACAACCCCATGGCTTCCTTCTGGGAGAGTTCATTGATGATGGCAGAGCGGGCATCCCCCGTGGCTATGCTGTTCATCCCCAGTTCCGCCTCAATAGTTTCCTTAGTGAGCCGCATCTTCTCAATGGACAGGTGTACCTGCGCCACGTTCTGTTCGCGTATCTCCAAGGACCGCTCCATGGCACGCACATTCATCCCCGGACGCTTCCAGTCCGCCCGTTCAACACCCTCCGGTGTGGCTTCAACCCTGCGCCGCGCCGGTAGCACCTTCCCCGCCTTGGTGGTTCTGGTATACACGGGGTCTTCCACGGATATGCGCTGCTTGCCGGGCAGGGCGCGGATTTCCTCGTCGGGCAACTTGCCGTACAGGGCGTCGATCCTCTGCTGTGTTGCCTCACCCTTTGCCAGCATGTCGTCTATCAGTTGGCTTTCCGTGTTGCGGTGTTGCTGTGCGAACCGCCAGTTCTCCAACGCTTCGCCTAGGTTGAGGATCTTGCGTCGGGCTTCTACGGTGGGTGGCAGCCCCAAGTCACGCGTCACCACGCGGTTCCTGAGAATCCGACCACCCCCCGCAAAGATGTCTCCCTCCCCCTTGTAACCCCATTCCGGTATCTTGCTTACCCGTACCGACGCGGGATCAAGAATCACATACGACAGCGAACCCGTATCTTCCGTGCTGTTTCGGTACGGGATAACGTCGTAGCCTTCTTCTAGCAACCTTCTTTGCGAGTCAGTTGTCTGGACAGTTGCCCAATCCGTAGCGTTGGATTCGTCTAAGATGCGCCCTTCGGGCATGTAGGGCCTCCGGGGGATCACCTCCACCTCAAAAACGGGAGTTTCGTGCAGGTTGAAGTCGTCCATCGTGTAACCACGGAGGCTGACGCGCTCAAGGGCGGCACGCCTACTGCCAACGTGTAGCCCCGATACTGGCATCCCCTCCTCTGCTGTCACGATGGGCAGTACCTCCAACCTTTCGACTCCCGGCGCTCCGCGCCGAACGGGTCGACTGGACGGGCCACTGCCTCTACCGTGGTAGAAGACGCCGCCCTTGCGGGCATTAGTAACCGTAGGTGGCACAGTCCCCGCGCCCCTCGCAGCCACCGCAGAACTCCACGGCTCCATCCACAAATCGTAAACACCCTTACCCCAGAACTGCACCGGTCCCTTACCCTGAAGGTTTTGGGCACGATGCAACGCGCTCTTATACCGCTTCCCCATCTCATGCGCCTGCGTCCGCAACCCCGTACCCAACCCCGGGTTGCCCAACACAGTGTTCTCCAACAAGTCATCCAACGTGCGGATCTCATCCACCGTCTTAGCGAACGAGTCCATCACCTCAGCCTTGAACTTGTGATGCCGCGCTATCGGGAACGGCATACCACGCGCCGCGCTTGTTCGGCGCTGTTCCAAGACTCTGCCGCTGACAATAAGTTCCTGTTCTAGGTAGGGTGCTTTTCCGTAACCCAACAGTTCTATATCGCCAGCGACATCACCGGGTACGAGGCGGTATTCCTCTACCGGTCCTTGCCGACCAACTGTCCCGTCAGAAAACCGTTCAGCAACCGTGCGCTTGGTAGTCACGGAGAAGTAGCCCTCAGGGGAAATCTTCCCAGACCGCCAAACGGTAAATGGTTCGTCGTTGACCGATAGCCGCAGCACCTCTCTGCGTGTCGCTTCCAACGCAGCGTCTGTGATCGCGTCCAAGTCAAGGTCGTCGGCAACCCCGGCAGCATCTCGCATCAAGATGGATTCAATGGTTGAATCGTTGACATGCATCCCGGTCACCATGTCAAGAAGATCCTTCTCGTCACCGGCCGTTGTGATAACCCGTCGGTCGGCGGCTGTGGAGCGCACCCCCAGCATCCTCTCGGCTAGTAACTCGCCTAATAACTGGTCAGACCTTGGGGGGCGCGTCATCGCTGCGCCAACAGGCGTTGTCCGCGCCCGCCCCACCTTGCCAGTCACAATCCGAATAGTCTCCTTAGCCGCAGCCACACTACTATCCGACAACATCCCCTCATCCAACAACTGGCGCAACAACGGCATCAAACTGTCATTCAGATTGTCCAACGGAGCAGCCAACTGGCCCTCCAAATCTTGAAACAACGGCAAGAACACGTCGGCCTCAGCCTCATGGATAGGCACATCATCCAACGCGTGGACTGTCAAACCCTTCTCACGACTAGCCACATTGGCAGGAGCAGTCGGGTCTGTCCCGCGTGTCATCTCCCGTGTCTCAATCCCCCCCGTCTTCTCAGCGTCCCGCAGCAACTCCACTTCCTCACGGGTAGCCAAACGAGGCTTCGACTCCGGATGCCGCAACCGGCCCTCCGGGTCACGCAACGGACGGCGAGAAGAAGCCACCCCGCTGCCCCGCTCCTGCTCAAAGATCACACGCTGCCGGTCATGGCCCCGCACCGCAGACGGTGCGAACTCATCCGGCCCACCCGCATACACCGCCGGATCAAACCGGCTCTTGCGTTCCAACGCCCCCGTCAACGGATTAGGCACCTCCTCAAAGGTCGTAGCCTGCGCCCGCCACCCCCGCTGAGTCATCTCATCAATGGTGTAAACCACCCCACGGTCCACTGGGCCGCGTCGCATCAACACCGGTACCTCCCGGTACCCGGCGATCCGTGCCGCCTGCAAGCGGGCCAGCATGTCATCGGAGATGTCCAACGTGACCTGCGGCCCCGGCTCCACCAACTGTCCACGTTTCATAGCCTTCTGCCACGCGGCCTTCGACTTGAACTCTGCCCCCCACTCCCGGCGTGGCCCACCAAGGTGCGGTTGCATCTTGGGCCGCACCCGGTTCTGCGGATGGGTCAAGTCGAACACCTCAGGTGCCCTGCGTTCCCCCGCCTCGTTGATGAACATGCCATGCCGCCCCGTCCGCGGGTCCTTCAACCCCTTGTTCCACGTCCACCCCTTCGGCACGTACTCAAAGTCCACTGGCTGCTGAGCGAACGTCACCACAATCGGCTCATCCACCCCGCCCGCCTCAGCGAACTCCGTCGCATACCGGTTGACCAACCCCTCATCCGGTGCGGCCTTCCCCGCTGCCAGCACACTGAATATGTCAGCATCCGGATCGACCAACTCGGCGTCAACCGCCTTCGCCATCGCCGGGTCCAACCGTGACGACTGCACCACCCGAATGTTCCTAAGCCGATCACCCGGCACCCCAGCACCCTCCGTCACCTCAGACAACGTGTCGATGATGGTCTTCAGATAGGAGCGTGCCGCCTCAGCATCCGCGATCTTCTGCAAGATCGGGTCCAACTCCTTGATGATCGGATACAACAAGTCGACTGCGTCGATCATCCGCTGCGCTGCCGGAGCCGCAGGGATCGTGCCACCAAACCGGTAACGCCCATCGAACGTCCCCAAGATCTGCGCCACCCGGTCAATAGACAACCCCACCTCAGATTCGATGTCCGCCAGCATTTGACGATGGTTGGACACCTCGTTCACGAGGTTCTTCAGTTCATCTTCGGCTTCTTTCCCGACACCACGCAACTTGCCGATGACCTGTTCAATGTAGTCAATGGTTTTCACGCCCTCCCCTCTGGCGAGAAGGCTGGCGTCCCCCGTCCACAGTTCAATCAACGCCATGTTGTGGGCTTCCTGCGATGTCAGGCTGTCCAACTGGCCCTGTAGAGAGTTGCCCGCAGCCAGCAGGCGCTCATACGAGTGGGCGTACTCCGTCAACCGGTCGGTCGACAAGAAGATCCCCTGATCCGCCATGTAGTTCTCCATCGACCGGAGTCGCACATCGCGGGCCATGCTGGACAGGTACGCCGCCTCGCGTGCCGCGAAGTTAGTCACCCACAGGCTCTCGCCTTCCTCTAAGTGGCCCGCAGCCCGGTACAGGTCGTCCACTTGCATCTCCGGCGACAACCCTTGGGGGTGTGCCAACCCGGGTCGTGGGGGTCGGGCTGTCGCACCCGTGGGGGCTGCTAGGCCCCGCAGCACCTCGTACTCCACCTCAACCAGAGCGTCCACCTCAGCCACCGCATCCTCACGGCTCATCGGCTTCCACTCACGCTTCGGCTTCAACCACAGTTCCTTCTTACCGCGCTCCATTCGACGCGCTATCGCCGCTTCCTTGCCCCCTACGAAAGCCCACAGGTCATCCAAAGTCCTACCAGCGGTGGGTTCGACTGTCAGAATACTCCCCATCTCAAAGCCGTCGCCCGTAGCGTTGACCCGCCGCGGCCAGATGCGCCGCTTACGCAGATGCGTAGCCATCCCACGCCCCGTGGTACGCCACGCCGCACCGCCTCCACCGAGGCCGAACATCTCCATGATCTTCACCGTCAAGTCAACAGGCTCCCCCCGTCGGGCTGCGTCCGCCAAGTACTCCTCAAGGCCACGCTCATCCAACCCCACCGCCCTGTCGGGGCGGTCCTTCATTACGCTCCAACCCTTGGCGCTGAGCCGACGCGCCGAATATGCCCCGTTCGCCTCAATGATGTCCTGAATGGCCCGCCACGCCGGAGAATCATCCCCATACAAGGCTCGCAAACTCTCCCGCAACGGTGCCTGAACACGCCGCTCCCAGATCTCCTGCGCCCCCCGCAGCGTGTCCACCGGCACACCCAGACGTGCCGCAACCTCATCAGTCGCTTCCACAGCCTGTGTCATCCACCCCAGCAGGTCGTCGTCAACGATGTTGAAGGTTTCCTCCATTTCGTTCCGGAACGCCCGCTCGCCCCGCGTCCGGTTGTTAGCCCAAATCCCCATCTGAGCGTTAGCGACCCCGTTGCCGCGCATCGCTATGCGCGCACCAATAATGTCCTGTGGACTCTCGTTGGCTATCCCCTCCCGCAGCCACTGCTGCGCCTTATACTTGGGGCGGCTCTGCAACGTGCGGCGAATAAAGTTCCCAGCGTTGGTGCCACCAATCTTCGACACCAACGACCCGGGTCCCCCGGCGATAGTCGCCAGCACAGCACCAGCACGCTCAGTCGCATACGGGCTCAACTTCAGCCCGACCATCTCCACCGGCATCCTCGCCGCCCGACGCATCGACGCCTGCATAATCGCAGCACGCCCCGGAGCGATGTCAGTCAACTGCGCCAACACCTTCCCCGCGTCCTCAACGTCAACCTTGCCGCCAGCCAACTTGCGGAACACACTGTTCAACGTGGCCGGTTCAGGCAGTTGCCGCAACAGGCTCTCAGACTCAGCGCGCAACCACTTCGGCATTTGTTGCACACGCCGACCGGCCGTCCACCCCGGCATCAACTTGTTACCCAACCGGCGCAGCACCGGCCCGGTACCGGGTACCCGCACCCGGTTCCCGTACCCGATGCCCAGATCATCAATGACCTTCATCGCCGCCTCAGACCCCTCCTTCTGCAACGAACGCAAAGCCGCACCGGTACTCTTAGAAGCATTAGCAGCCGTTACCGCCTGCTGAACCAGCCCCGCCGTCACATCATCACCAGCGTTAGCAGCCACCGTCGCATACCGACCGGCCGTCAACGTGAAATCGTCCACCGCGCCACGCCAAAACGCAGAACCAGCACCCCAGTTCACCAACGGATCAGTGAACAGATCGCCAGTCAACCCGATGATCCGCTTCCCCCAACCGCCCAACCCGAACCAAGAGTTGTCAATGTCCTCCCCGGACAACCCTTGGTTGGCGAGCAGATCCAAAAACCCCATCCGCTCATTGACCTGCGTGCGCCAATCACCAGCAGAGAACCCACGGCCCCGCAGCAAATCAACAGTCTCATTAGCAGTAGACCGAACTACCGCACCGGGCAACGTGAGTGTGCGAAACAGAACGTTCAGGCCACCCTTCCAACCCCCCGGTTCCTTCGGGCCACCGTACCGCGCCGAAATGTCAGAAAGAATCTGATCGAAGTCCGCTGTCCCCACAGCAGGCGGTGTAACGCTCGTCGGTGCCCGCTCCGGTAGTTGCAGATTGGCAAGCCCCATACCGGGGCTTTTGAGGCCCAGATTCTCCTGTATGGAGGACAGTGTCCACACCATGGCTAACCCCCAGCGGGGACTGCCATGGCTGTCTGTAACAGCAGTTCCAAAGCCCGGTCAGACTGCTTTACCTTCCCGCCCATACCCGCCGACTCGTCGGCCATGTCACCGGCCATTATCCACAGATCCATCGCTGTTGAGGCGGGGATACCGTCCGGATACTCCGGGCTTTTGTATGTTGAGGCCAACTCAAGGAAACCCGCGACGTTCTGTGGGGCTGGTACCCCCGCCGCCTCCAAGTTCTCTATCTTCAGGCTCGTCAAGAGATCCCCGATGTCAAAATCAGCATCCGCGCCGGTACCCATCTTCAGATACTCGTCCGTCAAGCCCGCCAAAGACATTTGCTTCAGAATCTCCCCGCCATCAGGCCACGGATAATCGGGGCCTTGGGCGAACACCTCCCCGATGATGTCCCAGTTGGGCTGCTCGCCACGGTTCTCCGCCGCCCTCGCATCAGCAGACGCACGGTCCAAAGCCTTCTCCGTAGACGCAGCCGTTGTCGCACGACGAGTCTCACCCACACCCGCCATGTCCACATCAGCCATCGAACCCGCAAAGTACGTTGCCGGTGAGAACCCGAACTCCGGACCCAACACCGACGCCTGACGGCCCATCGTCTGAATAGCACGCTCCATGGCATTAGCAGCCTGCGTCTGCTGCCCACGGGCCGCACCAAACGTCTGCAACCCACGCCCCCGCAACTCAGACTCAGCCATCAACCCGATGTCACGCATCGCGCTGAGATAGTTCTCCTCAGTCTCCTCCGTGCCACTGTACAACGCGTTGATGAACTCAATATCAGACTCGATCAAAGCCGGGTTCACCCCATCAGCGATCAGACCCTCACGCATCTTCTCCAACCGCTCGCCCCGCGTCGCCCCCCGGGTTTCCATCCCCGCCACATAGTCATCCAACGTGCCCTGCTGCTTCGGCACAAACCCCGGCACGAACTGGCCGCGCTGGTTAGTGAACCCCGTGATGTACTTGTCCAACGCCTGATCGTAAGCGGCCTCCGCCTCGTCAATCCCAATGGTCCCCTCAGCGACCATGGCGTCAATAGCGTCGGTTTCCGCCTTGATGGCCTGCGCCAACATGGCCTCGTCACCGAACAAGTCGGGTTGCGCCCCCCTAGCAGTAGCAGTCTCCTTGTCCAACGAGACTGGCGACCAGTCCCCGGGTCGTTGTTCCATTCCCGGTGGCAGCACCGGAGCCTGCCCGCCGCCTATAAGGCTGTCCCACAGTGCTTGCGCCTCAGCCGCCGACGGCTGTGCTGGCCCTGCTGGTTCAGTCAACGCCCCCGGTCCCTCCGGTGTCCAAGGGTTCTCCCACGGGGTTCGCACACCGTCGGTTACCTGTTCCCCGATGAAACCCGGCCCCCCCGTCAAGGCGTCCCACTCGGACTGCCTCGGGTTCCACGGCACAAACCCTCCGGCTGCCGGGTCGTACTGCATGTCCCGGGCCATCTCGTTCCGGTATTCCGGCGAGTTGTAGTAGGCATCCGTCGGACTTGTCAACCACTGGGCTGCCTCAGCCCCCAGAGGTGGGTGCCCCAGTCCGGAAAGGACGTTGGCACCCCCCGCTTGTAACAGTGCCTCTATCTTGCCAAGGGGAGTGTACGGGTTGGCCGACCCTTCCCGTGAACGCAACCATTCCGCTGCCGCATCCAAAGCGTCGCCGCCGCTTGCAACATCTTCCCGCAGGTCCCCACGCCCGTAACGGCCACCCGTTATGACATCCAACGGATCGAAGCCAACGACCTCACCCAACAGGTCATCCCAGAAGCCCATCAGATCAGCAACTTCCGCAACTCAGGCGCAATAGCCGCCCTCGCCGCATCCGACCCAGCCTGCAACGCCCCCGTAGCCTGACCCCCGAAGTAATCCCCGTAACCACCCATCGTTTCGTAAGCCAAATCGCCCAACGCCCGGTTCAACGACGTGCCAACCTTCGTTTCCAAAGTGCCACCCCCACCGTATTCGGCACCCAAATCAGCCAAACCCTTGTTCCTCAACCCGCTGTCCTGCAACCCACGGGCCGCATACATCGAACGCATCTTCGGCTGAGCCGTCGCATACGCATCCCCAATAGCCTTCATCGTTTCCGTAGCGTCCATGTTCATATACTGGGCGCGGCGAGTAATCTCAGCCAACGCCTGTGCCAAACGCTGCTCCGCTGTCAACCCGTACATGCTGGTACCACCACCAGCACTGGTATAACCAGTCCCGCCACCAGTAGCACCAGTCCCGCCACCGTACTGGAAACCCTGATCCGCACCGCCAACAGCCCCCGTCGGTCCCCCGGCAAGAATGTTGTACACCTCATTAGCCCCACCAATCGGAGCATCAGTCCTGAACCCGTATGTGTCATCACCGATACCCACCGGCCAAGCACCAGCCTCAAGGTACTGGCCTGCCAGATCACCCATGTTCGCGTCAGCGGGTCCCAACGCCCCACCCCAGTCGTAGTCAGCAAACGCCCCCAGCGCATCCCCCAACGTGTCCCAGTTCTGATAGTCGTAGGTGCCAGTGCCCCCCGTGGCCCCCAGCGCCCCAGTAGTACCCCCCGGCGGTGCGCCGGTCAGTTCAATCGGATTCCCGTACTGATCCATCGGACGCCAGTCCTGCAACCCCTGTTGGGTGCGCCAGAACTCGTTGGCACCACCGCCAACCAAGTTGCCCATGACCTGTTGACCCAGATTGGGTAGCCTCGCCTCAGCCTCAGCGATCTCCTCCGGCGTGACCATGTGTCGCACAGCGGCCGGATTGGTCAACAACTCCTCAGCGTAGACCCTGTCCCACTCCGCTTGCATACTCTCCGGAGTAGCCATGTAATACGGATTACCGGTGTAGCGGGCCGTCAACTCCGCCATCAAATCTTCCAGACTGCCAACATCCGTAGCGGTACGTTGACCCTCAATGGTCGGCGTGAACAACCCTCCGGTGACAATGTCCTGTATGGGTCCGCCCGTGTACGCTCCGGGGGCGTAGTCGGCGTAAGCGCCGTAAGTCGTAGGTGGCACATCCGGACCCGAAGGTGCAGTCAGATCGTCCAGCCCCGACAAGTCGGGAAGAAACATGCCCCCCGCTATGCCTAGCATGTCCTCCACAGAGAGGTCGCCGCCTCCTGTTGCGATCTCGCTAGGAACAGAACCCTTGTTCGTTGAGAGCAACCGTGTATCAGCCGTCGGAAGGATTCCGGACGGACGGTTCGGGTCAAACGGGACCGTGTCGGCTATAGACGCAGTCGGAGGAACGAAACCAGCCAAGAACTGGCCGATCTCATCAAGCCCCTGCTGTGTCTGATATTCCGGTCTGCCCAGCAAGTCTTCCAGAAGCGTCAACCGCTGCTGCTCAATAAGATCACCAGTACCCTGCTCCCCAGACTTCTGAGCCACCACATGCCTCAGCAAATCTGGCGTGACCTGTATCTCGTCACCGCTGGCTAACCCGGGAGTGAGTTGCTGTTGGGCGATTTCGTCCCACGCCGCCGCGTCCAGTTCAGCAGGCCCCGTGTAATCGGGAGCAGCCGTCACTCCGGGCCACGGATAGTTCGCGTACACATACCCAGCAAACGGCGACCCCTCAAAACGGGGGTCACCCATAGCCGCCTCGCGGATCTCATCCCACGCAGCCGTACCCTGTATCTGCGCCATAAGCGCAGCAGGGTCATCGGAAGTCAGAACCGCGGAAACGACATCAAACGCCATCAGCCAAACACTTGTCCCGCCAGTTGCAACGTCGCAGTCTCAACCGTGACATTCACCGTAGG
>CETJ01096975.1_pt1 | contig 11764 bp, 11 predicted proteins | sample 531341 | NCBI WGS metagenome assembly CETJ01 (sample SAMEA2622677, study PRJEB7988) | marine metagenome | isolation source: saline water (ENVO:00002010), including | reverse complement strand
ACACCTGTTTTCTTGACGAGTGCATCGTGTATGACATCGTTCAAAAGTCTATATCCATTGAGTTCCGTGAACCTCCAATGAGCGTATTTGGTAGCCTGTTCTGCCATCTTAACGTCCTCTTGGGAGGTCGGAATGTACTCTACCGGGTTCTCTGAAGATAGGAAAACACGCATCAAACTAGGCTTTATTGCCCTTATGGTATCCCTTACTTTAGTAGAAACTATCTTAGAACGTCCATCTTCTTCGCCAATATCGACCTCTCCCTCGAAATATCGCTGAGATTTGATTCTGTCTTCTGCTATTTCGGATTCTACGAAGTTGACAGCCTGTTGTACAGCATCACTTGCGATGTCCTCGATTTGCTGTTCTGTCATTGCTTGAAGTTTCTCCATTAGTTATCCTCTGTGACTTGTTTGTATGTTTGAGTAGCTGCTATCGTTGGAGTCAATCTTAATCTACCCATCATGAACCGGGTTAACTCTAGCAATGTATCTTGCCCTACATTATCGTCTCTAACTGCTTTGTACAATTTTTTGTATGCTTCACGAGCAGGTGCGCCTTTTAATTCTGTCATAACTTGAGCCAATTCTTTCAGTATGGTGTTCTTTACTCTTGCTGTCATCAATTTAGAACTCATAAGTTTGCCCACTATCATAGCAGGAGCATCTAGAACGCTTTTTTGACCTTCAGCAACTTGTCTGATAATTCCTTCCTGACCTAGCTCCTTTAAAGACTCACTTTGTTGAAGTCTTATAGCAGTCTTGGAGTTTATATTAACTGCCGCTTGTAGATTAAGAGCCGCCTCTGCTTTATCTAGCATTTTGACAATTTGGTTATATTCTTTTTTATTGGGAATAAGAAGTTTCAATTTTTTCTGAGCATTTTTACTTGTCATATCTTTCCATAGCTTCTTCATTGCTTGGGTATCTGCTCCATGAGTAGCAGTCGCTTTGACATTTCCAAGTAGTCTGTCTAGATTTGCTCTGAAACCTAGCATGACCATTTTCCTTTCAGCTTCGCCAATGTTCTTGTCAGCTAACAATCTTACTAGCTGTGCAACTGTCACATTGTTGTTCATGGCATTTTCACCAATATCAATAGCGTTTTCTCTTGTTATTTTGTCCTGACCCAATTTAACAGCCTTGCCATAGGCAGGGTTCATTTTTTTCAAAGCTTCGTTAAGCATGTAACGCATATTTTTAGCTTGTTTTGACATTGCTGAAGGTTGAAACGCTATGCCTTGACCTGCTATTGGTACAGCTGCGTCCCCATAAGCAACCTCACTTAAAGCTCTTTTGATATAGTCTAGTTGCATGAAGTTGGGTTGTTTGACCCATTTGATTATTCCATCCTCCCCAATTTCTGCTGTTATTTGAAAAGCATCCTGACCTTCCATTTTTAGGAGGTCGTTTGCTCCCTTCAATGCCCTTTTCATTAAATCTGGAGGCATCCTATTGAGAACATCCATGACTGCCTTGCCTTCATCACTATGATAATTGACCTTGTGTTCATAAGCCTTTTTGTACCACTTTGTTCTTTCAGGTGCAGTTTGCTTGGCTAAATCTCTTGCTACCTGTCTTGCATCCTGTCTTAGACCCTCTTTGGGTAAAGTATCCTTCATAAATGGTAATTTGGCTATGACTTTGTCTAATGTCTTATCTACTGTACCTGCAACTGTTTCAACTCTCTTCAGAATAGCTCCTTGAACTATCTCTGCGGCTTGTCCACTTGCAGCAGCTATTGCATCAGTCAGAGACTGTATCGCAATTCCTGCATCAGCTATCATTGTTTGACTTCCACCCTTATTCATTCTTTTCAAAACTTCATTCAATGAATCTCCACCTGCTGATACTGCATCTTTTAATAGTTTCGCTGCACCTTTGGAAATATCGAACATCTCCATTATTTTAGGTACTGAGTGTATCATTACTCCATTTTTAATTCTGTTGTAGCCTATAGCTATAACTTTAGGAGCAAATACAGAGAGTGGCCCGGTAACGATTCCAATAGCTCCTTGCCTAATACCTCTATCTATTCCTTCTTCAGTTCTACGACCCTCTTCACTATCAAGCCATCCACTCACAAAACCCTCTGTTAAATTGAATACACCACTTGCACCTGCTGAAACTCCTGTTGCCATTGCCCAAGGAAGGGTTGCCATCCAAGTATAGAAGGTTGCAGGTAATCCAATCATAGCAGGTATAACACTTGTTATAGCTCCTCCGATTCCGAGTGCCATTGCTTCACCGGGTCTAGCTTCCTCCATTGCCTTAATTCTCAATTTCATGTCAGCAGCTATTTGCTCTCCATCTTTGCCTAAATTATTACCAATCCATTCTGCTGCTTCATCGAACCCCTTGCCTATAAACAACCATTCCGACATGAACTTATCTAGTCTTGCTTGAGTCTCATCGTCCATAATGATGTCTTCAAACCATTGTTTTTTACTTATATCCTCGACTGTATCCCCTGTGTAAGCCTCTCCCTGTTCAAAATGTGCCAATGCAGCTTCCACCATATCAGGATTGGTTGTGCTTAGACCTGCCTTTTGGTCAATATAACCTCGTGTGCCATTAGCTAATTCGTACACAAATCTGCCTTCGCCAAGCTCTGCTAGAATTTTATGACCAGTAGGTTGAGGGTCTTCTGTAATAATTTCCTGTTCTGCAAGAGCTTCTTGGTCAACAACTTGAGCTGTGTCATTTGTCACAATTTGATTAAGTGTTTCAATACCTTGGTCAACTATTGGAGCTTCAGCAGTCATAGTCTGAAGTTGTGACTCTAGATTCTCACGAGATATATCAGCAATATTCGCAGGTTTGTAATCAGGATACTTTTCCTTGATTCTAGCGACCATTTCAGCTATGTCTGCTTGTATTATAATGCTATCTTCAGGAGAAGCTGTTGCCAACATTCCATCTGCATTGTTTATCGCTGTTATCAAATTTTCTAAAGTTTCTGCGGCCATTAAAAGTATTTATCCATGGTTGCGTTTTTATCTTCTTTTTCTTGCTCAATTAAAGCTTTTGTTTGTCTTATTGGTACAACTTCAGGCATTATTCGTACCTTAAATGTGTCTTCATACATCTTGAAATAGGCTGAATTAAGACCATCTTCAGTCAATGTAGAAGCTCTCGTGTTATATATATCCAATGCCTCCAGTAATATATCAAGTCTTCTTTGTGTAATTTCTTTTAAAGCTGAAACTTCCATAGTTGGGTCACCAACAAATGATTGTTGTAAGAATATTCTCTCAGCAGGTGTATCCATACCCCTAGCACCAATACCTAAAGCTTTAATTAGTGGGAACACATCTGAACCCATATATGATTGTAATACTTGCATAGATGATGCTTGGTCACCACTACCTAATCCTAAACCTGCGAAGAATCGAGAAAGTCCTGTCTGCATAGGCTCAAAAACACCAGTTCTTATTTCACCTTCATCAGCTCTATCCAATATATCTTGCATTGTATATATTTTTTGTATCTGTTGAATCAGTTTAGGTAGTCCATCAATAATGTCTTTATGGTCTTGGTAAATATCTTGTGTAGCAGATTTAGCATAACTATTCTCGTCTAGACCCACATCAATTGAAATATCTGTACTATCTCCTGAGAGAACCTTCTTGTACATAGATTTCCATTCTTCTTCTGTGAACATTTCAGGGTCTGATAATTTAAGAGCATCAATCTTGTCTAATTTAGCTTGGAATACTGGAATACTGTCTTTAGGTACACCTATAACGTGTAACTGGTCATCAGTCCAAACACGAGGTAAGTTAGTTTTAGGGTCTATAGGTGGATTTATTAGCAAATCAAGTTTTTGCTCAGTAGCATTCGTTTGTGTTTGAGGTATACCGAATATAGCATTTTCTATATCTGTTAGAGGTTTACCATCTTCAATTCTTTTCATCACAAAATCATATTTTTGTCTCCATGCAGGAATCGCCTCTTTTGTCATTGCAATTTGAATAGCTTTTTGTGGGTCTAGTATTCCTGCTAAAACCATTTCTTTTAAATCTGTTCTGCCCTGACCTTCAAGCCATTGTGCAGTCTCTATTCCTTGCATTCTCTTGTCACCTGATGCTATTCTCTCCCTCATTGCAGTCGCAAGGTTTGCATCAGGTTCTAGTCTCATTGAATTTAATGCGATAGCAGTATTCGCCCATTGACTCGGAGACATGTTATTCATGTTGAACCCTTGACCACTATTAGCTACTTGTGTTGGTTGTTGCTGATTATTTTGTAACAGTCCTTGTTTATCTTCACCACCAAAGATGTTACCGAGGATTCCCAATCCCAGTATTTTTCCCAATCCTAATGCTGCCATCTTATTCTCCTATGGAGTCATATAATTACCTAATGGCTGACCTGCTTTCATCGAAGCACCCAACGTTAGGTAATCAAACAGACCCGGTGTTTTCGTACTCGTAACTGTATTAGGCTGTGAATACACACCTGTTCCTAAAGCTTGTTGCAAATACTGTAGTGACTGTGCAGGATGTCCTGTGTACTCCTTGTACTTCTGAGCTGATGCATCCATGACTGCTTGTTGCAGAGCTTGTTGCATTGCACCCTGTGTTTGTAGATTCTGATTGACAGTCTGTCCCATTCCAAATCCAAGATTGGATAGATTGCCTAACTGACCTGCTGCTCCTAATCTATGTTGCGCTCCTGATAAATCCACTCCCTGATTGGCTAAATCAGCCTGAAGTCTACCTGAGATGTCTTGTTGGGCAGCTTGTTGAGCTTGTGCGTAATTGGCTTGACGTAGACCTGCGGCTTGTTGACCCATAATCTCACCTACCCCCCTACCCATTTCACTCATAGCTACACCATGTCTTGAACCACCAAATGCTTTTGCCATTTGAGCTTGTGCGCCTAACTGGTCAAGTCCTATGTTCGCTCCTCTCAATACATCCGCTTGACTCGCATCAATGACATCTGTCGTGTAAGGATTCATGTAAGGAGCTAAATTCGTAGTGCCTAACTGACCTGCTGTTACACCCAAAGGTGTGTAAGCCATTCCTTGAGCAGTACCCATCCCTGCACCTTGTATTCCTTGAGCAGCTAAACTATTAATGTTAGGAGGTGTTGTTTGACCTCCGGGTACTTGTGCTTGTCCTGCCATAATTATCTCCTCCAACCACTAGTGCCGGGTTTAACTCCGTAGCCAACTGGCTTCCTAGTAGTGTTTGTGGTTGTCTGTCGTTTTATCTCAGCAGGTGTTTTATAAATACTTCCCTCTCTCATCTTAATCGGGTCAGGAACTCCTGCACTATCTGCCCATAATCTGCCTTCTCTAAGTGCTATTGGGTCAACTGCATAACTGAATGGTACTTTAGGGTCACCTCTTGCTACACCTTCGGCTACCTGATTTCCTACTGGAACATAGGGTTTACGACCATCATCACTCGGAGGACTACCCGGACTTGCACCACCTCTGAATCGACTTCCTCCTGTGTTTCCCCAGTTGATTGCAGGTGTGGCATTACCAAAGAGTGCATTGTATTGTGCTACTGCTCCCGGTTGCTTCGCATTCAATTCTGCTAAAGCTGATTCATATATTGGTTGTGAACTGTATCCTGAGAAACCATCCCAATCTGTTGGTGTTGGCATACCACTCGTAGCTGTCAATGTGTTTGGAGCTAGTAAACCAAATGCTTCTGCTGCACCTATATTTGCATCAAATGCCGCATTCTGTGCAGGTGTGAAAGCCGCAACGTCCGGCCCATAGTAGGGCATGTACTCTATTTGTCCTACTGCCTCAGCTCTCTGAAGATTTCTAGCTGCCGGGCCTCGAAGCCATTCAGGTATCGTTGTTTCCTCTGTTTTTTTGCCTCCCTTTCCTCCACCACTCATGTCAAAACTCCTTTGCTAATGTTACGAATTGCTGTTTCCATCCTCTCTCTGCAAGTATCTTCTTCCAACCTGCTCTCCCACTTACAGTCATCCCTTGGCAATTTTCTCGCTTGGCAAATTCAACAGCACTATCATGCATGTCCATAATTTGTTCAATTCCATGTCCCTTTTTTCCACCTGCAAGGAAGACATGCAGAATTTTCTTATTAGGATACACTAAAATTTCTGTAACAGCACATCCGTTTGCACCACTCCACAACTGCATGTGACCACTCATCACACCATCGACAATGTCCTTGAAGTCGTGGGTATCTCCACCTTTATCGAGTGCAGATTGTATCCAATCCCTGCTTTTTATTAGTTCGTCTTGCATATTCATGGGTCTAATTCTATCTTTACCCAAGCATTATTCTTTGATACTACTACTGTGCCTTCAGCTTCATCCCACATCAATATTCCATTTTCAGTTGCTTTGGAATCAGCATCTTTATGCTGTAATGTATTTCTCGTAGAGGTTAGAAACTTATTGATACGCTCTCCCCATATCTTCCAGTTACTGCCTAATGGTGGTGGTGGTGTCGCTACACTCATCGTCTACCACCTGCTTTTGCTTCTATTCGCATGATTCCTGACCTCCAGTTGGTGTCTCCTACACCCTGCACCTTGATTCTTACCTGTCTACCACTAAATCTAACGTCTGTTGGGTTTGTCAAAGTGACAGTACTATGTGTTGTCTCTGTAGCATTAGGATAGAATCTGGTTTTGAACGTCACATTGACTTGTCCTTGTGTCTTTTCGTCAGGTATGAGATTGGTCACTCGCATAATCTGGTCACCATTTCCAAGGCTAATCGGGCCGCTCTCTGCATAAGGTTTAGACGAACCTGAGTGGATACTTCCTGTCTCTTGGTTGTATAAATCGCCATCTGCATCTGCCCATATAGGGTTACCGAATACACCTACATCAACACCTGCTGTTCTTTCCAGAACACCTACATTCCAATGACCTTCCTTGTAGTCCAATGAGACATATCTATTGTTTTCAAGATTACCTTCACTCGGATAGAACCACCATATCTCACCATGTTGTGAATTATGGACTGCGTAGACCTTGGTTATTTGTGAAGTATTGATGTCATCGAATACATAATCCAATGCATCACAGGGTAATTCTTTAGCTATTGAACCATCAAATGTGAAGAAACCTTTCTTGCCCATCCAGAATGCACCTTCATCAATAGCAACTCCAGCTTTTCTCGATGATATACCACATGCTGTACCGACTCTCTCGAATCCATATACGAATGGTGGGCCGCTGTAGACAGCTATATGTGCATCGTTATCTGTCAGGATAAGTGTCTGACCTCTCATTCTTAGTCCACACATAATCTGTCCAGTTGTCTGTAGCTCGAAATCACCTGCTTCGTTTGTTGCCGCTGGTGTCCAGACTGTGTTCGCTTCCTTGTCACACCATTGAATTTTGCGTGGATTACCTGCTGCTCCGAGAGCAAATACGAACCTCTCTTCAGTCACTACCATTGATTTATTGGACACAGGTGCGTTAGTCAATGCTGTCGGAAGAACTGATGTGTTAAGTTGCCATTGGTAAATCTTTCCATCCTTGGATGAACACGCTAGAAGGTACTCACCCCAAGTGTCCAATGCCCATGTTGTCGCTTCTGCGTAAATACCTGTACTTATCGGAGCTACACCATAATTACCTACTCCATAATATCCACCACCATAACCTAGATTCAATGCACCATGCAAATCACCTGATGTCAAACCTGATGGTGTAATGTCATAGAGTGTGTGTGAAGGATTGATATATATTAGTTTGTTGTATGAACCACCTGCCAAATAGGAGTCACTTGAATTGTCCAACCAAGAAATCATAGCTCTTGGTGCATCTGCAAATGCACTCGTTTTTCTACTTGTCCATCCTCCAACTGGTCTTAATGAACCATCATGCCATCTGACAAGACTTGCATCTCGCCATCTATTGGAAGACTCGAAATCTGTTCCATTTCTATGTATGCCCGGTGGTAATTTTAAAGGTATGAGTGCCATAATATTATGCTGCTATTTGTGTCCATGTTACTGAATCGTTAGTAATAATTTCCCATTTCTCTCTACCTATTGTAGCAGTTCCTGATGTAACGCTTACTAAACTATCTGTGTCTGTTCGTATTCTGATGTAATCCTGTGATATAGTCGCAGTAGAAGTAAATGATGCACTTCCTAGCCAAATTTTCTCTGAGTCTGCAACTAATGATGCAGTTCCTGTCGTTGATGCGATACCACCAAATGTTCCAAATCCTAATGCAGATATACTTGCATTGGCTGTTGGTGTACCTGAACCAAACCTTACTCTGTTACAGACTGCGGCTATGGTTACTGTTGATGTCATCGGAGCTACACCTTTAAATGTAGCTTGACCTATCGTAGCAGTTCCTGATGTTACACTTGATAATGCACCTGCAAGTCTGACTCTAGCACAAACTGCAACTATAGTAGAAGTTGAAGTCATTGCTCCTGACGCAATTACAGAAAATACTGCTACTGCTGTTATCGTGGTTGTTGCACTTGCTGTCGCACTACCTTGCCAGATTTTTTCAGATGCAGCTGTAATACTAGCAGTTGCTGTCATTGACGCACTACCAATTCGTACTTTAGTAGCTGAAGATGTTGTTGCAGATGTTACTGTAACTGTAGCAGGGAAAACATCTTCGCCATAGTCATTACGACCATACAAGCCATAACCATAGTTAAAACTACTTGATGTTATAGTTGCCATAATTACCTTCTCTGTAACTATCTAAAGTCATTTACTAATGACTTTTTAGTTTAGCGTAATATCTAAATCACCTGCTGGTACACGAAATACATCACCTGCTGCTATTGCTTTACTAGCAGTTAACGTTGCATAACACATCAAATTACCTGATGTGGATGCATCATATACACCTACATGCGTTACAGTACCGAAACCACCACCTGTCGCTGTGGCATACTCGACAGCACCTGAATTGCTAGTTGTATCGCCTGAAGTAGTAAATGCAACCGCTACTCGTGCATAGGCTGTACCAGATGTAGATACTTCCGTAACCGAACCTGCTTCACCATCTGCAACTGCTGTAAATAATGCTAGATACTTAGTGCTGGGTGCTGTATAAGCTGCACCTGCAAACACATGGTCTAGTATTTCCGTTTCTAAAAAATTAGTAAAACTCATCCTAATCCCCTCATTTTAAGTCTCAACCCTGAACCACTAAACCTAGCTGACTCAGAAGCCTCATTTAATCTGGTTACCGAGGCACTATACATCTGCGCCCAAATAGCCACCCTTTCGTCTTCTGCTAGATAGGGTGCTGAATGTAGTAAAGCTCCATAGAGGTATACATCAGGCGAATCTAATAAAAGCCAATTATCTGCGTTGCTACCACTCAAAGCATCAAGCTTCTGTATGTAGAGCAATTCAAAATCCGTATCGTCAGATGGTGTTGGATATAACTGAAATTGTCCATCTGCATGTGTGTAATACATTACTGTACCACTCACGTCTTCAGCACTTGCTCGTTTGTCTGCCATTGCATCTCTTGATATGAGATTGACTGCTGACGTGCCACTCCCTGTGAGATGCAGTCTTATCGTCTCTACCCAATCGGCAGGTATCTGCATGTACTCGTCACCACCTGTCTGTTGTCCACTTGAACGAGCTTCCATCTTCCAATGGCGTATATCTCTGTTGATTTGAGACTCTGCTAAAGTAATAAAATCAGGAATGACTGCTGTTAAATCGTCCCGGTTGAGGAAGTCAGCGATACTTGCTTTCAGTTCTGTGTAAGTAGTGAGTGCCATCTAACCTCCTAAGAATATTTATTAAAATCTAGTAACTGATTTGAAGAACCCCGATAGGTATTTGGACTCAAACTTTTATATGGTTTAGTACCACCCATGATATTCTCTTTAAATCGCTCTTGACCCATTGAACCTGAACGCATCCAATCTGGTGACATAAACATTTGTAACTGGTCATTCCAGAGTGTGTTGTCAGCAGATGCTAGTTTGATTTCATACTGACCCTCACCTACATCGGGTCGAGGAACTATTTGGTCTACTTTTGGGTTGATTGCTCCCTGATTAATCATCATGTTTATCGTCTGCACATCATAGATATTTTTCTGATAATTGTATCTGTGACTTCCCCAGTTCGGGTTTGTCCCTGTGCCGGGACTATATCCGGATTTATATGCGGCAGTATCAGGTAAGCCTAAGTTCGATATAGGCTCACCAATATGAGGATTGCCTTGACCGGGGATTCCATCAGTAGGACTCCAACTATCAAAGCGTTGATTATAGCCTTCACCAACTTGATGTGAAAAGTTATCTATAACCTTTCCAGTAATAGGGTCTAGTGGAGTATTTCCAATCCAATTTACTTCTGGTACTTCTTGTCTAACATTACCACCACCATAATTCATATCTGCTAAGGTTTTAAAATCAGCCTCTGTCAGCTTTTCTATTGCGTCTCTTCTTGCATCTGAACCGATTGGCAAATCAAATGGATTTACAAAATCCATCACCCCCATTGGAGCTGTGTCTCTACGTTTATCTATTCCTAAAGATTGTAATATCCCTAAGAGTTCTTGTACCTTGGGGTTGTCTTCAAATGCCATAATATCCTCCTCGATTTTGTATTAGTATAGGCTATTCCAGTAGGTGATTAGGAAGTTTTTGTTTGGTCTGTTCAAGCAGACCTGCTTTTACGTTTGCTTCTTGGACTTCTCCCCATCCGTATTTGTCTCCAAATTCTTGCCTGATTTTGTCTGCCTCTTGACTGTACTTATAGACCAGTTGTTCGTAAAGATTCTGTGATTTTTCGGTGCGGTTCTTTCTGATTTGATATTGCTCGCCATTTGGATTCTCCTTCCAATCGTTAAAAACTAAATTACCTTCTGACCTGTAATAAACTAAATCTACATCGCCAATGTCGGCTACCATTATAGCCTTTTTTACCATCTGTTTGAACTTGGCATTAGGTACATCGAACCCACCCTCATCATTAGGATATTGAACTATATCAACACCTGTGCCTGTTGAAGTAGGTTGAATCCAATCGTGTCCAAACTGTTTTTGTAATGCATTGTAGATTTTTTGGTGTTCGTCTTTTGTAAGTCTTCGACCTAAATCAACGTCAACTCCATTCTGTTTGGATATAGTTGTTTCCTCGAATGCTCTTCGGTATCCGATACCATCCTGTTTGAATATTGTTCCCACAACAGAAGCATACAGCTCAACTAATTGAATGTCAGCAGGGTTGATACCACCTTTGATTGTGCCTGAGAGTAGTCCCTGAACCTGTATGTTTGGATTTATCTCTCCCTCCCATCCTCCGAATCCCATGAAATTATCAGGTGAAGCCATGCCTATTTCCTTGGCTAGTAAATCCACACCATTTTCGTCTAGGAATATCGAGTACATCGACTTGGTAAACTCTGCTACCTGTTCAGGTGGTGCATTATGTATTCCCGGTAGTACGTTAAGTGATGTGCTAGGTACTGCCTCAAGACTAACGAACCCAAGATTATCTGCAATGCCATCTGCGAAACTGTATGAAGCGTCTGTAAATTGTTTCAAGTTAAATTCTGAATCGTAGACCATCTTCTGGAAATACTTATTAAACTTCTCTTGATGCTGAGGCATTATATTGTTAGCGTTTGTACCCCATCCTTTCTTTTTGATATGCTTGGTAATCTCGCTCTTCATGGACTCGTTCCTAGCCTTGGTCGCTACCCAAATAGCCGCTTGTGCTTGAGGAGGTGTCCAATTATTCTGAGCCGCTATGTTCTGTGTAATCTTCTCCATAATTTTGTATTGAGCATCACCGGGTCTTCCTGA
>CETJ01012885.1_pt1 | contig 11799 bp, 6 predicted proteins | sample 531341 | NCBI WGS metagenome assembly CETJ01 (sample SAMEA2622677, study PRJEB7988) | marine metagenome | isolation source: saline water (ENVO:00002010), including | reverse complement strand
GCATCAGTAAACACGTTGCTATCACTAGCACTTTCTACAAGTGTTCTTATTTCACCTGCGGTTTGATCTTGGGTTGCATTGGCTTCTATTGCATCTAATTTACTTTTTAGTGCATCTGTAAAAATATTACTGTCACTTGCATTACCTACAGCAGTTCTTATCTCTGCATCTGTCTGATCTGCGGTGGCATTTTCTTCTATTCCACTTAATTTATCTGTAATCTCTTGTTGAGCAAATAATACTTGGTCGCTATTGGTGTCTAAATCTATTTCAGTTAAAACACTACCATCTTTAAAATCTACTTTCTTTGTACTGATATTTGTATCCCTGGTAAATTTAACATTACCTGTACCACTTGGAGGGGTATTACCAGAAGTAAATTGTACTTCAGATCCTACAATATTATAGTGAGTACCTAATGTTTTAAGGACTCCTCCTACTGTTACATCAATTTCTGTATTAGCTAAGAAAGCAAAACTTATGGCAAAGTTATTTTGACTACCTGTACCATTATGATTTTGTGAGGTAGCTGTTGTGTTAGTAGCCATAATTAATTACCAAGGTTTTTAATTTTTTCCAAATTAGTAACTGTTGCTTTGGTTGTTTCATTGTTTATTGCTTCTATATTAGCACTATACTTTTTAAATAATTCTCTATTTTCTGGTAAACGTAACCATTCATTTCTTGCTTTTACTTTATAATCTGCCACTATTTTTTTAATATTTTTTGAAAGTATAGCTCTTGCATTATCTTGAGTACCTACCATAACATCTTGATTGGTTGAATCTACATTTTCACCCATAGCAGTTTTATAAAAAGCTTTCATATCAGGTTGATTTAACTTTTTGTATAAACTTACGATTAACCTTTGACCATCTTCTTTTGTATTAAAAGCTAAATATTTAATATAGCTTGCATATTGTTTGCTTGTAAGTTCAATACCACTTCCTTGTATTCCTTGTTTTCTAAAAAAGAATTTTTTGGGTGGTTGCAAAGATATATTTAAATCATTAATAACACTTAGAACATAATTATCTTTTGTATTAGTAGCAGTAAAAGGATTTAAAATATCAAAAGTATCAGGTCCAAAACCACTAGGATATTCAACAACTGAACCTGTCAACCAGTTTCTATCAGGTTCTAAATTAGCATTATAAAAAGGTATTGTTCTAGCTAACTCATTTAAAACTTGTCTTATACCTGTATTCATTTCATCTGCTGGATAATATGTGGTATCTAGTTTTGTTTTGTCTGTAGCTCTTTGTACTGATCTACCAAGTCCAGCAACAGGATTAATAATATTAGCAGCCCTTCTAGCTAATAAAGTTTGTAGTGCATAAGGATTATGTATGGCTTCAGCAACTTCTGTAAGACCTCTAATATAAGTTCTATCTGTTAGATTTCTTGCAATAGAAACTGTAATTGCAGTAGCAATATCATTAGTTTGTTGACTTCCTATTTGTCCTTCTATATCCATAAAATCTGCAAGAAGCATAAAAGTACCAGACCAAGGATCAAGTCTTTTATATGAAATATATTTATATTTGGGCTTACCACTTTTTGTTAAAACTATTTCTCCATTTGAATCTCTTACTAAAAATCTAAACGAATAAGGTTGCCAACCTTCTTCTTTCTTTTGTTTTACTAATTGTCTATTAGCTTCTGTTGTATCACCAAATCCTACAGTATTAGGACCACCACCTGTCATAGCTATTTCTGCAAAAGGATTTTCTATGTCTCTAGCAATTAAAGCTGCTGAAACAGCAAATCCACCTCCTAAATACATTTCACCTCTAGCTCTTGCAGCAATATTAGGATCTGCACTTCTAAGTGCTTGCCTATATTCACTCATAAATAAATTTACAACAGGTGTATATCTCATTTGTGTTTTTAGTATATTTAAAGGTGTTCTTACAAAAGGAAAAACTATTCTTCCATAAGGGTGTTGTGCAAAATTTTGTATCTTTCCACTAAAAGATTTAGGGTCTAATTCTTTTGTAAATGTAGCTTCAGCAGCAAAATCTTTTGCTTTTTTATACATATCTTGAATACTTTTTGGCATTTTTCCAACACTACCAGTATCAACAATTTTAAATACTTTTTCTGTTTGCGTATTGATATATCTTTTAAGTTGTTCTCCTTGTAGATTTTTTCTAACACCTTGCTCCCAAGCTTCTGCTTTTACATAAGCTCTGAAGTTTACTTGTTTTAAAAACTCATCTTCTGTAATTAGCATACGAGAACCAAAACCATTGATTCTTCTGAAATTGTTATAGATAGAAGGAAGCCAGGCATCAGCAAGAAATACATCAACAAATGGTTTTACTGTTCCTCTAGTAACAACATTTTGATCTGCAAAATTTCTTACATCTTCTGCATTTATATTTCTTGATACTCGTTGTGCATCTGAAACCATTGCACCCCTATCAAGAACATTTTCATTTGTTTTAAAAGCTTTACGAGCAATATTAAAAGCATCACCTAAAGATTCACCCATATAAATAAATTGTTTCCAACCTTTTATAAACTCATCAGAATTAAATTCTGGTTTAAATACTAAATTATCTCTTCTGCTGAAAAGTGTATCTGCAAAAGAAATATCCATATCTTTTCTAAAAACTATTTTTGCAGCACCAGCAGACTGACTTAATGGTTTTGATAAAGTATTTAAACTTGTAGATAAAAGGTTTACTATATGAGTAGGTGGACCACTAAGAATAGAGTTAATAAATATCTCGTTTGTAAATTCAACACCTTTTAAAAGTAATCCTTTTTTAATCATGTGTTTCATAACTTCTGGATTACCGCCTGCTACGTTTAAGTATTTTGTAAGTCGTGTTAGAGCCAAAGCAGCTTCTTGATCTCCTTTTTCTACTAAATCAAAAATTTTATTAAAGGTTTCATCTATTTCACTTACACCAACAGACTCAATAAAATCTCTATTAATATTATTTACATTCTCTGTACCTCTTGATCTTCTACCAAAATCTTTAGCTTCCGTTACTGTATCTCTTAAATCACCTGCAATTCTTCTAGCACCTAAAGTTTGTGAGGTTAAAGCACCAACTCCTTTGTTTAAGTAAACTAGACCTTTTAATACTTTTACTTGTTTTAAAAACTCTGGTTGTATTTCTTTAATAAGATCTACATTTTTTGTAGCTATGGCATTATGCAAGGCAGCAGACAAATTAAAAACAGCTTCGCCATTTTTATTCATCATTTGATTAATTGATATAGTTGTAGCAGGTAAATATCTTGGGTTATTAATTATTTTTCCATTTTTAGTTTTTAAAAAAGGACCAAATTCTTGCAAGAAAAATCTAGCAGCTTCTAAAGCTTGACCTTTTGTTTGTCTTTGAGAAGCAACAAACATATCACCTAAACCAACAGATCTAGCCCATTGATCTAGTTCATCTGTACTTTTAAAGTATTCAGCAATATTTAAAAGACTATCTGTAAGTTCATCAATACCACCACCTGTAAGTTTTGGGTTGAATGTAGATTCTATTTTGTCACCGACCTCTGGTATTTGTGTCGTATCTCCTATCCCTGGTGCTTTTTTTGTATCTAAAGGTTTAATTAAATCAATAACTTTTTCATCTAATAATTCGTTACCAGCTTCATCAATTCCAAGGTCTTTAAATTTTAATTTTCTTTTACGTTCTAAGGTTGCTAAGATCTTTGGAGCTAAAGGAGAGTTTCTAAAACCTTTTAAAGCTACAGATAGTCCTGTTAAAGTTTCTCCAATAACTGCACCACCCAAAGCCTTTCTAAACCTTGCTTCTATAGGAGATATATCATCATCAGCTTTAAATACTGATGCTGGCATTTTTAATATATCTATTACTGGTTCTAAAGTACCTTCATACTCATCAACCATGTTGTAAAGGTTTTGCTCAAATGGATCTTCTACTACAAAATCTGTAAGAAAACCTGCAACAAGGTTTCTTGTCCAAGGGTTTTTAATACCTTTAAGACCTTTGCTAAAGATCCCCATAGGCAATAGGAATTGAGTTATAGCTTGTGGTATTTGAAAAAATGCACCATCATCTTCTCTTTCAAAATAACTGTAATCAATAAGGTCGTTATTGTCGTATGGATTCCCTGCTAGGTAATCGTATATATCATCTGCAAACTCTACAGTTTCGTTTATTGCTTTTAAAGGGCCAGTAATAGCACCTCTAATTACTTGTGATGTCTTTGTCTTAGTAATTTTCTCATCAATTTCTTCTCTTTTTTCTTCTGCTTCATTTCTTATTCTTGATCTATTTTCTAATATTTCTTCAAAACTTCTTTGATCTCCTAAAAATTTGTTATCAAAAAAATCTACTATACCTGCCTGACTTTTATTTATGGCTTTACTTACAGATGATAAAGGTTGATTATCAAGCTTTTGAAATAAGGCATCTGTTTCTGGTGTTTCTATTTTTTGATTTTCTTCTTCTTCCTTTCTTCTTTTTTCTTCTTCTTCTTCGTTGTTAAGAAGATTAGTAATGTTGGAATCAGTCATGTTTAATCAAGAAATTTTTTGTATTTAGCGTCAGGATCTTCAGTTTGTCCATCTTTAGAATAGACACCCCAAGCTAAATAACCATTACCTTTAAGTGCTTGTGTTTCATCAAACACTAATTTAGCAGCTATAGCGTTAAGAACAGGATCATATAAATCTTCATTATTATCTATACCAAGTTTAGGTTGTCTATCATTTCCTAATTCCATACCTTTGTAGTTATACATATTTATTTGAAATAGTCCATAAGAAGCTTCTGGATTTTTCTCTGTACCACCATAGAAAGCATTTGCCTTGTTAGCTGATTCTGCCATAGCAATAGCAGTCATTATTTTTGCTTGTTCTTTTGTAAAGCCTGCATTAAGTAATAACTTATTTATTTGTTGCTTAGTAAGAGGTTGTTTTTTATCTGTTTTTAATTTAATTTCTTGTCTTAGTTTATTTAATTCTACTTCTGGTAATTTATTTTTTGTCTTTGTTTCTATTTTTGTTTCGTTAGGAGTTACAGCTTCTACTATCGGTACAATTAATTCTTGACCTGCTTTTATTAAATCAGCGTTAGTAATATTATTTGCTTCCATAAAATCTTTTAAAGAAATACCAAACTCTTCTGCTAATTGACTTAAAGTATCTCCTGGTTGTACTTCAACTGTAGTAGGTGAATCGTCATCACTAAAAGCAGCAGCTTCAAAATTATCAGTATCTACCAATAGTTTCATTGGTTCATATATTTTAGTTTTATTACCAAATCCATATTCACCTGTTTGTAAGAATCTAATTATTCGATCTGCTTCTGACTTTCCAACAATATTTGTAAAGTTCATTTTTGCTTTTTCAGCCACTACTTCTTCGATAAGCTTATCTCTATTTTCTTTTGTAATACCTCCCATTCTTATAAGTTCTGCAATAACTCTTGATTCAACTGAAGGTAGACTTGTGTTACCAAAGAAATCACCAGTTTCGTTATCGTTATTATTACCATCACCTTCTATAGCCACCCCTTCAAGTCCGCTTTGGTTTTCATTAATAAATTTTGTATTATTGTCAACTTGTTTTGATGAAGGGTCTAATAAAGCGTTTAGATCATTAATTAATTTATTATTATATGTTGTTTTAAGTTGTTCATATTTAGCTTCAAGTTGTCCTGTGTCCGCATCAGGATTAGCTAATTTATATTCTCTAAATTCATTTTTAAAAGCTTCAGTATTAAGTTTTACAGTAGTTAATTGTTGTTCTTTTCCTATTTGTGAGAATATTTTAAACTTTGGATCTAATGTTAGTAAAAGTTTTGATTGATCTTCATATCTAACAAAATAACTATTCAAAGGTGTTAAGACTCCTTTATCAACTGTACCTGCAAGTTTCATTAAAGTATTTAATCGGTTTACATTAAGATCACTTTTTAATGTTCCAGGGTCAAGAAACCAAGCCATAGCTGCTGTTCTTGCATCTGCTAAGGTATCAAAATTATTTTCAGTGATTCTTTTAAGTAATATTCCAAATTTTTGATTTGTATCACCATCTAAAGCTTCTGCGTTTGCTTGTAATTTTGTTGCAAGTAATGGATTAGCGTCTTGTAATTTTTCTAATAATGCAACTGCTTCTTCTCCTTTACCTGCTGTGTATAAAGCAGCAACATTCAACATACCTAATTCTAACGCTTCTTCTTTTGCTCTTTTTGCTTCTGCCCTATTTCTTTTATCTGCTTTATCAGTATAGTCTTCAACATCTTCAAGTAATTTATTTTCCATTTCTACATAGTCAGGGTGATCTAATAAAGTTAATTTTCCACCAGGACCAAAAGGAAATTGACTTGCACTTTTAAAAACTGATAAAGCTAAATCTTCATCACCAGTTTCAAAACCAATTCTTTTTGCTTCAGCACTAAGACTATTTAATATAGTTTTATTAATAGCTGATCTATTGGCTGAACTTAATCCTAATTTATTAATATCATTCTCAAATTGATCTATAGAAGCTGTTAATAATAAAAATTGATTTTTACTTACTTCATCTGAATCTGGACCTGCTGTTTGAAAATTTATTATATTTTTAGCAAGGCCAGCAGCATCAATTTTTAATTTTTCTACTTGAAATTCTTCGTGTTTCTTTTCGTGAATGTCAGTAATTTTAGTTGTAGCATTTATTAAATATGGAAAAAATTTCTTGTTAAAGGTATCACTATCTACATCACCTAAAGAATTTATAACTTCTGTTCTTGTTTCATTTAGCCAATCTGAAAATTCTGTTGAATCTAAAGAAAAGTTTGATAAAGGTACTCCATCTACATTTGCGTCATTATATTCAGTTTTAAATTTGCTTTCTAAACTACCACCTAAAATTGTAGCTTTTGTTCTTTTAAAAACTTTGTTATATAGTCTATTACCACTAAAAAGTTTATTAGATCTAACATATTTAGATGCGTCAGCCCAATCGTTAGTTGAACTATCTAAAGCATCATTTAAAGCTTCTTCTGATATTTCTGCTCTTTTCTCATCAATTTTAGTTTCAATAAATTTTTCTAAAACTGGATTTACAACCTTTAAAGTTTCGGCAAGTGCCATCATATTTGTTTTAGGCAAAACCTTTACAGGTTCTACAAATGTATTAACAGGTTGTGCAAAGGATTGGTAAGCAGTACTTTGAAAACTTGATGACATAATTTTAACCGTCTAAAGCAATTTGAGTTTGCAAGGCACTTGCACCTGCACCTAATAATACTGATCCTATAGAAGGTATTTGATTATATGCTTGTTGTGTCTGACTTCTGTATTGATTTCTTATATTTTGGTATTGTGCCTGTGTTTGTTGTATAGATCTCATGTGTTGTCTCCTTGCTGATTCTAATGATTGTCTTATAGATTCTCTATAATTTGCTGCTTGCCTTTCATTATCTTGTAAAATCAAACCAAAACTTACTCCCGATCTTCCAGAAGCCATAAGTTTAGCCCTAGCTCTTAATGAATCAATACTTTTTGCAAATTTATCTTGTGCAGATGTTTTTTCTTTATCACTTAATTGTTCTCTTAAAGCTGCCTGTTTATTTCTTTTATCAGTTTCAGCATTAGCTATACCTGCAACTTCAACTTGAGCAGCCTGTTCAGCTTTATCTTGTGCAGCACTACGCATAGCAAGCCCTTGAAATAAACTTATACCAGCACTAGCAGCTACAAGATTACACATTTAGGCGATCCTCAAAAATTCATAAAATGGTTTTTCATGTTGTCCATACTTTTCGTGATACTTTATAAAAACAAAACCTAAAGCTTCTAACCACTTTATAGCAGAATGATTCTCTGCATATACAAAATTATATAGGAGTTTATAAGATTTCAACAAACTATCTACCCATTTTCTGCCTTTTCTAATAAGTTGTATTTTATATTTTTTATTAGAAAACAATTCATCAGTACAAATCATAAATATACAACCACCTTTTATTACTCCACATAACCCCATAGGTTGATCTTCGTCACCTGCTATAGTTTGTATCTTTTGACCAAATAGATAACATAAACGTAAAGAATCTGCTGCATCTCTTCCTGTTTGATATAAACCTTCTAGTCGATCTATTTCTCTCATGTTTTTACATACATAATTTAAGTCTGATAGTTTTGATTTTCTTAAATATCCCATTAAGTTCTTCTACTCCTCATATGAAATACTCCTTCATATTCTGCACTAGCTAATAATGTAGGCAAGAATGTATTGTTTTTTATATCTATATCAACTCTATCTGACTTACTCATAATAGGTACTTTAAATGTTCCTGTATCTAAATTAATCTGACCAATAGAAGCAGAAGCAGCACCAAGCAAACGACCAGTAAATTTATGTAGAGATGTATCTCTGTTCTCTGGTGTTACTTCTACCTGGAAGAAACCAGAATCTTCATACTTGATATAAAAATGATGAATCTGTAATCGACCACTAATTAATTCAGTAGCACCTCCACCACCTTGAGTTAATCTTTGCTGACTGAATCTATAGTGCATTTCATAAGGTTCACCAATAATAAACTTACTATTTCTAAAATCTCCTGTAGCTGTAATGGTAGAAGTAGAGCCATTAGTTGCATTAGTAGTTGTAAGTGCTTGTCCTGATACAAGAGTTTTTGTATTACCTTGAGCATCAACAAACGTGCTTGTTTCTCCACTCGCAAGATACCTGCCAACTATATTCATATCGGCTCTTAATCTATAAGGAACTGTAAAGGTAGAGATGCCAGTAGAAGAGTTATAAGCAACAGACACACCGCTAGTTGCTTCTGTTACTTTATGGTCAAGATGATATTCAAACTCTGCATTAGGTTCTCTGAAGTTTGTCTCAAATGGTATTTTTTCTAATGTAACTCCATTAGCTTCTTGTATAACCATTATTAAATCAGTACCAATAAAATCAATATTTAAGATAGATCTATTACTGTTGATAGTAAAAGTAAACCAAGCATTTAAGGCTTTAGTAAAACCTTCACCATATAACCATCTGTTTACATATAGCTTGTTTGGATTTTCTGTACCAAGCAAGACAAGAATATCCTGGTTGTTTGATACTGCCATTTTAAAAATACCACTTGGTATCAGTCTTGGTACATGAATAGTTGTGTTTGCAGCATCTTGGATCTGTTGATTACCTGCAATAATATATTCTCTAATACCTGCAAAAGAACCTTTTTTTGTAAGAAAATAAATAGAAGAACCAGAACCTACAGGTTGTGCTGCTGCATTACTTTCAAATTCAGTTTGTACCAGTACGTTAGCTGTTGAAGGTGTAAGGTTATCTGCTGAACTTGATAAGACAAATTGTGTTTGTTCAGAAAATAAGATCAACTTTTCTCCCATAGTTACTGCGTGTTTTAAGATCGCAACTTTTGTATGAGATGCAGCTACATCTATGGGTTCAGTATCTAAAACTGATATAACTGTTTCTGGAAAAAAATTAAAAAATTCTGATACTGTTGAAAGTATTACATTATCACCTGCTAAAAATCCAAGCCTGTTTCTAAAGAAAAATACGTTATTGATTTTGTTACCAATAAAAGAAGGATCTGGTGCTGATACTAAATCACCAACAATACGTTCACCCCATTTTGGAAGGTTAAATGATTGACCACTTGCTGTATATGAATCTCCATCTACTCTTGCAAATCTAAAGTTACCATCAGCCTGACGTATCAGAACGTGTGGCATAGTATCGTAATTAAATTTAAAAGGTATGCCAGCTTCTACTGTTTCAGACCATTGGCCTTCTTCAAAAGCATTTCCATTATTAGTCGTAAATTTAACGTAGTAATTATCAAAATCTGTACTTTCATCACCAGCAACTTCTACTACATATCCATTAGGTGACACATTTGGTAGATCAGTAAACTGCTGTACTGTATCTTTTATTATTGTCATCTTGGTATTACCTTGTGAGTCGTTACCATCTATAGAAAAATCACTACCATCATTCTTTTTTATATGTATAACAGGACCATTTCTAGCAATGGTAAAACCTGTAAGGCCAGAGTTTAGACCACCTGCAAGATCATTAGCCACAGTATCAGTTGATAATGGATCATTACCAGTAGTGTCATCTGTTACTGTCACTCCATCTACAGTCACAGAATAAGTAGTTTTAGATGTTGCCTGGTTTATAAATATAATTGCCTGAGTTATGTTGCTTGCACTATTTGATAAGGCACTATCCATTGCAGGGGTGATACTGGTATTAACAACAAACGTGAAGTCAGCAATAGTAACTGTCTTCATTACACTTCTGGGATTTGATGTGTTTAAATATGATGTGCCATCTGGTTTATGAACTGTTAGTTCAGTACCATCTAATTCAAAAACTTTTACATTACCATTACTAAATACAGCTACATACTGTTCAGTTGCATCTCTATTTATAGTTTGAATATGTACATTTCCTAGAGTCGAATTGCTGATTGTTGCCAAGAATTGAGATCCAGACCTTTTTGTAAGACCAAGAACAGGGTTGCTGTCAGCATTATCCTGTATGTCAGCGTGATCTGCTTGTTTCAAAGCATCAGAAGACTGCGATATACCTCTTAATAATGTAGGTATAGCTCTTGATATGACAGCCATAGTTATCTAATTAAGGCACTAGAAGGATTGTAAGTATCAAAGATACTGGTAAGAGAAGGATCTCCTCTAAGTATATTATGATCTCCGTTTGCCAAGTCTGTTTCCATCAATATAGCTCTAGCTCTTTGCTCGTCTTGTTGTGTATAGGTTCTTAAAGATTGGTCACTAACAAGTCTGTCAACAAACTTTCTTGCAGCTTGTATATTCATATAATGTCTAGCTGGTTCTGGTATCTCATCAAAATCTCTTAAATAAACAACAGTACAAATTAAGTCTTCATCAAATTCAAACTTATTGTTCTGTCTGTCATATAGTTTTAAACCACGTTGTATAGGATCAATGGTCGGGTGTTGATGTATATTTGCATCTACCCTTAATACATTTGTAGGAATGTTTATTTGATTAGATCCATCTCTGGTAAGAGTTACATCTATTTCTGTATTAAAAGACCAGCCTTCTGACTGAACACTTTTATTAACTTCTGTAAGAGTTGATTGAGCAATACGAGCATCAACAGGAAGTGTACCGACAAGACTATTGATAGGTGCTTCTCCTATAGCTGCCAACATAATATTGATAGCTTCAAGTTCTGTAGTTGCTGCTACTGCCATAATTAGTATTTAATTTTTAAAGAGTCTCTACCACCTTTCATTTTTTTCTTTTTCTTCTTTTTCATTGATGTACCATAACCCATAATAATTCTCCGTATTAGTAAAAAAAAGGGTATCTAATAATAAGATACCCTTTATGTGAATTAAGAAGCAGATAGCTTGATTGTTGCTGCACATTCTGGTCTTAAGATACCATGCCCTAGAGCATATTTTGCAACCATAAGTGTCCCTTGATACATTATTCCGTAATCAGAGCCACTTATCTCAGTTGTCATATCCATCAACTTAACTGTACCAACAGCAGATTTGTGGAAGACAAGACCAATAGTTTTACTATCGTCACCTGAGTAAGTGTTGTTCGCACCACTTGGGTTAGATCCTACGTTTGATTGAGGTACGTTGTTACTCATCATTACAGGAATACCTGCAATCTGTTGTACACGACCAGAAGCAAATGAACCATTACCACCTGGGTTAAAGTCAACATCTACAGTTCTTGTAGCAGATTCAGCAAGTTTGTAGTACTCAGCAGGTGGTAATACACAGAAACGATCTGTTGGAGGAATGTCTCTTTCGTCAAATGTCT
>CETJ01070698.1_pt1 | contig 11844 bp, 10 predicted proteins | sample 531341 | NCBI WGS metagenome assembly CETJ01 (sample SAMEA2622677, study PRJEB7988) | marine metagenome | isolation source: saline water (ENVO:00002010), including | reverse complement strand
TTCAAAATCCGCCGTTGGTAACAACGTGAGAGTTCGAGTCTCTCTCGAGGCACCATAATTCAGTGACCAGAAGCAGCTATCGCTTCTGATGGGGGATCCGCAGCGAGAAGCGGCTTCACCGCCCCGCGACAGGCCAACAGCACCCTGCTGAAGCATGCCTTGCGCTTCATTGAAAAAAGTTTCGTACTGTCTGCGCCTCATACAGCACCGACTGAACCAAACTGCGACAAGTCGAATTTCTGCAGCACTAAATAGCACTGTAAGCACCGCTTGCGGTGGGCATAATCTATGGCTCCAAGGGCTTGGCATCGCCCAGCGAGTTATCGTAGAGTGTGCCCACTGTGTTTGCATGGGTCGCTGTTGAATCGTGGCCTGGTGCAGTAGATCTCAAGATCCGCTACGTCCGTTCGACTCTTTACTCCTTGCAACCAGTTTCCGCTTTCTGCATTTGCAGAGGCGCTTCCACTATTGAGTTTCAAGGATACAAAGCTATGTCGAATCGTCAGAACGGTACCGTCAAGTGGTTTAACGACGAAAAAGGTTTTGGTTTTATCACTCCCGAGAGCGGTCCGGATCTGTTCGTGCACTTCCGCGCGATCGAAGGCAATGGCTTCAAGAGCCTGAAAGAAGGCCAGAAAGTCAGCTTTGTAGCTGTACAAGGTCAAAAGGGCATGCAGGCTGACCAGGTTCAAATCCAGGAATAAGCCGCGCTCCGAAAAGCCCCTGATGGCAACATCAGGGGCTTTTTTATGCGCGCGTTTCCGTAGAATGCGCCACCGCCTTTCCTAGCGAGACAATATGCATGCGCAACCATCCACTCAGCCCGCAGGGCCCGTTTCCTGCCGCCGGCCTGGTTCGTCGACTCGCCGCCATCTTCTATGATGCCTTCCTGTCGATCGCACTGATGATGGTGGTTACGCTGTTCTACCAGCAGGTGCTTTTGCGTTTTTTTTATGGCAACGAAGGCCTTAAAGCAGTGGCGGAAGCCGGCGGACTCGATATAGACCCGATCCTCTCGACCCTACTGTTGTTCACCCTGTTCGCCTTCTTTGCCAAGTTCTGGACACACAACGGTCAGACACTCGGAATGCAGGTCTGGGGCGTACGCATTCAGAATGCCGATGGCAGCGCCATCGACCTGTGGCAGGCCCTGCTGCGCTTCCTGATTGCGATCATGTCCTGGCTTGCCCTGGGGCTGGGCTACTGGTGGATGCTGATCGACAAGAAGCGCAGAACCTGGCATGACATCTACTCGGAGAGTCAGGTCGTGCAGCTACCAAAGAACATCCATAAGAAATAGCGCCAGGCGGCGAGTCATTCTCGCTCGACAGATCAAGCCCTGTAGGCTCAGGTTTTGAGCCTACAGGAATGCAATCACCCCGCCCGCCGCAATAGCCAGACACCCGCCAGCGCGCAGATGGTCGCCGGCACCGCCACTGCCAGCAGCGGCGAGAAGCCGAACACCTGGCTTGCCGGACCCAACAGGTCCTGCAAAATTCGGAACACGAAACCGACAATGACACCGGTGAAGATGCGTTGACCGAGCGTTACGGAGCGCAACGGTCCAAAGATGAACGAGATGGCCAGCAACACCAGCGCTACTGTCACCGCCGGCTGCAATACCTTGCTCCAGAATGCCAGCCAGTAGCGACCGTTGTTCAGCCCCTGCTCACCCAGATAGTGAATATAGCGCCACAATCCGGTGATCGACAACGCATCCGGCTCCATCACGACAGTACCGACCAACTGAGGTGTCAGCTGAACATCCCAACGTTCCTCGGCGACTTTTGTCACCTCAGTGTGATCACCTCGAAAATGCGTTGTAGCGACATCGTTGAGCAACCACTGCTCATCCTCGTAGCGAGCGCGGCGGGCAAAGCTTGCGGATAACAACTGACGCTGCTCGTCAAATCGGTAGCGGGTAACTCCGAGCAGCAGACCACTGGGCTGCACCGCATTTATATGCACAAATTCGTCACCCTGACGATGCCAGAGCCCGCGCTTGCTGCTCTGCGCTTCGCCAGCGCCCTGCGCCGAAGAGCGAGTGGCCTGTGCGATGTTTTCGCTCCAGGGCGATACATATTCACCTATCAGCACACCGATCAGCAGCAGTAACAGCATCGGCTTCATCACAGCCAGCACGATGCGCCCGAGAGACACGCCGGCAGCGCGCATAATGGTCAGTTCGCTACTGCTCGCCAGCGTGCCAAGCCCGATAAGGCAGCCGATCAAGGCCGCCATCGGCAACATTTCGTAGATCCGGGACGGCGTAGTGAGCAGTACGTAAACGGCGGCGTTCAACGTGCCATAGCTACCCTTCACATCGCCCAGTTCGTCGATAAAGGCGAACAGCAATGCGAGGCCGACAATGATGCCGAGTACCGTCAGAATCGCCAGCAGAACGTGGCTGCCGATGTAGCGATCAAGCTTACGCATGGGCGGCCCTCGACAGGCTGCGGCGCTTGCTGATGGCAAGCCTCAGCGGTTCCCAATAAAGCATCAGCATCCCTATTGCGAAGAAGATTCCGTGTACCCACCAGAGCCCCAGCGCCGGGGGGATTCGCCCCTTGTCCAGGGAGCCCCGGGCAGCGATGAGCAGCGCGAGGTAGGCCATATACAGAAGGATTGCGGGTAGCAGTTTCAAGAAGCGCCCCTGCCGCGGATTCACTTTCGACAGCGGGACCGCCAGCAACGTGACGATGAATACCAACAGTGGCAACGACAGACGCCACTGCAGCTCGGACTGCAGACGAATGTCGTCACTCCCAAGCAGATCGAGCGTCGGCATTGATTCGCGCTCGCTCAGCTCGACGCTGACCTCCGGCCGGGGCAACAGCACGCCATAAGTGTCGTACTGGATCGCCCGATAATTGGCCTGCCCTGGGTTGCCGTCATAGCGATAGCCGTTTTCCAGAATCAGATAACGGCTTCCATCAGGCTGGATTTCTTGACGCCCGCTTTCGGCAACCAGAACGGAGAGCCCGCGCTTTTCGCCGGTCGCGCTGGACAGGTTGGTTTCGGAGATGAACACGCCGGCCAACTCGGTGCGATCAGCAGTCAGTTCACGGGTATAGGTCACGCGAGTGCCATCGCGCAGAGTCTGAAAGCGGCCCGGCACCAGCGTGTCGAATTCAGTCAGCGAGTCCTGCTCATTAAGGATGCGATCAACCTCAGCCACACCCTGCGGCGCCAGCCCTAGACTCAGCCAACCGACCAGTCCGGCGACCAGCGCAGCCGGCGCCAAACTGTAGGTCAGCAGACGGCGCTGACTCATACCAGTAGCCGAGAGCACGGTCATTTCGCTGTCGAGATAGAGCCGCCCATAGGCCAGCAGAATGCCGAGAAACAGGCCCAGCGGCAGAATCAGCTGCAGGAACCCCGGCAGGCGGAACCCCATGATCATCAGCAGGACACCGGGATCGAGCAGCCCCTGTGCGGCCTGGGCCAGGTATTTGATGAAACGCCCGCTCATGATGATGACCAGCAGCACGGCACTTACCGCGCTCAGGGTGACCAGAAGCTCACGGGACAGGTAACGAAAGACGATCAAACCGGACACTCCAGGGTTGTCAGGCTCCGGCGGCTACGCTCAAACTAGCCACCAAGCAGCCGGCCCGCACGTAACAGAGCGTTGGAGTCACTCAGCATTTTCCAACGCCCCGGTAGACGAACCACCGGAAAACAAGCCCGGCATTATCCTGCAAACCCGACTCTTTGTCTTGGGGACTCGACGCCATGGAATTCGTTGTAAAGAACACCAAAGCCGCTGCCGCAAAAACAGCCACCCTGATTCTGCCCGTTGGCGAAGAGGGTCTGCTCGGTGCAACAGCCCAAACCGTCGACCAGGCCACCGGCGGCGCGATCAGTGCAGTACTCAAGCGCGGCGACCTGAAAGGCAAAGCGGGACAGACGCTGTTGCTGCACAGCCTGCCAGACCTCAAGGCCGATCGCGTTCTACTGGTTGGCACCGGCAAGGACGACGAGCGCGACGGGCGCCAGTGGCGAAAGATCGCCGCAGCCGCCCTCGGCGTACTCAAAGGGCTTGCCGGAAGCGATGCGACCTTTGCCCTGCAGGATGTGCAGGTCAAGGACCGTGATACCTATGCACGTGCTCGCATGCTGGTCGAGGTATTGGCCGATGGTCAGTACGTATTTGACCAGTTCAAGAGCAAGAAGAACGACGAACCCAAGCTCGGCAAGATCACCCTATTAACTGACAAAGCTGACCAGGAACGCGTCGAGCAGGCTGCTCGTCACGCCGCAGCGATTGCCGCCGGCATGAGCTTCGCCCGCGACCTTGGCAACCTGCCGCCAAATATCTGCCATCCGAGCTACGTGGCCGATCAGGCCAAGCAGCTTGGCAAGACCTTCAAAGGTTTGAAAGTCGAAATCCTGGACGAGAAAAAGCTGCGTGAACTTGGCGCTGGCTCGTTTCTCGCCGTTTCCCAGGGCAGCGAGCAACCCGGCTGTATCGTCGTCATGCAGTACAACGGTGGGAAAAAAGGCGAGCAACCCTACGCACTGGTCGGCAAAGGCATCACCTTCGATACCGGAGGCATCAGCCTCAAGCCCGGCCAGGGCATGGACGAAATGAAGTACGACATGTGCGGTGCCGCCAGTGTTCTCGGCACCTTCCGTGCTGCATTGGAGCTTGAGCTGCCGATCAATCTTGTCGGTCTACTCGCCTGCGCGGAAAACATGCCGAGCGGCAACGCCACCCGCCCCGGCGACATTGTCACCACCATGAGCGGCCAAACCGTTGAAATTCTCAACACCGACGCCGAAGGCCGTTTGGTGCTCTGCGACACCCTGACCTACGCCGAGCGTTTCAAGCCGCGCGCAGTGATCGACGTCGCCACCCTGACCGGCGCTTGCATCGTAGCGCTGGGCAGCAACACGTCTGGCCTGCTTGGCAACAACGACGAACTGCTGCAGCAGGTATTGGGCGCCGGCCAGAAAGCCGACGATCGCGCCTGGCAACTGCCATTGTTCGACGAGTATCAGGAGCAGCTCGACAGCCCCTTCGCCGACATCGCCAATATCGGCGGGCCCAAAGCCGGCACCATCACCGCGGCCTGCTTCCTTTCACGCTTCACCAAGGCCTACCCCTGGGCGCACCTGGACGTCGCCGGTACTGCCTGGATCAGTGGCGGCAAGGAAAAAGGCGCAACGGGACGTCCGGTTCCACTGCTGACCCAGTACCTGCTGGACCGAGCCGAGCAGGCATGAACGAAACGAGCGTAAACCTGGCATGACTCGGATCGAGTTCTACGTATTGCCTGACAGCGAGCAGGCGGGCCGCGCGAGAGCGGCCTGCCAGTTGGCAAGCAAAGGCTGGCAGCACGGCCTGCCGGTGTTCATTCGGTGCCAGGACGACCAGCAGTGCAATGAACTCGACGAGCTTCTGTGGACCTTTCGTGCAGAACGGTTCATCCCGCATGAACTGCATGGGGTCGATCCACTTGCCCCTGTGGTGATTGGTACAGAGCAGCCACCCGCCTCGGTACAGGGTTTGCTGATAAACCTTTCACCGACGCTATCGCCGCATACCGACCAGTTCAGCCGGGTGATCGAGATCGTCAATCAGCAGCCTGAGCTACTGACCGTCTGCCGGGACAACTTTCGCCTCTATCGGCAGCGTGGCTATGATCCAAAGAGAGTCGAACTGTAACGCACGATGGCTGCAAGCGAAGGAGTCGCCAAGCCTGCCACCGATGGACATCAATAGCTTCTGGGCCAATGCCCGATCAGGATCGCCTTAACACGCCTGGACGCTCAATTCCGGATGCCCCGTACATGACGCAATCGCGCCCCCCTAAAGCCCATTTTCTAGATGATCTGGAATCCATTCGCGCGCTACTCGGCGAGAAAGACGCGCCACTGCTGAGCGAGACACTGGATCCGGACAGCATTCCGCTGCTTTCAGACATCGTCGAACACGCACCAGCAGCCGAGCCGGAGGTCGAGCCACGCGAGCCTGCCGTGCGTACCGCCTTCCGAACGCTCGCCGAGCGTCATCTCGACCACGAGCTGCGAAATGCCGCGCAACTGATCCTGCAGGAAGTCATCGATGATTTCGTGCCACAGATCGAAGCCGAACTGCGGGTTCGCCTGGAGGCACGCGCCGAGCAGCTGATCAAGTCTCATCGCTCCTGACTCGCTGACAACCAAGGCACACGCTCCGCCGGAACAGCCATCCACGCGCGCTTAGCTGTGCCAGCTGGACAAAAGCGGCATCGCAAGCCTGCCGATCATCCACTTTGCCTTTATACTTGCCCGCTTTTCCGATCAGCCGTTCTAAGGGTCCCGCCGCATGGACAAGACCTACCAGCCGCACGCCATCGAAACCTCCTGGTACCAGACCTGGGAATCGAACAATTATTTCGCGCCCCAAGGTTCAGGCGAGCCCTACACCATCATGATCCCGCCGCCGAACGTCACCGGCAGCCTGCATATGGGCCATGGCTTCAACAACGCCATCATGGATGCACTGATCCGTTTCCGGCGGATGCAGGGTCGCAACACCTTGTGGCAGCCCGGCACCGATCACGCCGGCATTGCCACCCAAATGGTGGTCGAGCGTCAGCTTGGCGCTCAGGGCGTCAGCCGTCATGACCTGGGGCGCGAGAAATTCCTCGACAAGGTGTGGCAGTGGAAAGAAGAGTCCGGCGGTCACATCACCCGGCAGATTCGCCGCCTTGGCTCCTCGGTGGACTGGTCGCGTGAGCGCTTCACCATGGACGAGGGGCTTTCCGAGGCTGTCAAAGAAGCCTTCGTGAGGCTGCACGAGGACGGCCTGATCTACCGCGGCAAGCGCCTGGTCAACTGGGATACCAAGCTGCACACCGCGATTTCCGATCTTGAAGTCGAAAACCATGATGAGAAAGGTTACCTCTGGCACCTGCGCTATCCGCTGGCAGATGGTTGCAAGACAGCCGATGGCGAGGATTACCTGGTCGTAGCGACCACCCGGCCGGAAACAATGCTGGGCGACGTCGCGGTCGCGGTGCACCCCGAGGACGAGCGCTACAAGAACCTCATCGGCCGCCACATCATGTTGCCGCTGGTGAACCGCCTGATCCCGATCATTGCCGACGACTACGTCGACCTCGAATTCGGCACCGGCTGCGTAAAAATCACCCCGGCTCATGACTTCAACGACTATGAGGTCGGCAAGCGCCACCACCTGCCGCTGATCAACATCTTCGACCACAACGCCTGCATCCTGGCCCGCGCCCAGGTGTTCAACATCGACGGTTCGGTGAACGACAAGATCGACGGCAGCCTGCCGGACGGCTATGCGCACATGGACCGTTTCGACGCGCGCAAAGCTATCGTCGCCGAATTCGACGCCATGAGTCTGCTGGAGAAGATCGACGACCACGGACTGAAAGTACCGCGCGGCGACCGCTCCGGCACCATCATCGAGCCGTGGCTGACCGATCAGTGGTACGTCTCCACGAAGCCGCTGGCCGAGAAGGCAATCGCCGCCGTTGAAAGCGGCGACATCCAGTTCGTGCCCAAGCAGTACGAGAACATGTACTTCAGCTGGATGCGCGACATTCAGGACTGGTGCATCAGCCGTCAGCTCTGGTGGGGCCACCGTATTCCGGCCTGGTATGACGAAGCGGGCAACGTCTACGTCGGCCGCGACGAAGTAGAGGTACGCAGCAAGTACAACCTGTGCAACAACGTTGAACTGCGTCAGGACGAGGACGTGCTGGACACCTGGTTCAGCTCCGGACTGTGGACATTCTCCACTCTCGGCTGGCCCGAGCAGACCGATTTCCTCAAGACCTTCCACCCTACCGACGTATTGGTCACCGGCTTCGACATCATCTTCTTCTGGGTAGCCCGGATGATCATGCTGTCGACCCATCTGACCGGGCAGATTCCGTTCAAGACCGTGTACGTGCACGGGCTCGTTCGTGATGGTCAGGGTCAGAAGATGTCCAAATCCAAGGGCAACGTGCTTGATCCGCTGGATATCGTCGACGGCATTACCCTCGACGAGCTGCTGCATAAACGTACCAGCGGCATGATGCAGCCCAAGCTGGCCGAGAAGATCGCCAAGCAGACCCGCACCGAGTTTCCTGAAGGCATTGCCAGCTACGGCACCGACGCCCTGCGTTTCACCTTCTGCTCGCTGGCCTCTACCGGTCGCGACGTGAAGTTCGACATGGGTCGCGTCGAGGGTTATCGCAACTTCTGCAACAAGATCTGGAACGCCGCCAACTTCGTCTTCGAGAACACCGAAGACAAGGACACAGGGATCAATGACGAACCCGTTGAGCTGTCGTCGGTGGATCGCTGGATCATCTCCTCGTTGCAGCGCACCGAAGCCGAAGTCACCCGTCAGCTCGAGGCCTTCCGCTTCGACCTGGCCGCTCAGGCCCTGTATGAGTTCATCTGGGACGAGTATTGCGCCTGGTATCTGGAACTGGTCAAACCGGTGCTGTGGGACGAAACGGCCAGCGTCGAACGCCAGCGCGGCACGCGTCGCACGCTGGTTCGGGTACTGGAAACGGCGCTGCGCCTGGCGCATCCATTCATGCCGTTCATCACCGAAGAGATCTGGCAGCGCGTCGCACCGCTGGCGGGCAAGTCCGGGCCGACACTGATGCTGCAATCCTGGCCTGAATTCAACCCGGAGCGCATCGACGAAGCCGCCGAAGGTGATATCGAGTGGGTCAAAGCCTTCATGCTGGGTATCCGCCAGATTCGTGGCGAGATGAACATCTCCATGGCCAAGCGCATCGACGTCGTGTTGGGTGACGCCAGCGAATCCGACCAGCGTCGCCTCGCCGATAACGAGCCGCTACTGAAGAAACTGGCCAAGCTGGAAAGCGTTCGCGTCCTCGCTCAAGGCGAAGAACCGCCGCTGTCGGCCACGGCGCTGGTCGGCGACATGCAGGTGCTGGTGCCCATGGCAGGCCTGATCGACAAGGACGCCGAACTTGCCCGACTCGACAAGGAGATAGGTCGACTGGACGGGGAAGTGAAGCGCGTAGGCGGTAAGCTCGGCAACGCCGGCTTTGTCGACAAGGCGCCCGCCGAAGTCATCGACAAGGAGCGCGCCAAACTGGCGGAGGCTGAGCAAGCCAAAGCCAGACTGATCGAGCAGCGCGAACGCATCGCCAGCCTGTAAACAAGCGAAAGGCCAGCACTTGATGTGCTGGCCTTTTTGCTTAGATAACTGCGCTTGATTGATGACAAGTCGATTTCAGCGCCGCTGGTACACTATGCCGCATCCGACAATAACGAATTGCAACTGACAGGCCTGAACCCACGCGGAAAGCTCCACGACATGAAGTAAGTCAGCAGCGAAGCAAACCCGAGGCGGTTTGCCCTACGCGCAGCCGTTCACGACGCAGGTAAAACCTTCCGTACCGCGGTTACTTAATTCTCTCGCACCGCCAGTCGCCCATTTTTTAAGCCTGTCAGCCCCGAGCCAGAACAACAACCCGAATGGCCCGGCACGGTTTATAAAAAATGGAGCCCCTCCGATGTATGTACTCATGGCTGTTCTATTTGTTCTGGGCTATCTATGCATAGCCTTCGAGCATCCGCTGAAAATTGACAAGGCCGCCGCCGCAATCCTCACAGCCGTGCTGTGCTGGACTGCATTGATACTCGGTGCGGAAACCATCGTGCCGCTGTTGCCATCTGCCGCGCATAACCCAGGCGAACCTTCAGCCTTTGTAGTCGAATCGCTGAGACATCATCTGGGCGAAATCTCGGAGATTCTGTTCTTTCTGCTCGGCGCCATGACCATCGTCGAACTCATCGATTCCCACGAAGGTTTCAAGGTCATCACTGACCGGATCCAGACGCGCAAGCGCGTGCACCTGTTGTGGATCATCGGCTTCCTGACCTTCTTCCTGTCCGCCGCGCTGGACAACCTGACCACTACCATCGTCATGGTATCGCTGCTGCGCAAACTGATCCGCGGCCGTCCCGAACGCTGGCTGTTCGTCGGCGTCGTGGTGATTGCTGCGAACGCGGGCGGCGCCTGGTCGCCGATTGGCGACGTCACCACCACCATGCTCTGGATTGGTAACCAGATCACCGCCTCGGGCGTGATCGTCGGATTGTTTATCCCGAGCCTCGTCTGCCTGCTTGTTCCGCTGTTGATCCTCAGCTTCAGCATGCGCGGCGAAGTGCCCCGTCCAGGTGCCAGAGCGCATCTGGCCGAAAGTAACCCGCCAACGACCACGGTGTTCGAACGCAACCTGGTATTAGCGCTCGGTATCGGCGCGCTGGTGTTCGTGCCGGTCTTCAAGACCGTTACCCACCTGCCCCCTTATATGGGCATCCTGTTCGGGCTCGGCGTGCTCTGGGTTACTACCGAGTTTCTGCACCGTCACAAAGAAGACGATCACAAGCACCCGCTTTCGGTCGTGGGCGTCCTGCGCAAGGTCGATACCCCGAGCGTGCTGTTCTTCCTTGGCATCTTGCTGGCCGTTGCGGCACTTGCTACAGCCGGTCATTTGACCCAGGTCGCGACGGCGCTGCGCGATTCCCTCGGGCACATCTATCCGATCAACTACAGCATCGGCCTGCTGTCGGCGGTGGTGGACAACGTGCCACTGGTTGCCGGCTCGATGAAAATGTACCCGCTGGTAAGTCCGGAAACCCTTGATGCCGCGCCAGCCGCTGAAGCCGCTTGGCTGTCGCAGTTCGTCGTCGACGGCAACTTCTGGGAGATGCTCGCCTATTGCGCCGGGACGGGTGGCAGCACGCTGATCATTGGTTCGGCCGCAGGCGTTGCGGCTATGGGCATGGAAAAGATCAGCTTCACTTGGTACGTCAAGCGCGTCAGCCTGCTGGCTTTCCTCGGCTATACAGCCGGCGCCGTGACCTATATAGGCATGCTCGCCCTGCGTTGAACCACTCAGGCGGGCCCGTCGAAGCCGCTCGGCCGGCGTTCAACGGGCCCGGCCCCCACTGTTATGGAGCTGTGATGACAGTCAGCAAAACCAAAAGCAGTTTTTATCGCCGTTTGTATGTCGCCTGGCTGATTGACAGCGGTGCCGCCACCAGCGTGCCCGCCCTGGTAGAAGCAACCGGAATGCCGCGCAGAACGGCGCAGGATACGTTGGCAGCCCTCGCCGACCTGGACATCGACTGCCGTTTTACCCAGGACGACGGCGAGCGACATAACGCCGGACACTATCGAATCCACGACTGGGGCGCGCTCGACCCGCAATGGATCGAGCGCAACCTGGCGCAGATCAGATCCGTTCTCGACTATCCGTAACCGCGAGCGGTAAACATCCACTCTGGCGCCGCTCGGCCGGCCCAGAATGGGGTCCGGATGGGTTGCCTTTATCCGCGTACTCGCAACGTTCCTCTCAACCATCAGTAGCGTGGTCCTTTGCCAGGTGCGCCGTTAAGCTGTTCGGTCTCTTCGCCCGCATGGTTCGTCGTCAATGTCTCAACGCCCCGCCCTGTTCCCGGCACTGCTCGCTGGTGCCGCCCTGCTACTGGTTGTCCATGGCCTCGGGCGATTCGTTTACACGCCGCTTCTGCCGTGGCTGGTAGAGGATGGCGTGCTCACCGTGCAGCAGGGCGCGAGCGTCGCCAGCTGGAATTACCTGGGCTACCTGATTGGCGCGCTGCTCGCTCTGCGCTGGCACCAGGTTGGTCAGATTCGCCGGAGCTTGCCTTGGGCACTGGTGCTGCATGTCGGAACCACATTGGCGCAGACCCAGGCCGAATCGGTAGAGGTGCTTTCAGCGCTGCGCCTGCTCAATGGCATCAGCAATGGGCTGGTTTTTGTGCAGGCGCCCTCGCTGCTGCTGGAATGGCTGGCGCGTCATCGCCGCGTCTCCTCCAGTGGCC
>CETJ01048705.1_pt1 | contig 11853 bp, 6 predicted proteins | sample 531341 | NCBI WGS metagenome assembly CETJ01 (sample SAMEA2622677, study PRJEB7988) | marine metagenome | isolation source: saline water (ENVO:00002010), including | reverse complement strand
TAACAAATTTAGCAAGCGGAACACAAATTGCATTTAGTTCGTCATTAGAAGCGGGCGAAACTGCTGTTGTAGTATATAGAGCAATACCCGGATCAAGTCAAACATTAGCATATACAGAACAATTTACCGCTGTTCAAAATGATAATTCTCCTGTATTAGGAGGAGATTTAAATTTAAATGAAAACAAAATTATATCTGCCACAAATACCGATTTAAAAATAGAAGTAGGAGCAGGCGGCGAATTAAAATTAAATGAGCAGACATTCCCTTCAGCAGACGGTGTATCTGGTCAATTTTTAATGACAGATGGTACAGGTACAATAACATGGCAATCACCACCAGGTGCAAGCGGCGGTGAAGCAAATACCGCAAGTAATGCAGGAACCAATCTAGAAGGAACAGGCATATTTAAACAAAAAAGTAATATTAATTTTGAATTTAAAAGATTAATAGCAGGCGATGGTATTGTTATTAGTGATGAAGAAAATTTAATAAGAATACGAACGCCTGACTATCAACTTAATAAATTAGACTATGGTATAATACCTGCAGATTATGGCGATTTAGGAACAGCAACAGCAGAACAAGATTATGGTTTTGTAGCAGATGATACAGCCGTTAACTTAACTGAAATTTTGGGTCTATCGGCGAATCTAGAATCACCAAGTGCTCTAACAAACAATCACTTTGACGATAGAATGTATATTGCTGAACAAACAGGTAAAATTAAAGTATATAAGGGTGAGGTTGTTTTGCAAACACCAATGCTAGATATGACATCAACAACTAATTCAACACCTGTTATGCTTCCTTTGGCTACTTCATATGATGAAAGAGGATTATTAGGTTTAACATTTCATCCAGACTTTGAACATAATGGGTGGTTTTATGTTAATTATTCTGCGGCAAAATCGGTAGGTACAGATCATCCATATATTGGTGTAGGCATAGATCATGAAACTATTATAGCAAGATATACTGTTACAGATCCGATAAATGATGATGTTGCAGATCCTAACTCTGGAATAATTGTTATGCGATTTGATCAACCTGCTGTCAATCATAATGCTGGATATATGACATTTGGGCCTGATGGTTATATGTATATCGGAACAGGCGATGGCGGAGCAGGGCCTCAACAACCAGCACCAGAACACAACGCCCAAATGAGAACTAGTCCATTAGGAAAAATTTTAAGAATAAATGTGGATATAGGTTCTGAAGCATATGGGAATTATGCTATACCATCTGATAATCCATTTAAAGATCATGCAGAGTTTAAAGAAGAAATTTTTGCATTTGGATTTAGAAATCCATTTGGAATGAGTGTAGACCACGTAACAGGAAAATGTTGGGTTGGTGATGTTGGCCAATATGAAATAGAAGAAATAAGTATTGCCAAAAATGGAGGCAATTATGGATGGAATCTTATGGAAGGTACCTTCTTATATGATGTTGAAAAAGCAATTGAGATTGCTACTCTCGCAGGTACAGATGTTGAGACATATTTGAATGGCTTAGAAAAACCTGTAGCAGAGTATCCACATTTTAATTCTCCTAGGGGAATTAATGGACTATCAATTATAGGTGGATTTGTTTATAGAGGATCAGTTTGTACAGAATTAATAGGAAAATATGTTTTTGCTGATTGGACTACTGATTGGTCCAATCCTGAAGGGAAAATATATTACTTAAAAGAGCCGATACCAGATATATATCAAATACATCAATTAAACCCATTAGCAATAGATTTTGGTGTACAGTTTGTTACGGGATTTGGCGAAGATGTACATAAAGAACTATATGTTATAACACGATTAACATATGATCCGACAGGCCCCGGAAAAATTTATAAACTTGTAGGACAAACAGTTGCATAAGGAAATAAAATGAGTACAGAAGTAAAATTTAGAAGAGGAAGTACTACCCAACATGCTACATTCACGGGAGCGTTTGGCGAGGTAACAGTAGATACTGATCTTAATACATTACGAATACATGATGGTTCCACTGTAGGTGGTCATAGAATACTATTACATAGCGAATTTGTTGCAACAGGAGCAGGTACTGTAACAGAAATAGATACAGGCACAGGGCTAACTGGCGGACCAATTACTTCATCAGGTACATTGGAATTAGATTCTGCTACACAAACAACCCTTACAAATTCACAAACCGCTTATAGTTGGGGCGACCATGCAACTTTTAGTTACCTAACTAATATACTCAGTCAAGATGTAGGTAATTTGGTAAACGTTAATGACACAGGAATAACAGATGGCCAAATACTTCAGTATCAATCTAATGTAAGTCAGTATTTACCTATAGATTTACCAACTGGAGGCGGAGGCGGAGGAGGTTCTGCAGATTTTACAGGACTTACAGATACTCCAAGTAACTATACAACTGAACAATTTAAAATTTTAAGAGTCAACACAAATGAAGATGGATTAGAATTTGTAGAAAATACAGGAGAATCAAACTTAGCATCTAATAGAGGTGCAGGTGAAGGTCTAGTATTTTATGCAAAAGATAATGCTACCGGCGATTTACAATTTAGAAGTATAAGAGCTGGTACAGGAATGTCTATATCACAAACATCTAATGAAATTACAATTGATGCTCCGAGTATAACTTATACTGCTGGAACAGGATTAGACGTAAACAATAATGAATTTTCTATTGAACCTGGTTATATAAAAACTTCGGGCGATTATACTATAGGTGGTGACATAACATTTTCAGGAAGCACAGTATTTCAACAACAACTAACATATGGAAGTCAAATTGTTATAGATCATCCAGCCGCTGTTGATAAAGAAATATTTTTTAGAGGTAAAATAATAGATGCTTCAAATGATTTTGTAGAAATGTCTAATGCTACTACATCAACTTCTCAATTATCGCCTTGTGTTAGAGGTGGTGTCGAATCTAGTACATCTATTGCTAGTATGAGTGTAATAGGTGAAGTCCCAACTGCAAAGGATACCGGAATTTATCCTATGATGGATTTTGTAGTTAAAAAAGGTGGTGATGTTACTGATTATTCTTATGGAGTAGAGGCGGCAATAACAGTAAGACCATTATTTGATTTTAAAAATTTTACTACCAGTGTATTAAAAATAAAACCAACAGGAACAGAAATAGCCGCAGGATTAACTGTTTTTGGTGGTACTTCAATTCCTTATAATTTAAAATTTAAAAATAGTTTTTCATTAAAAAGTGGATTAGAAAGTGCAATTGACGCTTCAACTTATCCTGGTTGTGTTGGTGTTGCAAGTAATGAGTTATATTTTTCAGCAACTAGTAATAGTGGAGAATGGTTAAGAGTAGCAAAATCAACAGAAGTTCCATCGGGTGTATTTTATAAAATTACAGCAGATGCTGGTGGATCTGCAGAAGCAACAAGTATTACCGATGAACTTACAATTGAAGGTGGTACTGGCATAGATACCTTAAGAGCAGGAAATATTATTACAATTACAAATACTGGCAGCGGTGGAGGTGGTGGAGGAACCACACAAGATTTATGGGCAACTATAAATGCTGATGCCGGAACGACAACGGCAAATAGTTCTACCGATATATTCACAGTTACCGGCGGAACTAATATTACAACTAGTATTACAGGAGACGAACTTCTAATTGATTCATCTTTTGCCGCAGATATATTTAAATCCGTTGCTGTTGCAAACGAACCTACTATTATAGCGGCAGGATTAACAGATACATTAACATTTATTGCAGGGTCAAATGTTACAATAGATACTGATGCTACTGCTCAAAGTATTACAATTAATTCAACTGCAACAGGCGGTGGAGGTGGCGGAACAACAACAACCGCATTTGGTACAATTAGTATATCGGGGCAGGCAGATGTAGTTGCAGATAATTCGGCTTCAGCTGGCGATACGTTAACATTAATTGCTGGTACTGGAATTGCTTTATCAACAGATAATTCGGCTGATAGTATTACAGTTACAAATTCTGCTCAAGCCACATCGGTATTTTCAACTATAGCAGTAGCAGGACAATTAGATGTTCAAGCAGATTCGGCTTCAGATACATTAACATTAGAAGCAGGTTCTAATATTACATTAACTACTGATTCAGTAGCAGATAAAGTAGTAATACATTCGGCCGCAGTAAGCCAAGACACATATAAAAATATTGCAGTATCGGGACAACTTACTCTTACTGCTAATCAATTTGATGATACCGTAACTTTTGTAGAAGGTACGGGCATGACTATTACTACAAGTTCTGCTAATGATACTGTTACCTTTGCGGCGGCGGCGGCGACATTTGAACCAAAAACCGTTGCGGCTAGAACATTTTTTGTTCAAACACCGTCATATCATTATGTAATATCAAATACAGATTTTGGGGTAGATGACATTGCGGTAACAGGTAATAATTTAGGTGGAGGTACCGCAGTAAGTCCTACAATATACGTTATTGGAGGGCATACATATGCATTTACATTAGATACACCAGGGCATGGTTTTATGATAAAAACAGCCGCTGGAGAAGGAATTACAGGACAGCAATCCGTGTTTAATACAGGATTACGACATCTTGATACTTTGGGTAATTGGACATACGGCAATACTGCTCAAGGAAAAATTTCGGGTACTTTATTTTGGACAGTACCGCAAGTAATAAGCGGAAATTATATATATCAATGTATCCTTCATGGAAACATGTTTGGTACAATAGTAGTTATAGATGTAACAACATTATAGGAAAATTTTTAAATGAGTAGAACGGTAGTAACAGGCAAAACATTTGACACAAACCCCGATATTTTAGGAAATGCAACATTTTCTGGAGTAGAAGGGTTAACTATACCTATTGGTTCGACTGCAGAACGCCCTATAACACCTTCCGAAGGTGTTATACGATATAATGAAACCACAGGTAAATTTGAAGGATATTCTAAAGATCCCAATGATAATACTCAAACACTTTGGGGATCTTTAGGCGGTGGAGCATTATTAGATTTAAGTGATATAGATGAATCAGGATTAGTAAATGGTAATTTACTTAAATGGGATAGTGTTTTAACTAAATTTGTTCCTACCGTCGGCGGAGCTATAGATAATATACTTGTTTCTGGACAGCCGAATTTAACAATACCAGCAACTGGCGATCTTGAATTCGTTTCTGGCGCAGGAATTCAATTAACAACTGATCCAAGCAATGGTAAACTTACCATTGCCTCTACTACCCAAGCAAATTTATCTGTAGATCTTTTTACAGGTGACGGCAGTACTAACGAATTTACATTAACAAGAGTTCCTCCATCACCTACAGATATACTTGTATTTGTTGATAGTTTATACCAAGCACCTTCATCATATACTATTGTAGGTACCAATCCTGCTAAATTAGTTTTTCCAGAAAATGTCCCAAATTTATTAGATATTACTGTTACATTTCTTAATTTAGATACTATACAAACAGTAGTTCAAGATGGAAGCATAACACCTGCAAAATTATCAGCAAGTACATATTACATAGATACATTTTATGGTGATGCAAGTACCAAAACATTTACTTTATCCCAATTAGCAAGTACACCAAATCAATTATTAGTAATAATAAATGGAGTACTTCAAGAACCAGGTGCAGATAATGCTTATTCGGTTACAGGAACACAAATTACATTCACAACTGCTCCTTCATATAATGCTCTTATCAAAGTGAGATTTTTGGGCGCAACATTTAACACGGCTAGTTCTATATCTCCAGATGCAGTTGGCATACCTGAAATGGATATAAGCGGATCAGGAACAACAGGGCAAGTATTAGGATTAGGATCATCGGGTGGTTTAATTTGGATATCACCTGCATCTGCAGATTTTATATATAACAACCAAACATTTACCAATGCTACTAGTATTGAATTTAATGTTGCATCTGGGTTTACTTTAACTGAAGGAAATCCTGGTGTATTAACAGTAGGATTTGGTGATTATCTCACTACAGTATCTGTTACCGGTCAACCTACTATTTCCATAGATTCAACACGAGAATTAGAATTTATTGCAGGTCCTGGGGTAGGCATAACAACCGACAATACTGTAGAGGATAAAAAAGTTACTTGGTCAGTTTCGGTAGGAGCAATTACTGAAGATATATTGCCTGCAACTACATCTACTTACGATTTAGGTTCTTCTAGTAACGTATGGGATACAGTACATACAAATACTGTAGATTTAGGAAATATAACATTATCAGAAATTATAGGCGCTTTATCAATTCCTCATAGTCTTAAATTTGGTGGATCATATCCAATTGTATTAACAGCAACAGCAAATGGTTTAGAATTAGAAAAATTAACTATCGGTACTCCTGCTCAAGTTTTAGCAGGTGAACATGTAACATTAACTGCTACTACTGGTAAGTTAAATTTACCTGCAGAGAATATAGGTTTACCAGAATTAGATGTAAGCAATAGTGGAACAGCAGGACAATATTTAAGTACAACAGGTAGCGCCTTACAATGGACATCAGGATTAACCGCAGTAACAGCAGGCACGGGATTGCTTCTTCAAGGCGGCGGGACTACTATAACATCTACAGGAACACTAATAGTAGACCCACAAATTTCCCAGGATGCTCTGCAAGGCGTTGTTGCATATGGTTGGGGGGATCATACTAGTATAGGATATTTAACAAATATTACATCCGAAAATTTAACCGATTTAACAGATGTTAACACAGGTACATTAGGCATAGTTCATGATGGTTGGGCATTAGTATGGGACCATTCTACTTCAAAATTTATAGTAGCAAATACGACAGGTAACTGGTTATCAGGTACTGTTTCTGGTTCAATTTATTATGGTGGCGGACGAGTAGGTATAGGTACAAGTACTCCAGTAGGATTGTTGCATATTAATCAACAGGAATCAAGTCCATCCGATCCGTTAATTATACAGGACGGAGCATACAGACCTTTATATATTCCTGCAGGAGGTATGTTAACTTCCCAAACAGGTATACATTTAGAAACAGATTATGCTAGTTTAAATCCACCTACTGCGCCTACTACAGGAGGAATACTTTATTTTAAAAATGGGTTGCTACATTTTGTTTCAAGTACTTCACCAGAACAAATAATAATTACAGGCGCAGAAACCGCATTACCGAATGTTACTTCAATTGGTACTACTGCATCACTTAAATTACCAACTGGTACAACTGCACAACGTGGCCCAACAATTCAAGGCGGTATTAGATACAGTACTGAATTATCTACATTTGAAGGATATGATGGCTCTAATTGGGGATCATTAGGCGGAATTATAGACGTCGACCAAGATACTTACATAACAGCAGAAGCAACCACTGATTCAGATGATTTAGATTTTTGGACCGCCGGTACTAAACGAATGACAATAGATCAAGCCGGTGTTGTTACAATTACTGGTACAGATGCTCTTGTTCTTCCTGCTGGTACAGATGCACAACGTGATACTGTTATACAAGGTGGAGTTAGATATAACACAGATAGACCCGGATTTGAAGGATATGATGGAACCGAATGGGGAGCAATAGGAGGCGGAGCCTCTTCAGAGCTAACAACTGAAACCACTAAGGAGCTAAAAGGATTATATGCTGAAAATATGCTTTTTTCAGATGGTTTTACTCTTGGAGGAGATCTTACATTAACTGATAATCTTTTCTTAGCAAAACTAGGTGATGACGGTACTGATATTACTCTTACAGATGATGGTAATTCTAGAACAATAACTGGTCAAGGAACGCTTGTGCCCGGAGCATTGTTTGATAGCTCATTTGCTATAGCCACTACCGCACAACCAAATATAACACAAATTGGAACTACTGCATCAATCAAAGTACCAACTGGTACAACTGCTCAAAGAGGAACCCCTTTAGCTGGCGGAATTCGATATAATACTACATTGGGTTCTTTTGAAGGTTATAGTGGATCAGCATGGGGATCATTAGGTGGACTTATTGATATCGACCAAGACACCTACATAACAGCAGAAGCAACTGCTGATTCAGACGACTTAGACTTTTGGACTGCTGGTACCAAACGAATGACAATAGATCAAACTGGTGCTGTCTCATTTACTGGGCTAGTTAATATTGGTGGAAATCTTTTAGCTGTTGGAACATTTACATCACGAGGAATTTATGACAATGCTCCTTCAAATGCACTTACTATTGATACTAATAAGTACGTAGGAATTGGGACTACTAGTCCATCTAATATACTTACTGTAACAAAAGAAGTCGCTAATGATTATCAAGTTAAATTTAGTAATGATAATGGTGCCGCTCAAGGGCTACAAGTTAGAATTAAAGGAAATGATACAGCAACCCTTCCTGCTTTTGATGTAGAAACATGGGATACAGGTACTACATATACTTCTAAATTTCGGGTTCAAAGGGATGGTAACGTAGGCATCGGCACTACAACTCCAGGTACTTACAAACTTTATGTAAATGGTGATATTTACTGTGATGATATTAGTACTTCTGATATAAAAATGTGCAACGATAGACCAAATCATCCTGGTAATGAAATCGATGGCACAAAAGGTTCGTGGACGTTTCAGGAAGGATCAGAAAATATGTACTTAATAAATAGGAAAAGCGGAAAACGTTACAAATTAAAGCTAGAAGAGGTCTAAATGGTTGACTTAGTAATTAGACCCACGGTTGGTGCCGGAAATAAAATAATAATACAAGACCAAGCAGGACAACCGGTCTTAACAACTGCTGATTCAGGAGGTACCCTTAATAATATCACAGGAACACTTTCCGAGATAACTCCAGGAACTAGTGGTAATCTTTTAACGAGCGACGGAACAAATTGGGCTTCGGCCGCCGCTCCTTTAAGTGTTGACACGTTGAGTTTCAGGAATAGATTAATCAATGGTGATATGCAAGTAGCTCAAAGAGGTCCATTATTTGATTCCTCTGATGGGAACAACGTTTCCGTAGACTATACATTTGAAAATGATAATGATATGTATACACTTGATATGTGGTATATTCTTTCAGATGGAGATAATGTTATTGATGTTATACAATCTTCCGAAGCACCAACAAATCAAAAATATTCTCTTGGAATGGATGTTGAGACAGCCCATAAAAAATTCGGAATTGCACAGATTATTGAGAATGCAGACAGCAGATGTGTGGGTTTGATTGGTAATACTGTAACTTTTTCCTTTAAAGCAAAAGTTTCTGCAACCACAAAACTAGATAACGTAAAAGCGGCTATTATTTCATGGTCAGGAACAGCAGATTCTGTTACGTCGGATGTTATTTCTGCATGGGGAGCAGAAGATACAAATCCTACTTTAATCGCAAATGCGACTTTTGAAAATACTCCAGCTAATTTAAATCTCACAACTTCGTGGGCTACTTACTCAGTTTCCGGAGCCATTGATACAGCAAGCACAAGTAATATAATTGTTTTAATCTGGTCAGATGTTACTGATACAACTACAGGTGATTTTATCTATGTTACAGACTGTCAGCTTGAGGCAGGTGCTAGTGCAACTTCATATGAAAGAAAGAGTTATGCAGATGTGTTACAATCGTGTTGCAGATATTTTCAAGCAATAGTTGGAAGAGGTTGGATAACTGGAGGGGCGAGCAATCGAAACAAGGAACCTATTTGTACTCTTTCCTTCAGATCAAATGGATGGATAGCCGATGGATATGTTAGGTATTTGCAAACAATGAGAGCTACACCTTCTATAAAACAGCACCTGGGAGGAAATACAATGTTACAATTGAATGCTTCGGGTGGTGCCGATGAATTTGAAGATTTGAAAATGAATTATACTGGAGGTGTAGACGGTTGTTGGGTTTATTGTAATGTATGGATAACTGGTACTTCTGGACATTCAGGACCAGTTACATCAAATGATTCGTCTGCTTTTTTTGGTTTCACTGCTGAGTTATAATCGGAGATATAAAATGACAATAAGTTATCAATTAAGTACAGACCCTGCCGATGAAAGTCAAATTAATCATATTGTTAAAAAAGATTCAAGAAAGGGTGGGCCTGTATTACAAATTCCATTAGCTGAAGCCAATGTAGATTACCAAGAATACCTTGCATGGGTTGCGGATGGAAATACTGCCGAAGCGGCAGATAGGTATGACTCTGAAGGAAATAAATTGTGATTGAAGTTGGAAAACAAAACCATAAATATATAAACAAGAAAAAAGAAGAACAAAAATGCCAGATTTAATAATTAAACCTTCTGCAGGAGCAGGAAATAAAGTAATTCTCAAAGATCAGGCAGGCGGAACAGTTTTAAGCACGACAGATAGTGGCGCAACTATAGAAAATGTTACTTTTCCTACAATTACAACAGATACAATAAAACTCACACCCGGCTCTGCTCCTAGTACACCAGTAGAAGGACAGCTTTATTTTAATAATGCTAATAAAATTCTTTTTGTCTACAATGGCTCTAGTTGGCAGAATTTGACTATTCCGGCAACCGGAGGAATAGTTACAACTTATTCTGGCTATATATCTCACACCTTTTTAACTTCAGATATATTCACACCTTTAGTTCCGCTCACAGTTGATTATCTAGTAGTTGCTGGTGGAGGTGGTGCATCATCTAACTATACTTCGGGTGCTGGCGGTGCAGGCGGACTTCTAATTTCAACTGGTGTTGCGGTGACTGCTCAAAACTATACTGTTACAGTTGGTGGAGGTGGGGCAGGCCATCAGTCGGGTAGTCCGGGAGTTAATGGTAGTGGTTCTACTTTTTTGACAACTGTAACTGCTGGTGGTGGAGGTGGTGCTGGTGATGCTGGTGCTGGAGTAGCTGGAGGTTCGGGCGGCGGAGGGAGCATTCCAAGTGGTGCTGGTGGAGCAGGAAATACACCTAGTACTTCCCCAGCTCAAGGATTTGCTGGTGGTGCAGGTTCCAATACCAGCGGCGGTCAAAATAATTCTAGAACTGGCGGAGGTGGAGGTGCTGGCGGTGCTGGACAAGCCGGAAACGGTAATAGCGATGGTGATGGCGGTGCTGGAATTACGAATGATTATAGATCAGGATTCTCCGCATCATACGCTGGAGGAGGAGGAGGTACTTCTTATACTGGTGGTGAAGGAACTGCTAGTCACGGAGGGGGAGCAGGTGCAGATCCAGGCGGATCAACTCAAGGTATTTCTGGAACTGTTAATACAGGTGGTGGTGCCGGTGCCGGGGGAGACAGTAATCAAGATGGCGGAAGTGGCGGCTCCGGAATTGTAATAATAAGGTATGCAATATGAGTCATTTCGCTAAACTAAATAACAACATTGTTACAGAAGTAATCGTAGCAGAACAGGATTTTATTAATTCTGGTGCAGTTGGAGACTCTTTCTTATGGGTTCAGACTTCTTACAACAATAACTTTCGTAAACAGTATGCTGGAATTGGATACACATACGACAAAGTAAACGATGTATTTATTCTACCACAACCATTTGCGAGTTGGACACTAGATGCCTCATTCGATTGGCAACCACCTACAGCAAAACCTGATGATGATAAAATGTATGCATGGAATGAAGATACACAAGCATGGAATGAGACAGAAAAATAGATACATAAATATATAAACAGGAAAAAAAAGAACAAAAATGTCAGATTTAATAATTAAACCTTCTCCCGGAGCAGGAAATAAATTAATTATCCAAGATCAGGCTGGTACTGCAATAATAACTACTACTGATGCTGGTGCTGATATAACAAATACTTCTGTTTCTGTTGCTGGAACAGGTTTAGCAGGTGATAGTTTAGGAGTAACAGCCGCAAACGATACAGCCGCAACCCTTTTTATTAAAGCAGA
>CETJ01000340.1_pt1 | contig 11853 bp, 13 predicted proteins | sample 531341 | NCBI WGS metagenome assembly CETJ01 (sample SAMEA2622677, study PRJEB7988) | marine metagenome | isolation source: saline water (ENVO:00002010), including | reverse complement strand
ATTCCGTTGGATGTCTAATGATGAATGGGATGCTTCTGTTCCGCAAAAAACTTATTTCTTTTTAGCCGGTCTTCCGCGAGCAGGAGGAACATTACTTGGTGCAATATTACATCAAAATCCAGATATATATGTAGGACCAACATCACCTATACTTGAATTTTTAGTATCCTTTGACAATATATTTAAATTCAATAGTATGTATCATGCTTTTCCTAAGGATGATTTTCGAATCAGGACATTATCTAGGATTTGTGATGATTGGTATTCTGATATTGATAGTCCTATTGTTATAGATAAAAGCAGAGGATGGCCTCGTGCTATACCTTATGCGGAATTACTTTCAGGTAATATAAAAATTATTTGTCCTGTTCGTTCTATTTTAGAAATTTTATCCTCCTGGATTCTTTTAAACAGAAAATCCCCTAATTCATTTATTGATAAAAGTTTAAAAAAACTAAATTTAGAACTTACTGATGATAATCGTTGTGAGTTTCTTATGCAAGAAGAAAAAGGAAACGTTGAACAGTCTTTATATTCTTTAAAAGAAGGATTTAAAATCCAAAATCAAGGACTGTCTAACCATACAAATTTTTTACATTTTGTTGAATATAATGATTTAATTAATAATACTGAAAATACGATAAACGGAATTTATAATTTTCTAGAACTTCCTACTTATAAACATCAATATGATAATATAGAAAATACACTTCAAGAAGATATTATGGCATATGGAATGCCCGAAATGCATGACGTGAAGCCAACCATAATAAGAAATAATAATAACCCAGAAGAAGTTTTAAGTAAAAAAATTATAGAAAAATATAGCGGGTTAGAGTTTTGGCGCCGATAAATAGAAAGAGTGGGAAACGTTATAAAATAATGTTGGAGAAAGTATAATGGCAATAACATTTAGAGGATTAGGATCTGCCCCTGCGTCGGCTACAGGTAAAATGTATCATGACACCACACAAAATAAATTGATGCTGTATTCGGATGGTGCTTGGGGAGGATTAGGCGGATTTGAAGGTGAGAGCGAAGGATTTCAAAAATGGCAAACGAGAGTTGTTTATATTAAAGGATATATGATGGGCGGATATAGAAACAGTAGCCCATGGAAAAATGTTAATAGAACTGTTCATTCAACCGATGTAACTACAAACTTAGGCGATATAATGGATGTAGCAGGTGGATATTGTACAGGTGGATTTAGTGATACCAGAGGATACATGTATGGATCTACAAATTCTTTTCCTGGTACAACTTCTCATGTATCTGCTATGACTATGGCTACAGAAACTGGTGCTAGTATGTCGGGATCTATGACAGATGCAAAAGATGACTTAGGACAATTTCAACATCATAATAATACAAAAGGATGGTGTTATGGAGGAGCCGCAGATGATATTTGTAGTCATACATTTTCTACAGATTCATTTTCACATATAGGTAATTATAATAGTGAAAATCATCATGCATCTAATTGCTATGGAGACGGCAATTCTGGTTATATGCCTAAAGGTTCGTATAAGATGCAAATGGAATCCGAAACCGTTGGAACAATGGTTAATGTAGTTGGAGCCCAAACTCATTCCAAGTCTTTGCCTACCAAGCATTATAGATTTTATGTTGAAAATAACGGTAACAGTACAACTTCCAATGAAGTTTACCGCTACAATGTAGTTGTTGATACTAATGCAGTGAGTTCAAATTTTAAACCATGGACGGCAGGCGAAACAAATTATGAACAAAGCCAACATCATGGTTATGGATTAGGACATTGTGGCATCGGATGTCAGTCAAATCATTCATTTAAAACATTTTATTTTACAGATGCACATGTTGCTGGCGGTACAACTATGGAACCAAAAGGACATGATGGTGCTTCATCGGGCGGAAATGCTTCTACTGACACCTAGGATTTAATTATGTATATTTTATATAAAGAACCAGGCACATTTTTAGCAACGATAAAACCATTATATTCTAATGGCGGCCGACATATTTGTGAAATTGAAGATGATACATTTAATTATATTAAAGGAAATGTAAAAGTATTAGAAGATAGAATGGTATGGAAAGGTGGCGCAAATTATGGCAAATTAAAAATTAAATATTGGACCAATGGAAAAGATAAAAACGATTTAGATTATAGAACTTCTTCAGTGGGTAATGATATAGATTTAACAACTAAAGTATATAGAGATTATACTGAAGAAGAATTTAATGCAACATTAGGGTTACAAAAAATTGTATTAACAGCAAATGTAGAAGATATTTTTGATGGTAGATTTAAAGCATTACAAAAAAATAAACCCGAAATGGAAACAATGATGTGGCCAGCTCAATCTAAAGAGGCCAATGCTTATAAAGCAGATAATACAATAGATACCCCTGTTCTTTCAAAGTTAGCAGAAACAAGAGGTATAACAGTATCTGAATTAGCAGATAAAATAATAATAAAAGAAACTGAATATAATATTGCAGTAGCAGAATTATTAGGCCAACAACAAAAACTTATAGATGAAATTAAAGCATGTACTCAAATTTATGAGTTAATAAAATGGAATGAAGATAATTTTGGTATCCAAGCCCCAGTTCAAAGTATTAGTGAATGGTATCCAGAATTAGTCGACGAAAATGGTCTTCGTAAAGTATCTGTAGATCATAGCATAAAATTTTAAAAACAACCTAAATGACAATTAATAATATTATTATAGTAGGCGGAGGTTCCTCTGGTTGGTTAACAGCCGCATATCTATCAAATAATTTACCCCACCAAGTTAAAATAGCATTAATAGAATCATCTGAAATACCAACAATTGGAGTAGGTGAAGGTACACAGCCTTTTACTATGCCCTTTTTACAAGACTGTGGATTGGAACCAGCAGATTGGATGAAAAAAACAGATGCCACCTATAAGTATGGAGTTGAGCTTATAGGATGGAGCGATGATCCAGTATTCATAGATAATGATACCCAAGAAATGGCAGTATTGGGTCCTAATATTATGTTTCATAATTATTGGTTGTCGAAAAAGTGTGGAGCTAAAGAATATATTAATTCTATGCCTGCATATATTTTAGCAAAGCATAATAAAGCACCAAAAGCAAATCATCCAGATTTAGATTATACACCGGGTTACACCGAACAATCGTGTGATGCGGTTCATTTTAATGCCCATGATATTATTAGTACACTCAAAGCTCACTGCAAAGATAGAATAACTTATATAGATGATTTAATTGTAGAAGTAATAACAGATGAACAAGGTGTAACAGGATTAAAAACAAAAAACAACGGCATATTAACAGCAGATTTATATATTGATTGTTCGGGATTTGACTCATTACTCTTAGAAAAATCATTAGGTGTTAAATTTATTCCTGTAAATGATGTATTGCTATGTAATAGGGCTGTTGCTATTCCAAAACAATATACTAATAAAAAAGAAGAAATGCATCCCTATACTAAAGCAATAGCAATGGATGCAGGATGGCGCTGGACTATACCTACCTATTCTCGCATTGGTAATGGATATGTTTATTGTGATGATTTTATTTCATCTGAAAAAGCAGAAGAAGCATTAAGAAAAAGCATTAACGAATGGAGTGCTCCTGCTAATCATATTAAAATGAAAACAGGTATTCATGAACACATAGCATATAAAAATGTATATGCTATTGGATTATCAGCCGCATTTGCTGAACCACTAGAAGCTACCGGTATAACATTTACAACTAAGGCTATTTCAAATCTTGTTCAAGTGCTTAATAATTCTAATGGCCAATGGAATGATGATATAAGAAATTTTCTAACAAACAAATATCAGGTAATGGTTAATGAAATTGTTAATTTTTTATTTTTACATTATAAACTTGCACCTAAAGATGATACACCATTTTGGAAAGCAACGAAAGATATACCTTATTCTAGCGGTTGTCTTCCTGGTGTTGGAATAAAAAACGTATTAGATAAATTTGTTCCAAATCCTCCTAATACACTAATAGAGAATGGATACTTTGAAATGTTTCATGTTGGACAATGGTTTTCTTTATTATATGGGTATGATGTGTACAATAAATACGTATATAATATAGATAAACATATTGTAAATTATGGTGATTGGGTTAACACAATGTATAAAGATAGGACAAAGTATGCTCTTAATTTTTTCCCCAATCAATATGAATATTTAAAGGAATTATATGGATGAATTTGATCAAAAACTCGTAGACTATGCATTGGATACCCCCGAATCTTATTCTGCATATCAAATGCAGAATTTTGTAATTAATACTCAAGTAGGTGATTTTAAGCAATTAAAACAATTTTTCTTAGAAATCAATACTAGAGAACAAGCACGAATGATGTTAGAACTTGGAATTGCAACAAACGAAGCAGATATAGAAAATAAAGAGGAAACATTAAAAACCGATGAACTTACAAAATATGCAAGAAAAATATTAGAATTAGAACTTCGGAGAGATATATACGATCTTCGAGTTAATACAAAAAAATTTAAACAAGCAACATTAGAATTACAAGTATTAATAGATTCAGTTAAAGAAAGATTTGGAACTATGGAAAATGTTCAACAATATCTTGAAACAAATAATGAAGAAAAAGAAAGACATTATTGGGTTTCTCGAATGTCACGACAAGCCGGAATAGATATAGTAACTGAAGGAAATATAAACAAAGGGAATATGGATGCAATTATCGGAATGCCAGAAGAAGATCAAGTAATAGCATTAACATCTGCTCTTCAATTTAGTGGTAAAGTTAATAATGCAATGAAAAAAATACAAAATTATGTTAACGAGAATAAAGACCAATTAATAGATAACCAACAAGGGTTAACTCACTCTATAGATGTATGTCAATTACTTTTAGAAACCGAAACTGAACAAGATAATCAACCTGCCGATCAATCCAAGGTTGATGGTACATCAATTTAATTATTAACATGATGCATAAAATAGTTAATATATTTCCAACTCCAATATATATCGCAAAAAGGGAAATAGAAGCAACTACTTCTGAACTGGAAGATATTAAAAGTATTATTGAAAAGGCAAGTGAAAAAGAGACAGAAAGTTTCTCTACAGGATACATAATCTCATCCCGTAAAAATACTCATCTTTTTGATACAAAATTAAATAGTCTTAAAGCATTCTGTGAACAGCATATTAACACTTATGTTAACGAAATTATAAGCCCTAAAAATACAGAGCTAGACTTTTATATAACACAATCATGGTTAAACATAGTCCATCCAGGCGAAAGTCACCCGATCCATTGCCACACAAATAGTATTATAAGTGGTATATTTTATGTATTGACTGTAGAAGGTGATGCAATTCAGTTTTATGATCCCGGCTCACTCATGAAAAATAGAACAGAAATTGAAATGTTAGAAGCCACTATTTGGAATGCCCCTGTCCAGAATTTAGATATTCATAAGAATGAACTTATTTTATTTCCATCGTGGTTAGGACATGGTGTAACACGAAACGCAAGCACAACTACCAATAGAATTTCTATTGCTTTTAATGTTTTTATAAAAGGGTCTATTGGCGAAGAAACTAGGATGACAGAATTGGTTTTATAATATGAAAGAAGAATATCAAGATTTTATAGGAATATTTGATGATAGTGTTCCGTTAGAAGTATGTAATGAGTTCGTGAAGAACTATCAAATAGCCAAGGAGAACAGAACATTTATAGACCTCTCTAAGGAAAGTAAAATTGGTTGGGTTGAACCACAATATACGTTTATTAAACGAGACGAAATTGCAATTGTAACTCCGGTAGTATCTTCTCAATTGCCATTTCCAGATGTTAAGGGATATTTTGAATTTTTACGTAAATGTTATGTCTGTTATAAAGAAAGATATAGTATAGAGTTTAACGGGCCAATTTTTAATGATATTTTTAAGATTCATAAGGTTAGAAAATCTGAAGGATTTCATCAATGGCATCATGAAAGAGCAAAACCTGAACACGTAGAACGACTAATGGCATATATGACCTACCTCGAAGTTCCACCCAAAGGGGGCGAGACTGAATTTCTTCATCAATCGCTAAGAGTAGATCCAGTTGTTGGAAGAACTCTTATATGGCCTGCTGGCTTCACTCATATGCATAGAGGTAACCCACCTTTAGAAGGAGAGAAAATGTATATTACTGGTTGGTTCACATCTCCGAGAGTAGACTTATCATGACGAGGATAATAAAATGAACAAAATATTCAGTATACCGCTCAATCCAAAATTGACGGCGAATCAATTTGATAATTTTACTGAATTTCTTAAAACATACAAAGATTACATATACGACATATATTTTACTTGTCGCATGCCTCCTTTTATGCAAGATGCTATGGGAGATGTATTTCAATCTAACGACGACCACACTACAATAATAGATCAAGCACTTCATTTATCAAAAGAAACAGGCATTTCATTATCTGCAACGTTTAATAATACATTAGTTAGACCTACTCAACAAAATTTAGATTTATGGATTAATAATTTTAAACAATTATATGAAACTGGTGTAATTTCAAGTGCTACTATACCACATACACATTGGGTGGCCACTAAGTTAATTCAACATGAGTTTCCTGATTTAGAAATTAAGAATACAATATTACGAAATGTAACAGAACCTCGAGAAGTTGTTAAATTAGGAGAAGCCGGATTTCATTACGTTAATATAGATCGAGATTTAATGCGAGATCGTGATAGATTAATAGCAATAAAACGGGCAAAAGAATTTGTTGGTGTTAAGATATCGTTGCTTGCAAATGAAGGATGCCTAGGTAATTGTCCTATGATGGACGAACATTATGAATTTAATAATTCTCGTAGTAGTGGTCCTCAATATTTTAATGATCCTATATCAAGGACATCCTGTCCTAAATGGGATTATGAAGATCCATCTACCCCTCTTAAAACAGCAGATTTCCCTCCATGGAGAGAAGATTGGGATGAATTATTAGAATATATTGATGTTATTAAAATGCATGGAAGAGAAGCACCAGATAGATTAAATGAAACTATGCATATAATAAAAAATTATGCAGAAGATAAAGAAATATTATTTGATACATTTAATGAATATATAGAAGATACAAATTTAGTAGATGCTCCGATTAATGTGTGGCGTAAAAAAATAAAAACATGTAAATTTGAATGTTGGGATTGTGGTTATTGTGATAAAGTATATAATAAAAAATCCGGAATGGAATATGATCCAAAAATAACATTAGTAACTAGGGAATTAATTAACTCCGTATCCAAAAATATAGATATTAATATACCTGGATTAACTGCCCAACGTGTTTTAAATTTAATAAATGCTTTAGCAAAAGAATCCAATCATTATTTAGAAATAGGATCTTTTCATGGTGCTACCACCTCCGCGGCACTTTTAAATAATGATATTAACGTTTCATGTGTCGATAATTGGGTAACATCTCCCCAAGCACAACGTGATGATATAATACTACCCGAAAATTCTAAAGAAGCATTTACTAAAAATATTAAAGCAATAAAAGGTGACAATTCTGTTACAATTTTTGATTGTGATTTATTTGAAGCAAATACAGATACTATTAATGATGTAGATTTATTTTATTATGATGGACCCCATGATCCTGAAACAACAAAAAACGCATTAGTATATTATAGTAAAACTTTTGCTAATACGTGTATTTGTATATTTGATGATGCTAATTGGGAAGGAGTTGTACATGGGGCCAATGAAGGAATACAACAAGCAGGGTTAAAGGTATTATATAATAAAAAAATATTAAATGATGTTGAAGATAAAAATAGTTGGTGGAATGGTTTATATATAACAATATTAAGTAAATGATTAATATAATTTTTAATAACCAATGGTACCTATTGTATCTTGCAGGCATTATGATTGCATCTGCATATGTGCAACGCAATGGTCTTATCTATCCTTTATTAAACAAATTAACAGTATTTGTGCCGTCTAAGCGATTGTTTGTTGTTGCAACAAGTGCTATCGCTGGTATACTGCCTATTGCAGGTCGGGTTTCTATTTCTGCTGGTATCTTAGATACTATTGCGCCTAAAGGTGAAAGGCGAAAACATTATGGCATATTAGATTATCTAAGCACACATCATTATTATCTTTGGTCTCCAATTGAAAAATCTGTTATTATTCCTATGGCAGTTTTAGGTTTATCGTATGCAGAATTTATGCAGTTAATGTGGCCTTTAACTATAATTGCTATTGTTATACCATTTGTTTTAATATTTGTATTACTTGAAGAAGATGACGTAATTGTACAAACACAGAAACAGGAACGTACAAAAGTAGAATGGATAAATTGGCAGTTACTTATAGCAATCGCCGTAATCATTATACTAGGTAATATTGCTCGAGATCATACAGACAAAATAAGAGGCTATTTGGTATTTAATGAATGGTCAATTATTTCAGGGGCCTGGATAGGATTTGCCGCTAGTTTTTTATTAGGTTCTTCTAGTCGATTTGCGGCATTTACTGCAATTCTTGCAAGTATATTTGGTGTCGAATACCTTCCGTTATTTTTCGCTGTAGATTATACTGGTTATATGTTAAGTCCTACTCATAAATGTTTTGCAATAGGAAAAATGTATTTTAATACTTCACTTGTAACATATTACACACATATAATTCTTCTTTGTTCTTTTATTATGGCTACAGCATTTATTTTAGTTACCTTCCGATAAATATTTTAAAGGAAAAAAATGGCAACAAAATTTGTAATTGGTTCTACAAGAGTTTTTGATGAGGATGTGGTTGGACAGACCGCACAAGGATTGGGGACAAGCGATGATCCCGAATTCCATGACTTAACTTGTAATGATATAAACTGTAACGATATTAGTACTGCTGACTTAATTATGTCTAATGATAAACCCAATCGAGAAGGGAATGATGTAGACGGGACTAAAGGCTCTTGGGTAATACAAGAGGGCGAAAACGATATATTTGTAATTAATAAGAAAACTGGAAAACAATATAAATTAACATTAACTGACGTTTAATTCTACGCCCACCTTATAAAATTTAAAAACATTTTATGCATAAAACTTATTTTTTCTTGTCTGGTCTTCCACGAGCGGGAGGATCTTTGCTTGGAGCTATATTAGATCAAAATCCAGATATCTATGTGGGGCCAACATCACCTGTACTTACTTTCTGTGCAAACACAGATCTGCTTTTTCAAAGTCTTATATATCGTAGTTTTCCTAAAGAAGACTTTAAATTTAGAATGTTATCAAGAATTTGTGATGATTGGTATTCCGATATTGATAGTCCTATTGTTATAGATAAAAGTAGAGGGTGGTCTGGGTGTCCACGTTTTGCAGGACTATTTACAAACAATGTAAAAATTATTTGTACTGTTCGTTCTATTTTAGAAATTCTATCATCGTGGATTCTTTTGATCCGAAAATCACCCGATTCATTTATTGATAGAGATTTAAAAAAACTGCCAATTTCAGCTCTTACTGATGATAATCGTTGTGATTACCTTATGGAAAAAGAACACGGAACTATTGATCAGTCTCTATCTTCTTTAAAGGAAGGATTTAAAATCCAAAATTTTAACCACACAAACTTTTTACATCTTGTTGAATATGATGATTTAATTAATGATACCGAAAATATAATAAATGGAATTTATAATTTTCTTGAACTTCCTATTTATAAACATCAATATGATAATATTAAAAATATAACCAGAGAAAATGATATGTTACTTGGAATGCCTGAAATGCATGATGTAAGATCAACTATATCTAGAAGTAATAATAATCCATTAGAAATCTTAAGTGATAATATTATAAAAAAATATAGCGGTTTAGAATTTTGGCGGGAAAAATAAGAAGTTTAATCGTTTATCGGAGTTAAGCCCATACCATCATCGTCATTTTTTATTAACCAACTTGTAAGTGCTTGTATTGGATTTTTATTGTGATATTTTTCCCTCCAATATTTAACAAGTTTTTCATTACCTTTTGCGGTACGTAAAGTATTTGTACATACCAAATTATTTTCTGCTAATATTTGATTTTTATTAAATAATTTTGTGTTTTGCTCTGTGCTAATTTTTACTGCTAATTCTAATTCTTTATTCTTTTCTTTATCTTTATGAAATATTTCTTTTAACTGTTTATTTTCTGTAATAAGTTCTTTATTGTCTGCCGACAATTTAACAACTTGTTCTCGCAAAAAGGTTAATTGCCCAAGTTGTTTTTGTACTGTTTTAAGTTCTTCAATTGTTTGTTCTATTATTTCAGATTGCTCATTATTAAGTAAGTTAAGTTTGGCAATTTTTCGTAGATCATTTTCTTTTTGCCATGCTTTAACTCGGGCAACTTCAATTTTAGGTACACTAGCAAACACATACATTTTATAGAATTTGCCTCTAGTACCGCTATATACTTCTATGTATTTTCTAACAATTCTAAATTGCCCTACTTGTGCTTCGGAGTTTATTTCTAATTGTGTTTCTATTTTGGTTGTTGCTGACAATACATTTGCGGTACTTCCATGTACTTGTGAAATATATTTCTCATGCAACTTAGTATGCAAACCACAATAATCTAAAAATTTAGCCAAGGCGTCATATTTGGCATCTTTGAGTGCCTTGCGCTCTTCTGCATATTTTGTGGAAATACCTGTGAAAAATAGGTGAGTTGAATCCTCTAATTCATATTCTTCAACCCAATTAGGTTTAGAATCTTCGGATATTAAAACAGGTTGCTTATGCGCCACTCCGGCGCAACCTACTAGGGTGGCCCCTAGTAGGATTGTGATTAGCCTTCTCATTGCACAAAGCCATCTTTGGCAAGTTCTTTCCAAAAATCACGAGCATTTTTCCATTGTGCTTTGGCCGCTTCGGTATTAGCGAGGTCCATTGCCGTTTGGGCATCTTTGGCATTGGCCGTTGCATTTGCGTGTAATGCCGTTTTAAGATCAGTTTTACTGATGCCTGTAAGTACAAAATATTTGTAGCCAGGAACACCTGCGGCATCTGCCTCACGCTCAAAATACATCTCTTCAACTCGCAAATAATTTGCGGTAGATGCACTCATAATTTTTTCAAAATTACGTTCGCTAACAGTAGGCATAATTACAAAACTATCCATGCCATATGTAACACTAGCCCGTTCAAATTTGTTCTTATTAAGAACACGAACGTATTCTGACATTTCCCGGATTGCATCCCGCTTTGCATCCCTACGGGCGTTTTTTTCTGTACCGTACAAAGCACTTGTACCTACAAAATAAAGTTGATCGCCTTCCGGTGCAGGCGGTACCATAACCCATTCAGGTCGATCACCGACACTATTAAGGGCCTCTTTGACCAGTTCTTGTTTGCTGGAACAGCCAACAGCAATAAGTGCTACGAGCACCAAATAAAAATACCTCATTTTTCTCCTATTCGATTAAGGATGAAAATACATCTTTTGTGTTTACCTACTTTAAATTCAGAAAACCCAAAAGGGACAGGACGATCCCATCCGTTCTTCCTAGCCTGAGAAACACTAGGAAACGCACCTGCCCAACACATAATATGTGCCAAGCAATGTGTATCGTTAAACTTCTGTTGTGGTTCCATATCAAATAAACCGATATCTATTGGAGCCACATCTTCATGTACAAAATCCCATTCATTATCGTTCATTTAGAACTCCAATAAAGTTTAACTATACAACTATTATACTATCTTTAACAAAAAAGTCAACCAAAAAGAGTAATTAATGCAATGAAATTCATTATTACAAACCAAGTTGTTAGAATAATTGCAAATGCGGC
>CETJ01018098.1_pt1 | contig 11885 bp, 8 predicted proteins | sample 531341 | NCBI WGS metagenome assembly CETJ01 (sample SAMEA2622677, study PRJEB7988) | marine metagenome | isolation source: saline water (ENVO:00002010), including | reverse complement strand
ACGTACAATACTCCAGTCAATCCAGAGCCAATTTGAGATGCCAGCCTGATTCTTTGAGATTCTCCTCCTGACAGACTACCTGAGGATCTAGACAAAGTTAAATACTCAAGACCTACATTATTAAGAAAGAGAATTCGCTCATTTAACTCTTTCAGAATTCTATAGGCAATTTCCTTTTCTTTTTTTGTTAATTTCTTTTCAAGATTATTGAACCATTTAACTAAAACTTTAATAGATTTGTCACATACTTCCCCGATATGAAGTCCATCTATTTTTACAGCCATTGCCTCTTCTTTTAATCTAAAACCTGAACATTTTGAGCAACTGATTTCACGCTGATAACGCTCAATACGTCCTCTCATCCAGTCACTGTCAGTCTCAAGATAACGTCTTTCTAAATTATTGATGACACCTTCAAAGGGTCTTTCATATTCGTAACCATCGTCATATTCAAATGTAAGTTCTTCATCACCTGTACCATATAAAACAATATCTTGTATTTTTTTACTTAGTGTGTTCCATGGTTTGTCGAGAGAAAAACGATATTTTTTAGCTACAGTAGTTAAAATATTTTTAAAATATCCATAACGTGAAACTGGCCATGGTGCGAGAGCATCTTCATTAATACTTAACTTTTTATTTGGAACGACTAGATCTGGATCAATAGATAAATCAGTACCAATACCATCACATTCAGGACACGCACCGTAAGGGTTATTGAATGAAAATAATCTTGGTTCTATTTCTTCAATTGTAAAGCCAGATACAGGACACGCAAACTTTGAGGAGAAAAGTTCTTGCTTAGGTTTAGATCCATTTTGCTGATGATCTTCAACTATAACCAGACCGTCTGCCAAGTTCAAAGCAGTTTCAACACTATCAGCTAATCTATTGCCAATACTTTCATCAAGAGAAATTCTATCAACAACAACCTCAATATCATGCTTTTTCTTTTTATCTATTGATGGCAAATCATCAAATTCATATTGCACACCATCTATTTTTACTCTTTGAAACCCTTTTTTTTGTAATTCTAAAAGTTCTTTTTTATATTCACCCTTTCGACCTCGTATTATTGGAGCTAAAATCAAAAATTTAGATCCATGTTTTCTCTCATTGATACGGTCAACAATTTGACTGATTGTTTGACTTTTAATTGGTAACCCTGTAGCTGGAGAATAAGGTATGCCTATACGCGCAAAGAGAAGTCTTAAGTAATCATAGACTTCGGTAACTGTTCCAACAGTTGATCTAGGATTTTTAGAAGTAGTTTTCTGCTCGATTGATATTGCAGGACTGAGTCCCTCGATTAAATCAACATCAGGCTTCTGCATCATTTGTAAAAATTGTCTAGCATATGCCGACAGACTCTCAACATATCGTCTCTGTCCTTCAGCATAGATTGTATCAAATGCTAATGATGATTTTCCAGAACCTGATAACCCGGTTATTATAGTCAGTTTTTCTCTTGGGATTTTTACATTGATATTTTGTAAATTGTGTTCCCTTGCGCCTTGAACAGAAATAGTCTTACTCATAGACATATAACATAATCTTGTAATTAAGATGGTAAAGATAACTTGTGAATAAAGTAAATACTTGCTTTTTTTTATATACACCAAACTATTATGTAGTTAAGTTAAATGTATGGCTGGTAGTTTGAATAAAGTAATGCTTATTGGAAATCTTGGTGCTGACCCAGTAATTCGTCAAACACAAGACGGCAAAAGGTTAGCTCAACTTAGTCTAGCCACTTCAGAAAGCTGGAAAGACAAGGCAACGGGAGAAAAAAAAGAGAAAACTAGCTGGCACAGAATAGTTATATTTAACGATGGTTTAGCGGGCGTTGTTGAGAATTACGTTAAAAAAGGCTCAAAGATATTTGTTGAGGGTCAACTTCAAACTAGAAAATTTACTGATCAAGATGGGAATGAGAAATATACCACGGAAGTTGTATTAGGTAATTACAATGGCACTCTCACAATGCTCGACAGCCGTGGTGGAAATACCGAAAGTATGGGTGCGATTGATAGTGACGTAAATCAAGATATGGCCAGTTCGCAACCCCCTGCTGATCTTGATATAGACGACGAAATTCCTTTCTAAATAGACATTTTTGCATCGAAAAATCCTCATTTTTCTGGTATATTTAGTTATATTTTAAACTTAAATTAAATCAAATTTTTCCCAATTTTCTGGGAAAAATTAAACCCTTTTAGGTAATACTTTTGACTGATTCCAAGGATAAAAAAGATATCGAAAATACAGGAACGAAACGACCAATTATTCCTATTTTAATTGATACAGAAATGCAGAATTCATATCTGGATTACGCAATGAGCGTGATTGTCAGCCGAGCCTTACCTGACGTAAGAGATGGATTGAAACCTGTTCATAGAAGAATTTTGTATGCAATGTATGAGTCAGGTTATGAATGGAATAAGCAACATCGCAAAAGTGCAAGAGTTGTTGGTGATGTAATAGGTAAATATCACCCGCATGGAGATCAGGCTGTATATGATGCGCTTGTACGACTAGCTCAAGACTTTTCAATGAGATTACCACTTTTAGACGGACAGGGTAACTTTGGATCAATGGATGGCGATAGGGCTGCTGCCATGAGATATACAGAAGTAAGAATGGCAAAAATTGCAAATTTTCTAACTGAAGACATTGAAAAAAATACCGTAGATTTCAGACCCAACTATGATGAAACAGAGCACGAACCTACTGTTTTGCCTGCGAAATACCCAAACTTATTGGTCAATGGAGCAGGTGGTATAGCTGTTGGAATGGCTACAAATATTCTACCTCATAATTTGGGTGAAGTTATAGATGCTTGTGTAGCATTCATAAAAAATCCAGATATTAGTTTTGAAGAAATTAATTCCTTCATTAAGGGACCCGATTTTCCTACGGGTGGAATTATTTTAGGAACAAAAGGGATAAGCGAGTCACAAAAATCTGGACGAGGTTCAATTGTTGTACAAGCAAAATACGAAATTGAGGAATTTAAGAACGATCGTGAGTCTATAGTTTTTTCTGAAATACCATACCAAGTAAATAAGTCATTGTTGCTTGAGAAAATAGCTGAATTAGTTAGGGATAAAAAAATTGAAGGCATAAGTGACTTAAGAGATGAGTCAGACAGACAAGGTGTAAGAGTTGTAGTTGAATTAAAAAAAGGTGTGATTTCGCAGGTAGTACTAAACAAGTTATATAAATTTACGTCTTTACAAAGCTCATATGGAGTTAACTCTCTTGCTTTAACAAGAGGTAAACCAAAATTAATGAATATTAAAGAATTCATTTCTTCTTTTGTTGAGTTTAGAGAAGAAGTAATTACTGGGCGAACAAGGTTTGATCTGGATAAAGCAAGAGACAGAGCGCATGTATTGATCGGTTTAGCAATTGCTGTTTCTAATGTTGATAAGATCATTGAAATAATCAAAAAATCTAAAGACCCAAATACCGCTAAAATTGAATTATTAAAAAATAAATGGAGTAGTAAGGAATTAAAAGGCTTACTTCAGCTAGTTGATGACCCTCGTCAAATTAAAAATGATAAAGAAATTTACTTAACTGAAGATCAGGCTAAAGCAGTGCTCGAATTAAGGTTACAAAGATTAACAGGTCTTGGACAAGATGAGATAAGAGATGAACTAGAGGAACTATCAAAAAAAATAAATGATTACTTAGAAATCTTAAGTAATAGAGAGTCCTTGTTAAAAATTATTGAAAAAGAATTGCTTGAAGTAAAAAAGGAATTTTCCACTGATAGAAAAACCGAAATAAGAGAGGGTGAGACTAGCGACATAGATATGGAAGACCTTGTTCAACGAGGAGAAATGGTCGTTAGTGTTACAAATTCTGGCTATATAAAAAGAGTGCCTCTTGAGATGTATCGTGCTCAAAGAAGGGGAGGTAAGGGTCGTTCTGGAATGAAAACTAACGCAGAGGATTTTGTAACGCAGGTCTTTACTGCCAGCACACACGATAATATGTTATTTTTTTCATCAGGGGGAATAGCATACAAATTAAAAACTTGGAAAATTCCAGAGTCTTCTCCTACCGCTAAAGGAAAGGCAATTGTTAATCTTTTAAATTTGAAAAATGATGAGTCATTGTCAAGCATATTGGTCTTACCTGAAAATAATTTGGAAGGAGAAAAATATTTAGTATTCGCAACAGCTGATGGAAGCATAAGAAAAAACAATCTTGAGGACTTTAAAAAAATCCAAGCAAACGGAAAAATAGCAATGAAGTTGAATGCCAAAAATTATATTATAGGAGTTAAACTTTGCACGGATGAAGACGATATACTTCTATCAACAAAAAATGGTAAATGCATAAGAACACCTGTAAGTAAACTTAGGACTACAAAAAGTAGATCTTCAGTTGGTGTAAGAGGAATTAAACTTGGAAGTGATGATAAAATTATATCCCTGTCTGTTATATCTCATATGGATGTTACATCTGACGAGGCCAAAGCTTATTTAAAACAAATTTCTGAGAGCAGAAAAAGTGAAATGGAATCTAACGGACATGATGATGCTGGTGATGATGAAGATGAAGTTTCTAAAAATTTAGAATTAAATTCTGACAGATTTGATGAAATGAAAGCCAGAGAACAATTTATCCTTACTGTTACTGAAAATGGATATGGAAAACGAACGTCTTCTTATCAATTTAGAATTTCCAACAGAGGTGGTTCTGGAATAATGTGTATCAATGCATCAAAAAGAAACGGAAAAGTATTAGCATCTTTTCCAGTAGATAATGATGATGACATAATGTTAATTACAAAATCAGGTCAATTAATTCGTTGTCCAGTTAAAGATGTAAGAATAGCTGGGAGAAATACTCAAGGAGTAAGTATCTTCAAGACATCAGAAAATGAGCTAGTTGTTTCAGCTTCAAGAGTTGAATTAGATAATTGATAAATTACTAGAGCAAACAGCATAAAAGTTATATATTCCGCAGATGACAAAAAAAGGAATTTATCCCGGTAGTTTTGACCCAATACACAAAGGTCATATAGACATAATTAATAGAGCTACCAAACTTGTAGATAAATTATATATCGCTGTTGCTGACAGTCCTCATAAAAAACCTTTATTTCAACTTCATGAGAGAAAAGAGATGATTGAGAAAGAATTATCTTCACACAAAAATATTGAAGTTATTGGTTTTGATAATTTGCTTATCGATTTAGCAAATGACTTAGACGCGAAAATTTTAATAAGAGGTCTGAGAGTAGTTTCTGATTTTGAATATGAATATCAAATGCTTGGAATGAATAGACAAATGGACTCTGAAATTGAGACTGTATTCCTGATGGCAGACGCACAGAGGCAGTCTATTTCATCGAATTTTGTTAAAGAGATCGCTCGTTTAGGAGGAGATATAAGTAATTTTACTAATGAATTTGTAAGTTCTAAGCTTAAAGAAAAATTTGCAAAGTGATTTATAATTTAATAAAACCATTTTTAGTCTTTTTTTTAATTTTTACAGCATGTTATGCAGAGGAAACATATATGGCAAACGATCCTGAAAACACCATACAAATAGAACTTAAAGATGGAAACGTCATCATTGAATTGATGACTGACATTGCTCCCAACCACTCAAATAGAATAAAGGAACTTGCAAGAGAAGGTTTTTACGATGGAGTTCCCTTTCACAGGGTAATTGAAGGATTTATGGCTCAGACAGGTGATGGCGAGAATAGGAATGGTACTGGGGGGTCAACTAAACCTGATCTTAAGAATGAATTTAGTGATACACCACATTTAAGAGGTACTGTTTCAATGGCACGTACTGCAGATCCTGACTCAGCTAATAGCCAATTCTTTATTTGCTTTGATGACGCATCTCATCTTAATGGCCAGTACACTGCATTTGGGCAGGTAGTTCAAGGGATGGAATTTGTTGATAATATTAAAAGAGGTGAGCCAGGCTCAGGAACAGTTGATGAACCAGATTTGATGATTTCAGTAAAAGTTTTAGCTGATATAGAGTAAATGGAACTAAGTCAGTTTGACTTTCATTTACCAGAAGAATTAATTGCATTGAGACCGGCGAGTCCAAGAGAAAGTTCCAAATTGTTAGTAGGTTTTGATGAATTAGTTGATGACTTTTTTGTCAACATTACAAAATATGTTAATGATGATGATTTAATTGTAATTAATAACTCAAAGGTTATTCCAATTTTAATTAATGGACAAAAAGATAGTAAACATTTTTCAATTACACTTCATAAGAAGAAAGAAAACTTTAAATGGATGGCATTTATTAAGCCGTCCAGAAAATTAAATGTTGGTGATGAAATAACTCTTGATAATAATTACAAATGTAAAGTAGAGCAAAAATACGATTATGGTGAGACTGAATTAAAATTTTTATTTCCTGAAAGTGAGTTTGAAAATTTTATAAGTAATTACGGGAACATGCCTTTGCCACCTTATATCCAAAAACTACGTAAACCAGATAAAAAAGATTTTGAAGATTATCAAACTATTTTTGCTAATACCGCAGGATCAGTTGCTGCGCCAACTGCTGGACTTCATTTCAGTAATGAAATAATGAATTATTTCTATGATAAAAATCAAATTGAACAGGTGACATTACATGTAGGCGCTGGAACTTTTATGCCAATCAGAGACAAAATCGAAAAACATAAGATGCATGCGGAATTTGGACAAATATCAAAACAAACAGTTAAAAGAATTAATGAGTGTAGGGAAAAAGGTGGAAAAATAATTGCTGTAGGAACAACTACACTGAGATTACTGGAAGGAGCATGTAAACATAATGAAGATAATCTTGATCAATTTAATGGAGAGATAGATATTTTTATAAAACCTGGTTTCAAATTCAAGATTGTAGATAAGCTTATTACTAATTTTCATCTTCCAAAATCTACTTTAATGCTGCTCATTTCAGCTTTTGCAGGAATTGAGAATGTATCCAAAATGTATAAGCATGCTATTGAACAAAATTATCGATTTTTTTCTTATGGAGACGCTAGTTTTTTAATGAGAAATAAAAATGTTTGAATTATTAAGTGAAGATAATCGTGCTCGACGAGGTATATTAAAAACCAGACACGGAGATATAAATACTCCAGCTTTTATGCCTGTCGGTACAGCAGCTACTGTCAAAGGGGTTTTTACGAAAGATTTAATCTCTTCAGGTTCTGAGATTATACTTGGAAACACCTATCATCTTATGTTAAGGCCTGGATCAAAACTCATAAGGAATATGGGTGGACTTCACAAATTTATGAATTGGAAAAAGCCTATTCTAACTGACTCAGGTGGTTATCAGGTTTTTTCTCTCTCTAAACTAAGAAAGATTGAAGAAAATGGTGTTACATTTTCATCTCATATTGATGGAGAAAAGATCCTCCTTACTCCAGAGAGATCAATGGAAATACAATCAGATCTTAATTCAGATATCGTGATGGCTTTCGATGAATGCACCCCTTTCCCATGTTCACATGAAACAGCAAAAGTATCTATGGAACTTTCCATGAGGTGGGCGAAAAGATGTAAAACAGCTTTTAATGATAATCCAAATTTGCTTTTTGGAATTGTCCAAGGGAGTGTCTACCAGGATCTAAGAGAATTATCTGCGAAAGCCCTTATAGATATACAATTTGATGGTTATGCAGTAGGCGGTTTGGCTGTTGGTGAACCACAAAATCAAATGTTTGATGTATTAGACTATACCGTGGAAAAACTTCCCGTCGACAAACCTCATTATTTAATGGGTGTGGGTAAGCCTGATGATATATTGGGTGCGGTCTCCAGAGGTATAGATATGTTTGATTGCGTTTTACCAACAAGAAGCGGAAGAAATGGACAGGCTTTTACGACTGAGGGCCCAATAAATATCAGAAACTCAAAGTATAAAGATCTTGATGAACCAATTGATCTTTGGAGTGATAATCCAATATGCAGAGAATACTCTGCTGGATATATCCATCATTTATTTAATGCAAAAGAAATGCTCGGTGGCATGTTATTGTCATTGCACAATATTTATTTTTATCAGAATTTAATGAATAACATTAGAGAGGCAATATCAACTGGTACTTTTGAGGAATTCAAAAATACTTTCCTAAAAAAATATAATAAATAATTATTTGCCTTTAAATTCTGGTTTTGTTTTTTGAATAAACGACATAACACCAATCTTACTGTCGTCGCTTTTACCAGCAATTGTTTGAGCTGCGCTTTCTGCAGCCAGTTGTTCTTCAAAATTATTTGAAAAACTATCCCAATAAAGTTGCTTGATCAATTTTAATGCTACAGTTGGCCCAGAAGCTAAAGTTGTGGCCGCATCCATTACTGTCTCCATTAATTTATTATCCTCAATAACATGATTGATAAGACCCCATTCAAGTGCTTTTTCAGCAGATACTTTTTCTCCAATCATTGAAAATTCCATAGCTCTGGCCATGCCAATTTTTCTTGGTATTACATAGGTTGAACTTGCATCAGGTACCAATCCAATAAATTTAAAAGCTTGATAAAAGTATGAAGATTTAGATGCAAATACTAAGTCACCGAATACTCCTAGAGAACAACCCGCACCTGCTGCAACACCATTAACTGCAGTAATAAGTGGAATGTTTAAGTTTTTGAGATCAATTAAGAAAGGGTGATAATGTTCATTAAGTGCCTTACCAGGATCAATATCAGTAAAGCTCATATCGTCGGATCTTTCTAATAAATTTGCACCAGCACAAAAACCTCGACCTTCTCCAGTAATAACTAGACATCTTGCGCCTGTTTCACCTGAATTAATTAGCTTAATTTTATCATGCAACTGTTCCACCATTTTTAAAGATAGTGCATTGAGTCTATCTGGATCATTAAGCGTTAAAACAGCAACATCGTTTTCTAGAGAGTACTTTACAAATTCGCTCATTATTTATTTATATCTATATTATAACTAACAAAATAGTATATTTTTTAATAGATATTGATATAACATTATAAAATTGGAGTATCAACTATGGGATTAGGTGGAGTAGGAATAGCTGAAAATTATCCGGAAGTAAGCAAAGATACCATGTTATCAAAGCTTGATGTTTTAAAAGACTCATTCACTGCAAATTTTAATCCAGATATTAAAGAACGAATTGATAGAATTAAAAGAATTCGATCTTTAGTGGAAGAGAATATCGATAGTTTCCATAAGGCATTACAATCTGACTTTGGAACACGACACGAGCAATTAAGTCTATTGAGCGATACAATGCCTGTGATCAATAATGCTAAAGATGCACTCAAACATATTCATAACTGGGTAAAGCCAGAAAAAAGAAAACCAAATTTTCCTCTTGGATTACTAGGTGGCAAAGCTTATGTCCAGTATCAGCCTTATGGTGTCGTAGGTATAATTTCTCCTTGGAACTTTCCTTTAACTTTGAGTTTGGCCCCCCTAATCGAAGTATTTGCTGCTGGAAATAATGCAATGATGAAGCTTTCTGAGTTTGTTCCAGCAACATCAGAATTAACGGAAGAATTAGTAAATAAGTTTTTTAATGAAAAAGAAGTTGTAGTTATAAATGGAGGTCCAAAAACTTCACAAGATTTTGCAGGTTTACCTTTTGATCATTTACTATTCACAGGATCAACTAATGTTGCAAGAAAAGTTGCAGCTGAGGCGGCTGTAAATTTAGTACCTATGACACTAGAATTAGGCGGTAAGTCTCCAGTCATTGTTGGACCAAATGCAAAATTAAAGAAAAGTGTAGATAAAATTATGATGGGAAAGTTGTTAAATGCTGGTCAAATTTGCATTTCACCAGATTATACTTTTGTACATGAAAAATCAGAAAATAATTTTGTTGAGCATGCTAGGGAATTTGTTCAAAAAAATTATCCAACGATTAAAAATAACCCAGATTACACTTCAATTATCCATTTAAATCATTACGAACGACTTAAAAGCTTAGTAGATGATGCCAGAGATAAAGGTGCAAAAATAGTAGAAATAAATCCAGCAAATGAAGATTTAAGTCAGCAAGAGTATCATAAGATGGTTCCAACAATTATATTGAATCCAACTGATGACATGAAAGTGATGAAAGAAGAAATTTTTGGCCCAATCTTACCTGTCAAGACCTACTCAAATTTCAAAGATACAATTCAGTATGTAAATAAAAATCCAAAGGCTCTTGCACTATACTATTTTGGAGATGATAAACGTGAAATGGAAGAAATTCTTAACAATACTTCATCCGGTCAAGTGGCCATCAATGAAGTCTTATTTCAATTTTCAATGCACGATCTTCCATTTGGAGGTGTGGGTCCAAGTGGAATGGGATCATACCACGGGCACGATGGATTTAAGAATTTTAGTCACAAGAGAGCTGTGCTAAAAGGTCAAAACCTAATTGATGCTGGCGCACTAGTCTCAGCTCCATTTAATGAATCTACTGAAAAAAATATTAAAAGACTTTCCTAAAGAATATTCGCAGCATCGATTTTATTTGAATTTTGAGTTATAAACTTAAACCTTAATTCAGGCTTTTTTCCCATCAACGCATCTACAGATTTTTTTGTTTTATTTTTATCTTTTGATGCGATCTGTACTTTTAAAAGTGTTCTATTATCAGGTGACATTGTTGTTTCTTTTAATTGCGCTGGCATCATTTCACCTAGACCCTTAAATCTATTAATAATTACATCTCCGCCTCGAAATTCAGATTTAATTATCTGGTCACGATGTTTTTCATTTACTGCATAAAATATTTTCGACCCTTTAGAAATTTTAAATAATGGAGGAACTGATAAATAAAGAAAGCCATCATCAATAAGTTTTGGAAATTCCTTATAAAAAAACGACATAAGAAGTGTGGATATATGAGCACCATCAACATCTGCGTCAGTCATAATAATAATTTTTTCATATCTTATATCTTTCACATTAAATTTATCACCTCGTTTACAGCCTATCGCTTGTACAAGGTCAGTAATTTCTTGGTTAGCTGCTATTTTATCTCTACCAGCGCTGACTACATTTAATATTTTGCCTCTGAGAGGTAATATAGCTTGATTTTGTCTATTTCTTGCTTGTTTTGCTGAACCTCCAGCAGAGTCACCTTCTACAAGAAAAATTTCTGTTCCCTTATTCCCACTGATTGAGCAATCAGCAAGTTTACCTGGCAAGGTAACTTTTTTTCTTTTTATATTTTTATCTAGAATTTGATCTGAGCGATTTTGCAATCTTAATTGAGATCTATTGAAAGCATGGTAAAACAAACTTTCTGCACTTTTGGCCCTTTTGGAGAGCCATTGTTCGAAAAGCTGCCTTATAGTAATTTCTATTTGCTTTCCAACTTCAACACTTGATAATTTTTCTTTTGTTTGTCCCTGGAACTCAGGGTTTTCAATAAATATAGAAATTATAGATCCAGATGCACCAAATAGATCGTCCTGATTAACCTGATTTGATTTTTTTCCATACTTTAATTTTGTAAAATCTTTAAATGCTTTATACATGCCACTTTTGAAGCCAATTTCGTGTGTACCACCATTCGGTGTCTTAATTGTATTACAATATGATTCATAAAAGGGGTCGATGTTGTCATACCAATTTATAATTCCTTCTATATTTCCATTATCTGCTTTGATATCTGTTTTAAAATAAAAGGGTTCTTCAAAGATTGGGTCCTCAGGATCAGCAAGTGAGGTCAGATAATCCTTTATACCATCAGAATAGTGTAGCTTATCGTTCTGTGGTATCCCTTTTTTTAAAATAGATTTATTGCACGACCAATTGATCTCTACGTTAGGAATAAGGTAGGCTTTCGCTTTGGCCATGTTATAGACAATATCTGCTTGAAATTTAGACTCATTACCAAAGAT
>CETJ01096936.1_pt1 | contig 11970 bp, 8 predicted proteins | sample 531341 | NCBI WGS metagenome assembly CETJ01 (sample SAMEA2622677, study PRJEB7988) | marine metagenome | isolation source: saline water (ENVO:00002010), including | reverse complement strand
CCCTGCTCGTTGTAGAACTGCTCGACCGGGATGACGCCCTCGGACTTCAGACCGGCATGAACAGTGACCCAGTCACCGTCGATGTCGACCACGATGCCGGTGATGATCGCACCCGGCTGCATGTCGAGGGTTTTTAGGCTTTCTTCAAAAAGTTCTGCAAAGCTTTCGCTCATGTTTATTCCTGCTGTTTTCGGACGAGGATCCGCCCAATCTCCACATCCCAGATAGAAGTGGGTTCATTCATATAAAAAAAGGCCTGCGGGACTAGATCTGGTCTCCCACATGCCTCCTTGTTAACAGCCCCCGAATTGGGTGACCGTCAGGCCGCCTCTCGGCGGTCGCTCTTCAGGCGAAATCGCGTTTGGCAACTTCGCTCAGAATCTGTCCTAGCACCTGCTCGATGGAAAGATCGGTGGAATCCAGCTGAACCGCATCATCTGCCGGCTTCAATGGCGCCACGTCACGCTGGGTATCACGCTCGTCGCGCGCCCGTATCTCATCGAGAAGACTCGCGAGATTAACATCATCACCCTTGCTATTCAACTGAAGGTAACGGCGCCGGGCCCGTTCTTCGGCACTGGCCGTAAGGTAAATCTTCAATGGCGCGTCGGGGAAAACCACCGTGCCCATATCTCGACCGTCGGCAACAAGCCCGGGCGGTTCACGAAAGGCTTTCTGCCGCTGCAGCAGCGCTTCACGTACCACTGGCAACGCGGCGACCTGTGAGGCCCCAGCGCCGACTTGTTCGTTGCGAATAGCCTGAGTAACGTCTTCGCCCTCCAGGATGATCTGCATTCCCTCGCCACCTTTGGCCGCTCCGAACTGCACATCCAGATGAGCGGCCAGCAGCTTCAGCGCCTCTTCATTGGTCAGATCTACGCCGTGGTTACGCGCTGCGAAGGCAAGCAAACGGTACAGCGCACCGGAATCGAGAAAATTCCACCCCAGCTTGGCCGCCAGTAACGCCGCAACCGTGCCTTTGCCGGAACCGCTCGGACCGTCAATGGTGATGACGGGGACCTGCCTGATCATGAGTTATCCTCCACACCAACTCGCATCCCGGCCCGCTCGGCCAGTGCAAGGAAGTTCGGGAACGAGGTAGCAACATTGGCACAATCGTGGATTCGGATCGGTGCACTTGCCCGAAGCGCGGCCACACTGAAGGACATGGCGATACGGTGATCACCGTGCGCCCAGACCTCTCCGCCACCAAAGGAGCTGTCGCCTTCGATAATAATCCCATCCGCGGTGGGAGTGGCGTTCACGCCGAGTGCTTGTAGACCATCGGCCATTACCTGAATGCGATCCGACTCCTTGACCCGCAACTCCTCGGCTCCGCGCAGCGTGGTTCGCCCTTCGGCACAGGATGCAGCCACAAACAGCACAGGGAATTCATCAATCGCCAACGGCACGAGTTCTTCGGGTATATCGATCCCCTTCAGCTGAGCGGCACGCACGCGGATATCCGCAACCGGCTCACCGCCCACTTCGCGCTGATTGATCAACTCGATGTTGGCGCCCATCAGTTTGAGAATGTCGATGACGCCGGTACGGGTCGGATTGACCCCTACGTGTTCGAGCGTGATATCGGAGTCCGGCGCAATGCTCGCAGCAACCATAAAGAATGCTGACGACGAAATATCGGCTGGCACTTCGATCTGAGCCGAGCGCAGCGTATGACCTGGCTCGACCGTAGCCGTGTTGCCCTCAACTTGTACCGGATAGCCGAAGCCTTGCAGCATCCGCTCGGTGTGATCCCGTGTTGGCGCAGGCTCAGTGACCGATGTTTTTTCGGCAGCATACAGACCCGCGAGGAGCAGGCAGGATTTGACCTGAGCACTGGCCATGGGCATGTCGTAGTGCATACCGGAAAGCTTCTGACCGCCGCGGATGATCATCGGCGGGCGGCCCTCCGGGGCCGTCTCGATCACTGCCCCCATCTCGCGCAAGGGCTTGGCGACACGGTTCATCGGTCGCTTGGACAGCGAGGCATCGCCGGTCAGGGTGGTGTCGAACGGCTGGGCTGCGAGCAAGCCGGACAGCAGGCGCATTGAGGTGCCTGAATTACCGAGATAGATCGGCCCTGGTGGCGCCTTCAAGCCATGCAGGCCAACACCGTGCACCGTCACACGCCCCTGATTAGGGCCCTCGATAACCACACCCATGTCGCGGAATGCCTGGATGGTTGCCAGCGCATCCTCACCTTCAAGAAAGCCCTCAACTTCTGTGGTGCCTTCTGCGAGCGAACCAAGCATGATGGATCGATGAGAAATGGATTTGTCACCTGGAACACGAATTTGGCCGCTGAGGCTGCCGCCAGGATTGGCGAGGAAGATCAGATCTTTGGAATGCATAACGTCCACATAGGCTCTGCGAGCCAGTATTTTGCTGAAATGTTCCCGGGCAGCCTTGGCGCGCGTGAACACGCCCAACAATGTATGCCCGTCTCCTTCATCGACCGCGGCGCGCAGGGCGTCGAGGTCGGCACGAAAATCGTCCAGGGTATGCAGCACCGCTTCTCGATTGGCGAGAAAGATGTCGTGCCACATCACCGGATCGCTGCCCGCAATACGGGTGAAATCTCGAAATCCACCCGCGGCGTAGCGAAATATTTCCAGGTTCTCGTTGCGCTTTGCCAGCGAATCCACAAGACCAAATGCCAGTAAATGCGGCAGATGACTGGTCGCGGCCAGCACTTCATCGTGATGCCGGACATCCATATGCTCGACATCGGCACCCAAGGCACGCCACAACCCATCTACAAGCGCTAGCGCAGCCGGATCGGTATCTTCCAGAGGCGTCAGGATTACCTTGTGCCGGCGGAAAAGCGTGCTTTGGGCAGCTGTGACACCACTCTGTTCCGAGCCGGCTATCGGATGCCCAGGCACGAAGCGAGGCGGCATTCGACCAAACTGTTCGCGGGCGCAGCGGACCACGTTGCCTTTGGCACTGCCCACGTCAGTCAACACCGACTGCCCGAGATCGAGCCGCGCGAGTTCGGTCAGCAGGCGCTCCATCGCCAGGATCGGGACGGCAAGCTGAATCACGTCTGCGCCCTGACACGCCTCGGCGAGGCTGCTAGCGCAGCGATCCACTACCCCGAGCTCGACCGCTAACTCGCGCGACCGCGGATCCAAGTCAAACCCGACGACCTCGCCACAGTGCCCGCCTTCACGCAGCCCCTTGGCGAACGAGCCACCAATCAGACCCAGTCCAACGACGGCCAGACGAGGCAGCGGCTTCGTTCCGGGGAGCGGCTCACCGTTTCGGCTCAACGCCCAAGCGCCTTGCGCAGAACTTCCAGAAACCGTTCGTTCTCGGCGCCGGTACCGATCGACACCCTGAGAAAAGTCGGCATCCCGTAAACAGCCACAGGCCGTACGATCACTCCGTCACGCAGCAATACCTGGTTGATGGGGGCCGCGTCACGGCCAAAATCGACCGCTATGAAATTACCCTTGGAAGGTATCCATTCCAGCCTCAGCTCTTTGAAGCCCGCTTCCAGTTGCTGCATACCGGCAGCATTGCTGGCACGGCTTCTGGCCAGGTATTCGTTGTCATCAAGCGCCGCACAAGCCGCGGCTAGCGCGAGGCTGTTGACATTGAATGGCTGACGCACGCGATTAAGGACATCCGCGATCTGAGCTGAACAGATCGCATAGCCCACGCGCAGCGCCGCCAACCCGTAGGCCTTGGAAAAAGTGCGTGAAACCAGCAGGTTCGAGTGCGAGCTCAGGAAAGCCAATCCGTCCGGTAGCTCCCCATCATCGGCATACTCGATATATGCCTCATCGAGAACCACCAGGACATGCTCGGGCACGGCAGCCAGGAATTGCTCCAGCGCTGCGGCGTTGAACCAGGTACCTGTAGGGTTATTGGGGTTGGCGATAAACACGACCCGGGTGTTCGAATCAATGGCGGCCTGCATGGCATTCAGATCATGCCCCCACTGCTTGGCAGCAACAGCCCTGGCCTCAGCGCCCACAGCTTGGGTAGCAATGGGGTAAACCGCAAACGCATGCTCGCTGAACACGGCATTGAGACCAGGGGCTAGATAGGCCCGTGCGACCAGCTCGAGTATGTCGTTGGAGCCATTTCCGAGCGTGACCTGCTCGATGCTGACGCCGTAACGCTGCGCCAGTTTCTGCTTTAGCGCGAAACCGTTGCCGTCGGGATAGCGGGTCAGCTCATCAAGCTGCGCGCGGATCGCATCGAGGGCTTTCGGGCTGGGACCCAGCGGATTCTCATTGCTGGCCAGCTTGACGATGGACTGCGGATCGAGATCGAGCTCTCTGGCCAGTTCTTCCACAGGCTTGCCAGGCACATAGGGCGACAGCTTTTGCACACCTGGCTGAGCCAGCGCAAGGAAATCACAAGACATATTCAGCTCCGCTGGAGCTGCAAGCCCGGAGCGTGAAGCCTGAAGCGCCAGGCAAACGACGTTGCTCTCGACTTCCAGCCTCAGCTGCCAGCTTGCAGCTGCTATTTAGAGTACTGCTTTGGGATAGGACCCCAGCACCTTCAGTGCCACCGCTTCGCGGCCGATTTTCTCCAGGACATCCTTGATCAAGGGATCCTGATGGTGACCGATGCAGTCGATGAAGAACACATAGGTCCATTTGCCGCTGCGTGACGGCCGCGTTTCGATCCGCGTGAGATCGATGCCATTGGAATGAAACGGCATCAACAGCTCATGCAGCGCGCCCGGCTTGTTGCGCATGGAAACGATGATCGAGGTTTTGTCATCACCGGTGGGCGGTACTTCCTGGCTGCCGATGATAAGAAAGCGCGTGGAATTGTCCGGGCGATCCTCGATTTTTTCGGCAATCTTGGTCAAGCCATACAACTGCGCCGCCATGTCGCCGGCGATCGCAGCGGAGTTCCACTCGCTTTTGACCCGCTTCGCGGCGTCTGCATTGCTGGAAACCGCCACGCGCTCGACGTTCGGGTAGTGCGCATCAAGCCACTTGCGACATTGCGCAAGCGACTGGGCATGCGAGTAGATACGGGTAATGCGATCCGTCTTGGTCGTCTCGCCCACCAATAAGTGATGATGGATACGAAGCTCGACTTCGCCGCAGATGACGATGTCGTGCTCGAGAAAACTGTCGAGGGTATGGTTGACCGCCCCTTCGGTGGAGTTCTCCACAGGCACTACGCCGAAATTGACCGCACCGGCAACCACTTCACGGAACACCTCGTCGATCGCGGCCATCGGCTTGCTGATCACCGCCTGACCGAAATGCTTGAGCGCCGCAGCTTGGGAGAAGGTGCCTTCCGGCCCAAGGTAGGCAACCCGCAGCGGCTGTTCCAGCGCCAGGCAGGACGACATGATCTCCCGGAAGAGGCGTGCCATTTCCTCGTTATCCAATGGCCCCTTGTTCAGCTCCATGATGTGCTTGAGCACCCAGGCCTCGCGCTCGGGGCGATAGAACACCGCTTCCTCGCCCTCGGCGAGCGCGGCTGTCTTGACCCGAGCCACATCCTGAGCGCAACGAGCCCGCTCACTGATCAGCTCGAGAATTTTCTCGTCGAGACTGTCGATGCGTACACGCAGCGCCTTCAGCCGGTCGACATCGCTCATCAGCCGTGCTCCTTCTCGAACTCGCGCATATAGGCGACCAGTGCTTCGACCGCATCCAGGCCGACCGCGTTGTAGATGGAAGCACGCATGCCCCCCACCGAACGGTGACCCTTGAGGTTGAGTAGCCCACGCGCATCCGCACCGGCCAGGAACGCTTTGTCCAGCTGCTCATCGGCAAGCCTGAACGGGACATTCATCCAGGAACGGGCGTTGGTGGCTATTGGATTGGAATAGAAATCGCTGGAATCGATCACGCCGTAGAGCAAGTCCTTCTTCGCGCGGTTGCGCTGCTCCATGGCTTCGACGCCACCCTGCTCCTTCAGCCACTCGAATACTAGGCCCGAGAGGTACCAGGAAAAGGTCGCCGGTGTGTTGTACATCGAACCATTGTCGGCGGCGATCTGGTAATTGAGCATGGTCGGGCAGCTGGAACGCGCCCGCCCAAGCAGGTCCTCACGAACGATTACCACCACCAGACCCGATGGCCCAATGTTCTTTTGCGCACCCGCATAGATCAGACCAAAGCGGGAAACATCCAGCTGTCGCGAAAGAATATCCGACGACATATCGACAACCAGCGGGGTGTCGCCCACCTCCGGAACCCAGTCGAACTGCAAGCCGCCGATGGTTTCGTTACTTGCATAATGCAGGTACGAGGCATTGGCGCTCAGCTTCCACTCGTTCTGGCCTGGGATGGCGAAATAGTCATAGGGTTTGGCGCTGGCGGCTACATTGACGTGGCCGAAACGCTTGGCTTCCTCGATGCTCTTTCGCGACCAGATGCCGGTATCAATGTAATCGGCGACGCCATCTTCAGGGAGCAGATTCAGCGGTATCTCGGCAAACTGCTGGCTGGCACCGCCCTGCAGAAACAGCACCTTGTAGTTCGAAGGAATGCTCAGCAGATCGCGCAGATCCTGCTCGGCCTTCTCGGCAATCGCTGTGTACTCGTCACTGCGATGGCTCATTTCCATAACGGATAGACCGCGTCCATGCCAGTCAAGGAGTTCAGCCTGGGCGCGCTGCAGTACGGCCTCAGGGAGCGCGGCCGGGCCAGCGCAGAAATTGAACGCGCGTTTGCTCATCTTCGTTCTCTCAAAAACGGTCGATACCTAGCTCGCTCCGTCCGTGCCAAGGGCTCGGCTCAGTGCTCGCCATTCCTTCATCTGCAAAGAGGCACACACGAAACGACGGCGAAGCCTTCAAGGCTTCGCCGTCGTCCGATCAATCCTCGTCGTCGGTGGGCACTACATCTGGCGGAACGTCACCCCCGCCGCCCAGCAAATCATCTTCGCCTGGCTCAGTGCTGACTACGGGCATTTCCTTATCCAGCGCATCCTCATCGATTACCGCCTCGATGTCTTCCAGGACGTCCTCTTCGGAAGGTTCTTGCACCCGCTCAAGGCCTACAAGATGTTCATTCTTGCCCAGCTTGATGAGGGTAACGCCCTGCGTGTTGCGGCCCAGCGAAGACACCTCGTCGACTCGCGTACGCACCAGCGTGCCCTGATCGGAAATCAGCATGATTTCCTCGCCTGACTGCACCTGAACTGCGCCAACCAACGGCCCGTTCCGATCATTGGAGACCATTGCAATCACACCCTGACCGCCACGACCGCGGCGCGGGAACTCATCCAGCACGGTGCGCTTACCATAACCGTTCAGGCTCGCCGTCAGGATCTGGGCATCTGGCTCAGGGATCAACATCGAAATCAGGCGCTGCCCTTCAGGCAGGCGCATACCACGCACACCGCGGGCGGTACGGCCCATGGTGCGGACGTGCTTTTCCTTGAACCGGATAACCTTGCCGCCATCGGAGAACAGCATCACTTCGCGCGCGCCATCGGTCACGGCGGCAGCGATGAGGGTGTCGCCCTCCTCCAGGCCAAGCGCGATCAGACCCACGCTTCGCGGACGACTGAATTGCGACAGCGGCGTTTTCTTCACGGTGCCCTTCGCGGTCGCCATGAAGATATAGGTACCGGTAGGCTCGTCCACCGACTCGTCGGTCTCGTCACCCTCAATCGACTCTTCAACATCATCGATTTCGCCGATGATTTCGGCGTCTTCGATATCATCGTCGCCGTTCAGCTGTTGCTGCCGCGCCGCTTCGATATCGACCTGCAGCATCGCGGTGATGTGCTCACCCTCGGACAGCGGCAGCAAGTTCACCAGCGGACGCCCGCGAGACGTGCGCGAGGCCTCTGGAATTTCATACGTCTTGAGCCAGTACACCTTGCCTTTGCTGGAGAACAGCAGAAGCGTGGTGTGGCTGTTGGCGACCAGCAGATGCTCGACGTAATCCTCTTCTTTCACCCCGGTTGCAGCCTTGCCGCGACCGCCCCGACGCTGCGCTTGATAAGCGGCAAGCGGCTGGGATTTGGCATAACCGCCGTGGGAGATGGTGACTACGCGCTCTTCTTCGGTGATCAGATCAGCCAGAGTCAGATCCAGGCGCGCTTCAAGAATCTCGGTACGACGCGCGTCGCCGAAGTCGCGCTTAACGCCTTCGAGCTCCTCGCGGATAACCTCCATCAGGCGCACCGGGTTGGTCAAGATGCGGATCAGCTCGCCGATCTGGGTGAGAATCTCCTGATACTCGCTGAGCAGTTTTTCGTGCTCAAGCCCCGTCAGGCGGTGCAGGCGCAGGTCAAGAATGGCCTGGGCCTGTTCCGGCGACAGGTAATACTTGCCGTCGCGCAGACCGTACTGCGGATCGAGACCTTCAGGACGGCAGGAGTCGGCACCGGCGCGCTCGACCATCGCCTCAACGGCACTCGATTCCCACTCCTTGGAGATCAGCGCTTCTTTGGCTTCGGCCGGCGTCGGCGAGGCCTTGATCAGCGCAATCACCGGATCGATGTTGGACAGTGCGACTGCCTGGCCTTCGAGAATATGCCCACGCTCACGCGCCTTGCGCAGCTCATAGACGGTCCGGCGAGTCACGACTTCACGGCGATGGCGGACGAAGGCTTCGAGCAGCTCCTTGAGGTTCAAGGTGCGCGGCTGGCCGTCGATGAGGGCCACCACGTTGATGCCGAACACACTCTGCAACTGGGTTTGGGCGTAGAGATTGTTAAGGACAACCTCTGGCACTTCACCGCGACGCAATTCGATCACTACGCGCATGCCGTCCTTGTCGGACTCGTCGCGCAGCTCGGTGATGCCTTCGAGCTTCTTTTCCTTGACCAGCTCGGCGATTTTCTCGATCAGCCGCGCCTTGTTCAGCTGATAAGGCAGCTCGGTGATGACTATCTGCTGACGGCCACCCACCTTGTCGATGTCTTCGATGGTCGAGCGGGCACGCATATAGATGCGTCCGCGACCGGTGCGGTAGGCCTCTACGATGCCGGCGCGACCGTTGATGATGCCCGCGGTCGGGAAGTCCGGGCCAGGAATGAACTGCATGAGTTCATCAATGGTGATATCGGCGTTTTCGATCAGCGCCAGGCAACCGTCGATGACTTCACTGAGGTTGTGCGGCGGAATGTTGGTCGCCATGCCCACGGCGATACCGCTGGAGCCGTTGACCAACAGGTTTGGAATCTTGGTCGGCATGACTGCCGGGATCTGCTCGGTGCCATCGTAGTTGGGCACCCAGTCGACGGTTTCCTTATCCAGATCCGCCAGCAACTCGTGCGCCAGCTTGGCCATACGCACTTCGGTGTATCGCATGGCTGCAGCGTTATCGCCGTCCACCGAACCGAAGTTGCCCTGGCCGTCGACCAGCATGTAGCGCAGCGAGAAAGGCTGCGCCATACGCACGATAGTGTCGTAAACAGCTGAGTCGCCGTGAGGGTGGTATTTACCGATCACGTCACCGACCACACGGGCAGATTTCTTGTACGGCTTGTTCCAGTCGTTGCCCAGCTCGCTCATGGCAAAAAGCACACGGCGATGCACAGGCTTCAATCCGTCGCGCGCATCCGGCAGCGCACGACCGACGATTACGCTCATTGCGTAGTCGAGGTAGGACTGCTTGAGTTCGTCTTCGATATTGACCGGGAGGATTTCTTTGGCCAGTTCGCCCATGGAAGCCTGGTTCCTTGTAGTCAGCAGGGTCCTGCGATTAAGCGCGGAATGGTATCACAGCTGGGGAGCCGCAGGCTCCAGGATGCACACTCTGGAATGCATGACCGGGTGTGCATCGCCAACCTCAATGGAGCCGCTTTCGACTCATCAGCGCGGCGAGCTTGGCCGCATTCGGTCGTTCGACGATGCCTCTTTCAGTGACGATGGCATCGATCAGGTCAGCAGGGGTGACATCGAAGACAGGATTAAAGGCCTCGACATCTGCCGCGAACCGCTGACCGTTGACCTCCAACAGTTCGTGACCGCCGCGCTCCTCGATGGGAATGTCCTCACCTGACTCCAGCTCCATATCGATACTCGAGCTGGCAGCTACCACCATGAACCGTACGCCATGGTGCATGGCCAGCACAGCAAGCTGATAGGTACCGATCTTGTTGGCGATGTCACCATTGGCCGTGATCCGATCGGCGCCAACAACGACCCAGGTGATGCCGCGGGTCTTCATCAGATGCGCCGCCGCCGAGTCGGCATTCAGCATGACTGGCACGCCCTCGCCGGCCAACTCCCAGGCAGTCAGCCTGGAACCCTGCAGCCACGGGCGGGTTTCGTCGACATAGACACACTCGACCAGCCCTTCCAGGTGTGCCGCGCGGATAACGCCGAGCGCAGTGCCGAACCCTCCGGTAGCCAATGCCCCGGTGTTGCAGTGAGTCAGAATGTTTTGCGAGTTGCCCTGATGCTTGCGAATAAGGTCGACGCCGAATTGCGCCATGGTCAGATTGGCTTCGCGATCACTGGCATGGATGGACGCCGCCTGAGCCTCGGCAGCGGTCAGCGGATCTTCGCCGGGCTTCAGACGGTCGAGGCGTTCGCGCATCTGGTTCAGCGCCCAAGACAAATTGACGGCGGTTGGACGCGTGGCAGCCAGCAGCTCAAAGTCGGATTCAAGTGCCGCACGCCAGTCCTCAGCTTCGGCGAGCCGGGCCCTCAGCCCCATGACCAACCCGTAGGCGGCGCTGATACCGATGGCTGGCGCGCCGCGCACGACCATTTCACGGATCGCCGTGGCCACCGCTGCAGCAGAATCACAGGTGTGCCAGAGCTCCTCTAGGGGCAGCTTGCGCTGGTCGAGCAAACGCAACTGTCCGCCCTCCCATTCGATGGCCTTTACCTTTTCCGCGGCCAACAAACGTTCACGCATGGCATACCTCTTTTAGTAAGCAGTGGCCTGGCTGACGAGCGCTTCGGCGCAGAATCAAGGCCGGAAAACAAAGAAGCCCGGTCGCTTTCGGGCCGGGCTTCCTCGCTTCAATAGATTGGGACGGCGGACCGAATAATCGCCTTGCACCGTTCACCCGGCGCGAATCCTAATCGACTGATTTTGCTAGCACAAGCGACGGTCGCTGGCCGCTGTTGATTGGCTTCAGTGCTTCAGCTGGATCGCTGCGTGAGCAACCAGAGCTCTTGCTTATTACAAATCAAACAGATTCGCATTAACATGAGTGCCTACCATCCGCGGATCGTCTCTGTCATGAAGCGTTACCACCCCCTCCTCTCACTGGACCTGGCCGGCCGCATCACGGCCGCTCTGTTCGGCGGCTATGCGCTGGCTTTCGGCTCTACCGCCTTTCTATCTGTTTACTTGCCGTTGGCGCGAGCGGATCGAGTGGTCACAGCCAGCTTGCTGTGTTTTGCCGTCTGGGTAGCCGCCGTCATTTACACCTTTGCGGCCCGCAGCGCCTTGCGGGCCTGGCTTTGGCTGGGAGCGCTGACAGTACTGCTCTGTCTGGCTGCTTATCTGCCTGTTGAATGGAGAAGCCGACCGTGACCTTACGTCAATCGATGGCCGGGCTGCATACCTGGGGCGGGCTTCTGCCCAGCTGGTTGCTGTTCGTCATTCTGTTCGCCGGCACGCTGGCCTGCTTCGACAAGGAAATCGAACGCTGGATGCGGCCCGCGCTGCACGTGCCTGCAACCAGCACCATCGATGCTGACAACGTCCGGCAGTGGTTGAATGCCAATGTAGAAGGGCCTCTGCATGCCTACTGGCTGCACGGTCCTACCGAACGCGAGCCTTACTGGAAGCTGGGCTGGGAGAAAGACGGTACGGGCGAACGCGGCCGTGCAGCTTTCGATCCGGCTACCGGAAAGCCCATGCCGGATACGCTGGGCGGTGAGTTCTTCTTCACCCTGCACTACAACCTGCAGGCGGGCACGATCGGCATGTACATCGTCGGCCTTGCCGGCATGTTCATGCTGGTCGCGTTGGTGTCCGGAATCATCGTTCACAGGCGGATTTTCAAGGACTTCTTCACCCTCAGGCCGCAGGCCAACGGCCAACGTGCCTGGCTCGA
>CETJ01094805.1_pt1 | contig 11981 bp, 12 predicted proteins | sample 531341 | NCBI WGS metagenome assembly CETJ01 (sample SAMEA2622677, study PRJEB7988) | marine metagenome | isolation source: saline water (ENVO:00002010), including | reverse complement strand
AAATTTACTTTTGAACTTGAACAGGACGTATAAATGAGATTTCTTTTTTTAATACTTTTAACCTTTTCTTTCAATTCTTTTTCAGAGGTTCCTGAGCCAAGTTATGGTTTGCCTGAACTAGCATCAGAAGAAAAAATCAGGGAACTTAAAACAAAAAAAAGGGCTAAAGTCCTCTCACAATCAACAGCAAGAAAAGTCCAAAGAGTTGTTGAAGCTCTCGATGAAGCTGGTGTTGCTGAGCAAGAAAAAGCGTTGTTGGTAAAAGCCAAAAAAAATAGAGAAGCAAAAGAAAAAGACAAAATTATTGATGCTGCCATAAGGAAAGGCCAAGCTGAATTAGATGAAATAAAGGTAAGGCTTGATTCTTTAAAGAGCTACGACAGATCTATGTATTTTTACTATCAGTCTTATTTTAATCTCGCCTACCAAGATGACATTCCTGGTGCCATAAATATGTATAGGCAATTCATTAAAGAAGAAGATGCTCAAGAAAAACTGAAAATTGATAGCTACCTTACTCTTGCTCAGCTTTATATGTCTGAATCTAACTTTAAAGACGGCGTAAAATTTTTGCTCGATTGGTTCAAGAATACACCTGAAGTAAAGCCTGATGCGTATGTCCTTTTATCTCAAGCCTATTACCTTCAAGCTGATGAAGAAAAATCAAAATCTAAAGCAGCAAAAATAAAAGGAAAAGCCTATAACAACGTATTAGAGGCAAAAAGGATAGCAGACGAAACAGGGATAACATTTAAGGAGAACTGGTACTCGCTTTTATTGGCTTCTATGAGTGAACTTGAACTTAAGAAAGAGCAAGTTCCTTTGTATGTTGAAATTCTGGAGCTATACCCAAAGAAAAAGTACTTTGTAAATTTAGCTGGTCTTTATAGTGATCTCGATAGACCTGGAGATTATACAGCTCTTCTGAAAACTGCATATATAAAACAATTGCTAGACAAAAAAGGCGAATTTCAATCATTGGCACAAATGTTATTGGCTGCAGGTAACCCATACTGGTCAGCTGAAGTAATGCTCACAGGCATGACATCAGTCTCGGGTCTTCAAGTTGTAGATCAACTTTGTGAAATGAGCAAAGTGCTTGATGATGATGGAAATCTTGTGAAAAATAGACAAGGCGAGGATATCGAAGAATTAGTTTGTACCGACATTTATGGCCCTGCTTTTGTCAAAGCTGGCTCCAAGCTAGCTTTGGATCCTAAAGCTGAACCATTTTTGATTGAAGACAAACAAAATTTAACTATTTTGGCTGAGGCATTGAGAGCTGCAAAGGAGAGAAGAGCAGCCATCGACGTATTTAAGAAACTCGTTAACAAAACCAAAGATGGTGAAGCTTATATAGCAATGGGAAGCCTTTACTATCAAGAAGATGATATTGAAAATGCTATTGACGCTATAAATAAAGGCCTAAAAAGAGGTGATTTAAAAAATCCTGGCTATGCTCAATTAACTCTTGGCCAAGCATTATTTGAATTACAAAGATTCAATGAAGCAAGAGATGTTTTTACAAAAGCTTCGAAAAGCAAAAAAGACTCTGTCAAAAACGCAGCGAGATCTTGGCTAAAATATACTGATGCCGAGCAAGAAAGAGTAAGAAATCTTCAGCTAAGAAGAGACTCTATTTCTTCTTAATATATTCACAGATTCGAAATTTAAATTCATTAAATTCATCAGCCTCGAAAGATTCATTAGAAACTTCTTTCCACTTATTTATGTCAAAAGCAGGAAAGTAAACATCTCCCTCAAGATGATCTGCTTCAACCCAAGAAATTACTAACTTATTAACGTTGTTAAAACCCTCTGAGAATATTCTTGAACCACCTATGAGGATTGCTTCTTCTGAAGGTATATCTCTAGCTATCTGTAAAGCCTGATCAAGTGTCTTGCAAACAGTAAGATCTTTTGCAGGCTTCATTGTTGAGGAGACAACAATATTTATTCTATTAGGAAGAGGCCTGCCGATAGATTCATAAGTATTTTTACCCATAATAATTGGCTTGTGCATAGAATAATTTTTGAAGTGTTCGAGATCATCCTTGAGTTTCCAAGGAAGCTCATTATTCACTCCAATTAATCTATTGCCATTCATGGCAACCAAAGCAGAAACTATCATATTGCTACTACTGCAGGTATGTGGGGATGGTGCTGATAATTTACTAATTCGAAATCTTCAAACTCATAATCATCTATAGAAGATCTTTTCTTCACGATTATCTTAGGAGGAGAAAGCGGTTTTCTTGATAACTGCTCATCTGCTTGCTCAAGATGATTTGTATAGAGATGGGCATCACCCAATGTGTGTACGAAATCACCTACTTCTAAATCACAGACATTAGCGATCATATGAGTAAGAAGTGAGTAAGATGCAATATTAAAAGGCACGCCCAAGAACACATCAGCACTTCTTTGGTACAGCTGGCATGAGAGCTTATTATCCTGGACATAAAATTGAAAAAGAATGTGACAAGGAGCTAATGCCATGCTTGGTATTTCCGCAACATTCCAAGCACTGACAATATGCCTTCTGCTATTTGGATTATTTTTTATTTGTTCTATTACTGAGTTTATCTGGTCATGCAGGCCATTTGCACCTTCCCATTTTCGCCATTGTTTTCCATATACTGGCCCAAGGTCTCCATTCTCATCGGCCCACTCATCCCAAATTGAAACACCGTTATCTTTCAGATATTTAATGTTTGTGTCGCCTTTTAAAAACCAAAGCAATTCATATGCAACAGATTTAAAATGAATCTTTTTAGTAGTTAGCAAAGGAAAAGAATCTTCAAGATTAAATCTCATCTGATGTCCAAATATTGAGATAGTTCCAGTGCCTGTTCTGTCGCCTTTTGGTTTGCCTGAATTTCTTACTTTATGTAATAAGTCTAGATATTGTTGCATTTATTTTCTTGAAAGAATGAATACACCTAATAATATCATAGGAATTGATAATAACTGTCCTTGAGTTAAAAAACTAAATAGTAAAAAGTCATTACCCCAAACTGGATCTGGAGTTCTAAAAAATTCAGCTGTTGACCTGGCAACTCCATAACCTATTAGGAAGTAAGCTGAGTGTCTTCCAGGCTTATTAGTGCTCTTTATGAAAAAGTTTAAGAATATAAAAAGCAAGACACCCTCAAGGAGAGCTTCATAAATTTGGGAGGGATGTCTAACAAGCCCAAGAGGATCTGATGGAAATATCATGCCCCAAGGCACTTCAGTTACTCTTCCATACAATTCAGCATTTATGAAGTTTGCTATTCGTCCTAGGCAAAGAGCAATTGGTACTTGAGGTGCTACCCAATCCGTAATCTGAAAAAATGTATAACCTTTATTTCTTGAAAACACCCACATAGATGCCATCACACCTATAAGCCCTCCATGAAATGACATTCCTCCTTGCCAGATTTTTAAGAAGTAAAGTGGATCCTGAAGTTGCAAATGAAAATCATAGAAAATGACATGCCCCAACCTGCCTCCAACGATAGCACCTAAAAATAGACCATATGTAAACACAACATCGCTTACATCATCTTTAGAAAGATTTATTTTAAAAATATCTCTTGTTGCTACCATTCTCAGATAAATCAAATAAGCGCCAAGCACATAAGCAATTCCATACCAGTAAATATTTAGAGCCTCTCCTAAAAATGTATGCAAGAACTCTGGTAAAGGGATTGATATGGCTATTGGATCTATGTCTGGATATTTAATCATTTTAAAAACCAATATATTGCTACAGGAACCAAATGCGCCGCAAAAATAAATTGTAAAAATTTATCATTAAGCTTATGGGCTAATTGTGCCCCAACTTTTGCGAAGAAGTAGCTAAATATTACTATTCCTAAAACGCCAGGAACATAAATAAACCCAATTGAATACTCAGGCAAATCAGGAACATTTAAACCAAGCAATAAATAGGAGGATGAGGACAATAAAGCAATTGGAAACGCACATGCTGCACCAGTGCCAACAGCTTTTTTCATTTCCATACCAGAAATCTTGAGGAGAGGAACACTAAAAATTCCACCACCAATTCCAAAGATTGATGATAAATAACCAATGCCAGCACCAGAAACATTAAAAAATAAAAATCCTGGTTCCTTTTTTGCTTTTGGCATCTGTATGTTTATAAAAAGCCTTAGGGCCATGATGCTGACAAAAATTGCTAGAAGGTTTTTCAAAAACTCTGTATCAACATTGATGACAAAACTTGAACCAAAACCAGCTCCAACAAGTATTCCAGCTGTTAGTTGATAGAATCTTTTTAAAGATAGTGATTTCTTTTTATAGTGGGAATAAGCAGCTGAAGAAGAAGTGACTATTATGCATGCGAGAGCTGTGCCAATTGATAGTGGTATAGCAATGCTCTCTAGAACCCCATTAGAAGTTAATATGTAGTGCATAACAGGTACAATTATCAAACCACCACCAACACCGAAAAGACCTGCCATTGTTCCTGTGACAATGCCAACAATAGCAAATATTAAGAACTCAATGATCATCTTTTATTTTCTTTGTTCCAAGCGCTACTAGCCCTTTAACCCTTGAAGAGATTGAACCTTTTCCATCAATGAGCTTGTTCTTTGCATCATCATATTTTTTCTGTGTTTGAGCGATAGAATTGCCTAGACTATCCATAACCTCAGAAAACCCATGCAGTTTATCAACTAGTTTTTGCGCTTCTTCATAGACTCTTACCACACTCTCCCTTTGACCATCAATACGCCAAAGATTTTCTACCATTTTTATTGAGATATGAAGAATTGAAGGGCTGACAAGTGCTATTCTCTTTTTGTCTGCAAATGAAACCAGATCAGAATCATATTTCAAACCAACACTCAATGAGTCATCAATACCCAAAAACATAAATATGATGTCAGGTGTATTGAGTTCTTTAATATCGGTATATTTCGTTGTACTTAGATCAGTTATTCTTTGCCGAATATTTTTTGTGAGCTCCTTGCCAAACTTGTCTCTTTCCGTAGCTTCTTCAGAGTTGCAATAATCGTTATAGGCGTTAAATGAAAATTTTGAATCAATAATAATATTTCTGTTCTCAGGTAAATAAATAACGGCATCAGGTATTTCTCGTGAAATATCGCCATCTTCTTTTACAGTAAAACTTTTCTGTAATTTATAGTGAATATTTTCTTCAAGACCAGAATTTTCCAATAACATCTTTAGCTTAAATTCACCATAATCACCCTGAGTTTTGCTGTCACCTGATAGAGCTTTTGTAAGTTTGTTTGCATCTGAAGTTATCTGGTTTGTCTGCTCAATTAAATTATCAATAGTTACCTTTGTTTTAGTGTGAAATTCGTGTTGTTGGGTAGTATTCTTTCTAACTTCTTCTTCAAATTCTTTTATTCTTTTTTTGAATGGATCAATGATATTCTCAATATTTTCTTTAGATGCTTTTTTAAACTCATCTTCCCTCTTTTGATAAACCTCATCTATGGAAGCAATAATTTTATTTTGCAGATCATGATTGAGTTCATTATTTTTCTGACTATTTGATTGATTAGTCACTAGATAAATTATTACGCCTACGGAAATAACTAGAAAAATTGCTAGAATTATCACTATCGAATTCATATGAGTATTTTAGAACAAATAAAACAAGAACTCCCTTGGTTAGACGCCAATTGTGTCTATGATTTAACGAGAGGAAAGCCAGCACCAGCTCAACTTGATATATCACAAAAAGTTTTATCACAAATTGAAATTCCTTATGAAATGGATGGGATAGATTTAAGAAATTATGGAAACCCTGAGGGCTTACCATCCGCCAGGAAGCTAGGTTCAAATATCTTGTCTTCAAATTTTGATGAGACAATAGCATTAGATAATTCTTCTTTGACCCTTATGCATCAAGTTGTTAGTTGTTCTTTATTTCTTGGCTTCGATAAATCTAATCTAAACAAAGATAGCAAGATTATTTGTCCTGTGCCTGGCTATGATAGACACTTCAAACTCTTGGAAAATTTTGGTGTAAGGATGATTACAGTTCCATTTCAAGATGATGGCCCAGATTTACATGCGGTGAAGGAGGTCCTCGAAAACGAGAGTCATGTTCATGGTATTGTCTGTGTTCCAAGGCACTCAAACCCAACGGGCCACACATACTCTGATCAAAATGTTCATGAGTTATTCAAGCTCTTTCGGCCATACAATAAAAACTTTTCAATCATGTGGGACAATGCTTATGCCTGCCATGATTTAGAAAAGACCATAGAGCAAACACCAGCAGATAAAATTGCTAAAGAATTAGGAATGCATGAAAACTTCTTTCAAGTTGGCTCAACGTCAAAGATAACCTTAGCTGGAGCAGGGATTTCTTTCCTATCAAGCTCTAAAAATAATATTAATAAGTTTATCGACTTCAGAAATGCAATAACCCCTGGGCCTAATAAATTAAATCAAGGCCTACATGTTAAATATTTCAAACTGATGTCAATTGAAGATCAAATGGCAGAATTGAGAAAAATTATTGCACCAAAATTTGATCTTGTTAAAAAATACATTGCTCCACTAAGAGATGAGGATTTATGTGACTATACCAGCCCAACTGGTGGCTATTTCTTTTCTTTTGATTCCAAAAAAAATAATGCTGCAGAGATTATTCAAACTTGTGAAGCACTTGGCCTTAGACTATTGCCAGTAGGCTCTTGTTTCCCTTATCAAAAAGACCCAATGAATAATAATATAAGATTAGCGCCCACTTTTCCCGACTTAGATACTCTTGATAAATGCATGCAAATCTTTTCAAAAGTTGTTAAAACTTTGAACTAATTCTTCTTTCTTTCATCAAAAGTAATTGAGGGTAATTATGAATAAAAAATTTTTATTAACCATATTAACGCTTAGTGCTTTCTTATTAGCAGATAACCACATGGGAAAAAACGATATCTCAAATAAGATGTGGGCGAAAATGAAAATGGACCTAGCAGAGCTTAAAGGACCACCTTCTGTTTCAGAAGTTGAGGCAAATAAGTCAGCTAAGCTTGCAGATTTGGATCTATTAATAGACAGCGGAAATTATGAGGGCAGAGTATTGCAGCGTCTAACAATGATGCGTGAAAAAATAGCAAATACTGAGACACCGTCACAAGAACAAATTAATCAGCGACATCAAAGAAAATTAAGAATGATGAAGATGAAGATGCGCAGCAAGGTAAGAATGATGGATCGTAAATTTAGAAACCCAAAAAGGGATCGAGAAATGCGTGAAAGAGAAAGATGGGAGGCCAGAAAATATAAAAAAAGACCTAACTAGTTATTAGTCGTAATCTGCCCATAACAGATTTGCGGCAACTGACCTGAAAGGACGCCAGTCTCTTGCTATCGAAGTCATATCCTCAACGCTTGGGCGCTCTTTCAGGTTTTTTAATTTCTTTACGCTTTCCTGCAAACCAATATCACCCACAGGCCAGATGTCAGCTCTACCGAGGCAAGCCATTAAATAGCAATCAGCTGTCCAGCTACCTATACCTTTTAATTGACATAAGTAATCATGAGCATCTTTATCATTTAATTTCTCTAAATGCTCAAAGTTAAATTGACCATTAACCTCCTTCTCAGCAACTCCTTTTAGATAATTAATTTTCGGTCGACTCAACCCAGCATTTCTGATCATGTCATCTTTTAATTTCAAAAACTCTCTCGCATTTACTTTTTTCATTAATCCAAAAACTCTTTTTTTAATTGAATTTGCAGCAGCAACAGAGATCTGTTGTTCTATTACTAGTGCACAAATACCTTCAAAGCCTGCTGGCCTTAAGAAAAGCTCTATTTTTTCATGTGGAACAAAATTTTTAAATCCTGGTTCAGTTGATAAAAGATGCTTGATGCCTTCTCGTATAGTGGTTTGTTTCATTTTTATAGCAATCCATCTTCAACTAATAGTTTCTTGAAATCATCAAATCTGTCTTGGCCAAAAAAAGTTTGGTTTTTATATACAAGCAATGGTACTCCATGATGTCCAGCTAATTTCTGATCTTCTTGGTTCTTCAATATCTGTTGGATTAATTCCTCTTCATTTTGCTTAACCTTTATCTTTAAGTCAGCCAGATTTAAGCCAACTTTGCTGCAAGCTTGAGCCATATTATGTTCTTCATTCCACCCACTTTTAGTACCAAAGATTAAGCTTGATAATTCAAATGCTAACTCTATGCCAACACCTTCTAAATGAGCTTGTTGACCCAAATGACAAAGATTGAATATGTATGGTTGTTGATCACTGATCTTACCAGTTAAATAGCTTTGTTTTATGGGGTCTGGTTTTGGTGTAAAAAATGGCATATCAAGTCTATTTGCCACCATTCTCATATCGATCATTTTGTGAGAAAAGAAAGTAAGAAAATTCTTACCCTTAAAAAATTCTGGTTTACGAATGGCTAACGGATACACCAGTTTGAAGTTGATATTGAGATTGTGATTTGTTTTTAAATCTATTACACGAGGCAAAATTAAATAGGAATATGGGCTTCTATAAGAAAAATAAAAATCTATCTGCATATAAAAATTTTATCATGTAAGATAAATTTAAAGGGAAGAATTAAGATTAGTTTGCAACCCAAACAGACTCTTCACCTTCTATATCGCCATCTTTACTTACTTCCTTCAGTGTGCGATCGATTTCGATATTAGCCAGCAAAGGTGGCTTATATAGTGATTCTCTTGCCCCATTGGCGTGTTCATTTATTAAGCCTAGCAGTTCATTTGCTTTGTCAGGATTTAATTCAGATAACTCGGTTTGCTCGGTAGGGTCTGTTGCTAAATTGAATAACCACTGTTTATCTGGAAAGTCAGCTACTTGAAGCTTCCAGTTATCTTTAATTACTACTTTATTGTGTCCTGTTTTCCAAAATATTGGTCTTTTATTAAGGTCGTATTGATCGTTAAATAAATCTATACCATCTACCTGATGCGAAAGTTTTTCTTTAACCAAGCCATGAATTGTTGGCATTATGTCAATGTGTGTTGCTCTTTCGGATAATTGTTGAGGTTTGATGCCTTCCTTCCAAAAAACCAGAGGAACTTTTATGCCCCCTTCAAATAGGGTCAACTTGTAACCACGATAAGGTGCATTAATATACCTGAGGCCAATGTAATGAGCACCTCCATTATCACTTGTAAAAATAATCCAGGTGTTTTCACTCAAGCCATTTTCCTTTAGTGACTCAATAATGCGACCAACACTTCTATCAAGTGACTTTATCATTGCTGCATAAACTCGCTCTACATGATCTTCAATATGAGCCAACTCATCATAATCAGATCTAAGTGCTTGCAATGGAGTATGTACACCCCAATGTGCTAAGTACAGGAAGAAAGGTCTGTTTTTATTCGACTCAATAACTTTAATTGCTTCATCTGTGTAGTAATCAGTAAGATAGCCTTTTGGTTCAAACCAGCCATCTCTCTCTGAAGTTTCATTGAAAGAGGCTGCATAATCTAAAATTGCCCATAAAAATTTATCGATAGGATCCCAAGGCAGATAAGCATTTACAACATTGGGATCATTCTCTGGCAAAAAAAGCCCGCTTGCCATCATCAGACTATCATCAAAACCCTGTGTTAATGGAGCAAAATTAGGGCCTCTGCCTAAATGCCATTTACCAATATGAGCCGTGTAGTAACCAGTATCTTTTAAAGTCTCTGCAAATGTAATTTCCTCAGCAGGCAGGCCCTGTAAATCAAAAAGTGGATTTGTTTCAACATTCTCAGCAAGATATCGGGTTTCTTCAGGATTAAAAAGATTTATTGCTCTAGCCATACCGTCTGGAACTGGTGTGAATTCATATCCAGTTGAAGCTGCATATCTGCCAGTAACAATCATTCCTCTTGATGGAGCACATGTTGCGCTGCCAGAATATGCATTATTAAACTTAATGCCTGTATTTGCTATGAAATCAATATTTGGAGTATGCATTGTTCCAGATGGAGCAAGATTGTCATAATCTGTCATATCATTAATGCCAAGGTCATCAGCAACTATGACAATAATGTTTGGCCTTTCGTCTGTTCGTATGTCAGGGCCCTGTTGCCATACAACCTCTCGATGTGCGCTAACATTGTCCTTTGGTGCTGCATAGTAGACTAGAATTTGGAATAATATTTCTTTCCAAAAGATAAGGCATAGACCTCCAATAATTAATAGTATTAAAAGCAACCTCTTCATTTTTTTCTCAAAATCATAACAGCAATAATACCTATTAAAGTAATAACTAAGATAGCCCACCCCAACAGTGGCAGGACATTTCTTTTAATTGTATTTGTTTGCATTTCTTTTGCCCATTCATAATCTAATGGCAGATCAATGACACCATTTTTTTCTACATAAGCACCATAATCTGTTACTAATTCTTGTAATTTTTCAGGCATTATTTGTGCTAAGTTTTTTGTTTCACCAGGGTCTTCAAATAGATTGTAAAGCTCCCATTGATTTGAACCATTTGGAGGTCTATTTCGTACTATCTTATAATCTCCTTTGAATAGAGCAGAATTACCGGTTACTTCTAAGCCGATTGCTTCAAAATCTGAATAATTCTTATCTTGCGAACCTGCTAATGATGCTTGTAGCGATTTTCCAATTATTCTTTCATTTACCCCACCAAAAACTATGTCATTTATTGTCGCTGCGATATCTGTTACAAAAGCAAAATTGTGATTTTTACCTTTGGCTACACCTGGACCACTAATAATTAATGGCACTCTTAGGCCTCCCTCTGACATGTGAAACTTGAATAAGTGGCTTGGGCTTGCCATAGCTTGCGCAAACTCACTTCCTATAAATACATAACTATCTTCGTCTCCTAGGGTTTCATAATCCCGATCATAAATTGTTGTTTTTATCCATTCTCTCCAGACTTCGTGATCACTTGGATCGTTGCCTTCAGGACCATTGTCTGCTGTTACTATAAAAATAGTATTTTCATAAAGGTTCCTTTGCTTTAAATAATCAATAAATCTTCCAATGTGAAAATCCATTGCATCAAGCATGCCAGCAAAAACAGCCATGCTTTTTATTAACATTTTTTTATCTTCCTCTTCTACTTGAGACCAGCTATCGTAGGTTGATAGAGAGTCAACAATGTCTTTATCTGACGGAAAGATTCCTTTTTCAATTGCAGAGTTTTTTCTTTGTTCTCTCAATATATTCCAGCCTGCTTGATAAGTTGTTAAATATTTCTCTATAAACTCTTTTGGTGCTTGTAGCGGGATATGTTGAGCTTGAAAAGAAAGATATGAGAAAAATGGAGAATCATGACCTTTATCTTCTTCTAAAAATTCAATCATTTGATCCACAAAAAACTCACTTGAATAAAAGTTTTCAGGCAATTCAGTTTTCTCGCCATTTTTAAACCAAGGCGATTCTAGATAATAAGGTAGGTAAGAATGATGGCTGAAATTGTTGCCTCCAGTTGCATCTAAGATAAATGTTTTATCGAAACCACGATTGTATGGCAATGCAGCAGTTTCTTCGCCCCCAAATGCTAGGTGCCATTTACCAGTCATATATGTTTTATAACCAGCAGGCTTAAGCATTTCAGCAATAGTTAGAGCATCATCGCGTAAATAGCCTTCATAACCTGGGGTATCACGATATTTCCAAGGCATGACCTCAGGTATCATCGGAAGACCGGTATTATGATTATCCATGCCAGTCAAAAGCATTGCTCTTGAAGGCGCACACTCTGAGGTTGTGTGATAATTTGTAAAAAGCATGCCATTTTCTGCTAGAGAATCCATGTTTGGAGTATCAATTTCACCACCATATGCTTGTATGTCTGTTAAAGCCAAATCATCAATTAGAATCAAAACAATATTTGGCTTACTTGATGAATGAATAGCTGATGAAATAAAAATAAAAATGAAAGCAATTAATAGTCGCATAATCAATGAATTCTATTTTGCCACAAACAGGAATGCGCTCAAACAATTGAACGCATGCTGCCCCC